>Ga0233425_10004172_pt1 | contig 24680 bp, 18 predicted proteins | sample Watercolumn_Towu_2_FD_181712 | JGI IMG/M metagenome (GOLD analysis project Ga0233425, IMG submission 181712) | Freshwater microbial communities from Lake Towuti, South Sulawesi, Indonesia - Watercolumn_Towuti2014_140_MG | ecosystem: Environmental > Aquatic > Freshwater > Lake | place... | reverse complement strand
AGAAACAATTCCGGCATTCTGTTGCTGAAGGAATACAGAACCGCGATGCGATCCTCTGTCGGGGAGAGCGTGCACTCGTTTCCCCCTTCCATCGTGGTAAACCGCGTCCGTGTTCCTCCCTCAAGAAGCATGGAATAGAAATGGCGCTCCCCGAAGTGCACCTCGTTTGAACTGAAGTACCATCGCTTCTTGTCTTTCGAGAGCCGGGGTTCGTAGACCTCGAAAGACCCCTTTGTAAGCTGCGTCTTGTTCTTTCCGTCGACGGAAACCGTGTAGAGGTGTGACCAGCCATCTTCTTCCGATTGGAAATAGATGCGCCGCGAGTCGGGCAGCCAGCCAACCGTTGACGAGAAGCCAAATCCCCGGATTCCCGGTCCGCCAAGCCATGCATCGTCATGCTGATGCTCGAGGACGGTCGAGAATTTTCCCTTTTCAACATCCAGCAGAACGATCCAACGGTCCTTGTTATCCTGTGAGAACACCTGCACGAACGCCGATTTCCCATCGTCAGACCAATAAGGGCCGTTGTAGAATACGCTTCGCGCTCTTGGCCTTGCCCTGCCTGTGTCTGAAGGCGATCGCTGTGTCATGATGCCCGGAATGTTGTCGGTCTTCACCTGAATGACAGAATCGAGATCAACGTTGTACACATAGAACTCGCTCTGGCTCTGCGGCTCTCCGACTTTTGTCCGGCCCGGAATATCCTCCGTGTAGCCGCTTTCGGTCACATAATTTGGAACGATCGTGCGCTTTGCATCGGATGCCATCTGAGTGAGCGTAAAGGTGACCGATCGCTCGTCGGGCGAGAGCATGAAGGAACCGGCGGATTTCTGTCCCATAGAGTACGGCTTTGGTCGTTTGAGTTCGAGTGCATCCTGCAGCCGCTTATCGGCGTCGCGCTCTTCCTTCCGTTCCCGCAAAACATCGAACAATGTCAGCTGTTCGCGCTCGAGGAACTTCTGAGCAGTGGCTCGCTGCGCATCGCGGGCCGTGCTGCTGGTTTGTGTGGCGCCGGACTGGCCCTCGCGCGATCTGCCGCCAAACACGGCAGTCACTGGTTGGGCGTCCCTTTCTCCACCGCCCGACTGAAGGTTGGTGATCTGGATCTCCGCCCCCGTTGTCAAATCATGCGTGTAGAGGTTTCCCGAGCGCTCGAAAACGATTTTCTGTTCGTTAAATGTAAAGCGTGCTCCCGATTCGGGAATCGACGTGTATGTCAGCTGAAACTCTTTGCCCGATTTGATATCAAGGATGAAGATGTCGCCGCTCTTGCTGTAGACTTTCTTGGTGCGCTCCTTATTGTATGAACCCGACCGTCCCGGCATGGCCTTGCGCTCGGCAATCGTGACGCGCTGGGGCGCGCCTCCCTTTGAAGCAACAACATAAAGAGAATCGCCCTTGTCCACTTCACGTCGCCACTCGAAATACACCCGCTCGCCATTTTCCGACCAGAAGACGCGATCGGGAGAAGTGCCCATCCAGGCAGGATCACGCATGATGGTGTCGACCGTAAGCCATCCGCGGCTCGGCGTGACGGGCTGTTGTGCCCAAACCGATGTGCCGAGAATCAGCAATAAGGCTGAAATAAGAAACGCGCGGGTAATTGTGTTCATGAGAAAAATTCCGGAAGTGGAGGGAGAATTGGTGAAAAGAAAGTAAAGAAAAGGGGAATGGGATTCAATGCGAACGGTGTGGAGTCAGCGAACCATCAACTGCAGAGGAAACCCGGGCACTCGCTGACTGAAGGAGAAGCGATCGTTTTGCTATGGGCCGGTGAGTTGACGGGAGGGTGACGCGAGGATCGGATCGTCGACGGGAGAGAGGCAGCCGCACGTCGAACGGGATTGTGTATCGACCACGATTATGCTATCTTATCCGCTCAATGTCTCGAGGAGCGCTATTGGCAAAAAGAGCATCTAAAAAGGAGGGGCGCAACGCAATGAGTTCCGGGCAGAAGGATACGCGTAGGGCGTTTCAGCTTGAGCGTCTCATACTCTTCAGCGACGCTGTGTTCGCCATCGCAATTACGCTTCTTGTCATTGAGATCAAAGTGCCGTCGATGCACGACGGCATAGCAAACGAAGCCGATCTCCTGCGCGCTATCTGGCACCTGACGCCGAAGATCCTTGGATTTCTCATCAGTTTTCTGCTCGTCGGCATCTACTGGACACGGCACCACACGTTGTTTGGATATGTGATCGACTATACGCCAAAACTGCTTTGGCTGAACCTCGCATTTCTCCTCTCGGTCGTCACTATGCCGTTCAGCACAGGGGTTTTCGGAGAATATTCCACGCCCGGCACACTCCACTACATCACACCACTCGTCATCTATGTTCTGAATCTCTGTTTCTCCGGAGTGATGCTCTTCTTCCTCTGGCGGTATGTCGGCAATCCCGCCAACCATGTTTGTGATGAGTCGCTGACTCCCGAGATTACCAGGGCAGCGAAAGCACGCGCCATCATCATTACAAGCGTATTTGCTCTGTCCATTCCGGTAGCATTCATCAACGGATATGCCGCGCGGTACGTGCCCATCCTGATTCCGATCGTGTTTCGAATCATGAATCGGTGGAAGAAGAAGGCAAATTAGTTAATTGGTTAAACGGGTAATTAGTTAATTAATTGGTTAGTTGGGTGGTAAGACGATCTCACCCATCCCCGGACTCGCGGAAAGCGTTCGTTCGAGGCAAATTAACCACTCACCAACTTGCCACTCACCAATCCCTCGACTCGCAGAAATCGCTCGGGATAAATTAACCGATCACCAATGAACGAATCAGTTCTGTCATGGTAACGATCTGTCCATATACTGTGAATAATCGGTGAGTTTCTGAGCGTATGGTTCATTCATCAGGGACGACGAAACGATGAAGTCCGCCGTCGACCTGTTGCACGCGGTAGGAATATTGTAGAGCACAGAGATCCTGAGCAGAGCCTTCACGTCGACATCGTGGGGATGAGGCTGCATGGGATCCCAGAAGAAGATCAGAACATCGATGGCTCCCTCTGCAATCATGGCACCGAGCTGTTGATCTCCCCCGAATGGACCCGATTTGAGCTTGAGAACAGGATGCTTGAGCATCGCTCCTTTCCCGACCTTCGTTGACAACGCTTCTTCCACAAGGCGTCCGGTTGTCCCGGTGCAGATGAGCTTGTGATTGAGAAGCAGCTTCCAGTTCCATTCCACCCACTCAACCAGATCCTTCTTACAATTATCGTGTGCAACGACGGCGACTCGTTTTGACGCATCCATAATGGTTCCCGATCTGTTCCTATTAGAGCGTGCTTAACGCACAGTCCGCCCCGCCAGAAAACGGCGGAGTGCAAAAAACGCCAACCTGCAATGCGTAATCTGAAATGCACAACCCGTGGTGAGCGCCTGCCTCATGGATTCGCATCAGCTGGCAGGCGTCGAACCATCCACAGCCTGTGGTGAGCGATCCCGTCGATCATCTTTGATCGACGGGAGAGTCGAACCACCAATTTTTCATTTTGAATTCTTCATTTTCCATTGTTGTCAAGGTGTCCCGACAAGTACGCGTCGTACGCCCCCATGTCAAAATGACCATGGCCGCTGAGGTTGAAGAGAATGACCTTCTTCGTTCCTTCCTTCTTTGCCTCGAGGGCTTCCACGATCGCCGATTTGATGGCATGTGATGACTCGGGCGCCGGGATGGTTCCCTCTGCGCGGGCAAACAGGAGCGCCGATTCAAAGACATCCTTCTGATCGTATGCCTGTGCCTCGATGAGTTTGTCCTGGTAGAGCCGGCTGACTATCGGCGCCATGCCATGATACCGCAGACCGCCCGCGTGAAGCGCGGGGGGCATGAAATCGTGGCCCAAGGTATACATTGGCAGCAGAGGCGTCAATTCGACAGTGTCACCGAAATCGTACTTGAACTCCCCTTTTGTTAACGACGGGCACGATGCCGGCTCGACGGCAACAGCACGAAGCTTCTTTCCGTCGATTTTATCTTTTACGAACGGAAGCGCGAGCCCTGCGAAATTCGATCCCCCACCGACGCATCCAATAACAACATCGGGGTAGACTCCCGCCTTCTCCATCTGCTTCTTTGCTTCCTGCCCGATGATCGTTTGGTGCAACAGCACGTGGTTGAGAACGCTCCCCAAGGAATAGTTCGTGTCGTCGTGTGTTGCGGCGTCCTCGACCGCTTCGCTGATTGCGATGCCGAGACTTCCTCTTGAAGTCGGATCCTTCGCAAGGATGGAACGGCCCGCATTTGTGTCGCTGCTTGGACTTGCGACGATCTCACTTCCCCATGTGCGAATCATCGATCGCCGGTACGGTTTCTGTTCGTAGCTGATGCGGACCATGTACACTTTCAGCTTTATGCCGAACATGGCGCAGGCAAGACTGAGGGCGCTTCCCCACTGTCCTGCTCCGGTCTCTGTAGTAATTCGCTTGATGCCCGCCTCTTTATTGTAATAGGCCTGGGCCAGGGCTGTATTGAGTTTGTGGCTCCCCGCCGGGCTGACCCCTTCGTACTTGTAATAAATCTGGGCGGGGGTATCGAGGGCGCGCTCGAGCTGGGTCGCGCGGACAAGCGGCGTTGGCCTGAACGCTGCGTACGCAGACCGGACTTGGTCCGGGATCTCGATGAAACGCTCCTGACTCACCTCCTGCATGATCAATTGCATCGGGAAGAGCGGCGCGAGGTCCTGCGGTCCCAGCGGTTGTTTTGTTCCGGGATGAAGCGCCGGCTCGAGCGGTGTCGGCAAGTCCGGAAGAATGTTGTAGTAGTGAGTGGGAATTTCCCGCTCTTCGAGTGTGAATGTGCGTTGCATGTGAACCTCCATGATTGTGCGAGTCGCGCAGCCGTCAATCGCATTGATGGCGAAATCGAATCGCTGTGTGCATTGATGATGAATACCAGGCGGGAGTTCACACCTTTTTCGGGGGGGGGGTACAAACGAAAACGGTGAAAACGCCGCAACCCGCGTTTTCACCGTTGTGTTGTAGTCTGAGTATTACAAAGACACGACAAGCAGGGAAGCGCGGGCTAACGCCAGCGCCACCACCAATAACCCGTGACCGGGAGATATGCTTGTTCGTGTTTCATTCTTCTAAACTATATGAATCGTTTACGAATTAATCAAGCAAAAGGTGCAATCCTCCACACAATCGAGTCTTTACGCCATCTTTTTGGCGGTGAATCTCCTGATCTCCGCCGCTGCGTCTTCGATTTGTTCTCTCGATCGTCCCGCGGCCTCGAACAGCGCAAAAATGTTCTCATCCGGTGTCTCAGGCGGGACAGTATGAGAAGCCGCCAGGATATACCCCCCGCCGTCTGCGGTCATTGCTTCAATCAGCCGTGTCGCGGCCCGCTGCACATCGCTCACCGAGCCGTTCGGCAGAAGATTGACCGTGTCCACACCACCCATGAACGCCAGCCGCTTGCCGAATTCTTTCTTGAGGTCAATCGGATCCATTCCGTCGCAATTTGACTGGACGGGATTCAAAACATCAAGACCCATATCGATAAGGTCGGGAATAATCGGACGAAGGGTTCCGCAGCAGTGATAGGCGACTCGGAGTTTTGCTGTGCGGCCGACATCGAAAACACGCTGCAGCTGCGGCTTGATTTGTGAGCGCCACATATCCGGACTCATCATCAGAGAGTCCTGACCGGCAACGTCATCGCCAGCCCAGAGCCAGTCGAGCTGAAACCTCTTGCATGCCTCATTGGCCAGCTCGACGGAAAAATCTCCGCAACGCCTGAACATTTCACAAGCGAGCTCTTCATCGGTCGCCATGTCTGTGAGAGCGGTGTCCATTCCCCGAAGCCGGAAATACATTTCGAACACACACGGGGAAACATCGCAGCCGATGAACCATCGCTCAATATCCTGCAACACCGGACTCATTTGCTGGAGAAGGGCTTCCTGCTTGTCGCGGGGAAACTGATAGGCAAGAACCTGTTCGCGGGTGGCCTCGGCAAGCGGAAAGTGGTCGATTTGATTGAACGCTCCGACCTTCTTCCACCGGATACCCCAGAAATCGGTATGGCCATCCCCCTCACGCTCATGGGAGACTCCTTCCATGGCGTAGTTGTTGTTCACCCAGGTCTGCCGCACATCATTTCCCATTGCCTCTCCTACGTTCGCCGGAGGAATTTCAAGGAGAGACGCGAGACGAAGAGTTGTTGCAGGATGAAACCACATGAAGATCGGTACGCGGTCAACGGGCTTGCGGGAAAGGGCGGCGTGAACTCTTTCTTTGGAGGTCATGGCGAGACAAATCCGAAATCCGAATATCGAAATACGAAGGAAATCCTGAAGCGCAAATTCGAAATCCTAAATCCGAAGGAAACACAAAAATCTAAATGAGAACATTTCAACTTGAAACCTTAAACTCGAAACCCGAAACTCATTGTGTTTGTTCTCAGAATCCTCTCGCGGTACTGATCATGGCCTTCAGATTCTCCGGCGGCGTGATCGGCGGTATGGCGCATCCGGCGTTCAAGATAAAACGGGGCGTGTCGGCAAAGACCGTCAGGAGCTCGCGCGTCTTCTGTTCGACAAGCTCCGGTGTTCCCATTGCCAGGACGCCGCTTGGATCGATATTGCCGATGAAGACCGCACGATCCTTCATTTTGTCGTGCGCAAGCTGCGGGCTTGTGCGGTAATCGAGCTCCAGGCCATCGGACCCGCTCTCGAGCATCGCATCGATGATCGGTTCTGTGTTGCCGCAGATGTGAAGGAAATACGGCAGGCCGAGGGCATGGGATGCGTCGACGATTTGCCGCTCGTACGGCAATGCAAAGGTTCTGAACATTTCAGGTGAAATCAGCTCCGGCCCTGCGACGCTGTCGCCATTTGACGTCATATGGGCACCGGTCTCGGCCATGGCGCGAATGAACTGGATCGTAATGTCGGCCGAGTAGCAGAGGAGTTTGTGAGCGAGTTCGTGCTTCTCCTCGTCTGCAATATCCATCAGCCAGGGCTCTATGCCGCGTATAAGGCTGGAAAGAGAGAACGGCGACTGGTCGCAGTTGCCGCGGATGAAGATATTGTTATCGAAATGCCGCACAAGAATCGATGTCGCTTCGAGCCATACCTGCACCGGGCGGTAGGACCGGATATCCACCGGAGGAAGATCGAGCACCTCTTCGATGCTGTGAAGCCGCGATCCTGCCGGCTGGGCAGCCTGATCAGTCGGAAAATTGACCGGAACGCCGGCCGCTCCGGCGAGAGTCACGGTATCGACATCAACCAGAACAGCGTCGAATTCATACCTCTCCACGGCCTCGATGAACGCGCGCGCCATTTCCCGGGGATCATTGCGGAATTGCTCCATCGTCATGCCGGCCTCCCGAGCAGCCATCATGAAATTATGGAGCATCACGGGAACCGTATCCGGCTCCTCCCCTGAGAGAACCGCCTTGATCCGCTGATAGCCGTTCATGATTTTGAATTTTCTTTCTGAAGGAGATTCAGCAGCACCGCGACAAGGATGATGGCACCCCGGACAACATGCTGCCAGTACTCGCTCACGTTCAAGAGCGTCATTCCATTCATGATGACCCCAAGAAATATCACGCCGACCATCGTTCCCCAGATTCTTCCGACGCCGCCCATGAGGCTTGTGCCGCCAATAATGACGGCAGCGATAACATCAAGCTCCCACCCTTTGGCCGTCGTGGGCGTTCCCGACATAATCTCGGACGAAACCATCACACCGCTCAACGCTGCAAGCAAGGCGGTAATGCCCAGGACCATCGATTTCACCCTGGGGACGTTGATTCCGCTCAGGCGGGCCGCTTCGGCATTTCCGCCGACGGCGTACACAGAACGACCGAATGCCGTGTGATTCATCAGTACCTGGAGCACGATGAATGTCAGGAGGAAAATCAGAGCGGGGAATGGGATCCCGGCGAGATAGCCGCCGCCGATGTAATTGTACCAGCTGGGAAACGGCGTCAGAGGAAATCCGTTCGTTATCAGCTCGGCCGCGCCTGAAAGTCCTGTCATGAGCGCGAGTGTTGTGATAAAGCTCGGAACCTGATACCTCGTTCGCATCAGGCCGGTAAATGTGCCGACGAAGTATCCGACAATCAGCGTGATGACAATCGAGATAGAGATTGCAAGGGGCATGGGGAGTGCGAGCCACTCGCCGGTGAGCTTCTGTGTGAGAAACGCCGTCAGGCAGCCGCCGAATGCCACAGCCGATCCGACGCTCAGATCAATCTCTCCTGCAACAATCACCATGGTCATGCCGAACGCAATCACGCCCTGCATGGAGACATTCCGCAGAACGTTCAGCAGGTTGTCGGGCGTCAGGAATCCGGAGGCCGTGAACGCGAGAACAATGCAAAGCACCACAAGGATGGCTTCCAGAATTCCATGGCGGAACATCGATCGGAGCCGCGCAGGTATGTTCATACTTCCTCTTTCATACAAACCGCAAACAGGTTTTCAAGTGTAATCTCACCGGGCCGCACATCGCCGATGATCCGGCCCTGGCGCATGATCAGAATGCGATGACAGATATCAAGGAGCTCCTCCAATTCGCTTGAGACGACGATGCAACCAATGCCCCTCCGACTCATGTCCCAGATGATCTGAAACATCTGCTGCTTTGCCTGTACATCGATGCCGCGCGTCGGTTCGTCGAGCAAGACAAGCCGTGGATTGGTGTTCAGCCATTTTCCGACCACTACTTTCTGCTGATTCCCTCCGCTCAGGAACGCCACCGGAGCATTGGTATTGGCGACGGTGATGTCCAGCTCTCGAACATTTTTCCGGACGACGACATCCTCGCGGTCGGCGGTCAGAAAGCCGCGCGAGGCAGCACGACTGAGACTGGCCAGACATAAATTGACACGCGTGCTCAGAAGCTGCACCAATCCCTGGTCCTTGCGGTTTTCCGGCGTGAGAGCAACGCCGAGATCCCGCATCTGCTCCGGCCGTTCGGGCTTGACATGTTGTCCATCGATGACAAGCTCTCCGCCGTCAGCCGGGTCCGCTCCGAAGATGGCGCGAAGGAGCTCCGTGCGGCCTGAACCAAGAAGTCCTGCGATACCGAGAACCTCGCCTCTTTTCAGAGTGAAGCTCACATCCTGGAAAGCTCCACGTCGTGAGAACGAACGAACTTCGAGAAAGGGGTCAGTGGGAGCGGGGAGGTCGGTCGGCCGGGCCCGCTGCACCGTCTCTCCAAACATCATATGAACAATCGTTGACGGCGTGGCTTCTGCAATGCCGATAGTGCCGACCAATGATCCATTCCGAAGCGCCGTGACGGTGTCGGCAATTTCTTTCAGTTCCTGCAACCGGTGGGTAATATAGAGAAGGACGACGCCGCTCGTGGAGAGCGTTTTCAGAATGGCGAAAAGCCGTTCGGTCTCATGCTGCGCAAGAGCGGACGTCGGCTCATCGAGGATCAATATCGATGGGTTGTACGACATCGCCTTGGCGATCTCCACAGACTGTTGCTGTGCAACGCCAAGCATTCCGGCCGGAGCATGAACGTCGATCGTGACGCCGAGACCGCGAAGAATTTCCCCGGCGCGCGCAAAAACAGCGCCCCAATCAATTACCGACTGACCAAGGATCTTCTTTTCCGGTAGTCTTCCAAGGAGAATGTTCTCGGCGACGCTCAGCTCGGGAACGAGACTGAGCTCCTGGTGGACGGCGACGATACCGCGTTGGAGAGCATCGTGGGGCGAGCGAAGGACTGCTTCCTTGCCGTCGATGAGGATCGACCCGCCCGTCGGACGGGTTGCGCCGGCGATGATCTTGACAAGCGTGCTCTTCCCGGCGCCGTTCTTTCCAATCAGCGCATGAATCTTGCCGCCGGTAAATGCGACGCTGACATCGTTCAGGGCTACAGTGCCGGGGTACTCCTTGCGGAGGGAAATCGTCTGCAGGCTGTGGGGGGGGGTGGTCATGCCGACGGCGGGCGCGCTATTTGCTCAGCTCCATCAAGCGATCTTTGAACTGCTTCACTTCGTCGGTCTTTTCCCGGCTCAGGAGGAAACCGGGAAGAGAGACTTTTTTCTCTATCTTCTCACCTTTGAGCACTTTCACGGCAGCCTCAACCGCCATTGAGCCGATCTCAAACGGACGCTGACCCGTGATTGCCTGAAGGATGTTGACCTCGTCGAGCAGGAATTCTGCCAGCTGCTCGCTCGTATCGGTACCGAAAACGGCAATCTTGCCGGCTTTACCGGCGTTCTTGACAGCCATGACGGCGCCGACGGTACCTCCTTCATTAGCGCACCAGACGATATTGACGCCCGGGTTCGCCGTGAGGATGTCACCGACCTTCTTCACCGCTTGCTCAGCCAGCCATGCATCCTGCTCGGCCACGATGGTAACGCCGGGGAGTTTCGAGATTTCGCTCTTGAATCCGTTTGACCTGAGTGAACTCTGTTCCGGAAGCTGTGACTGAAATGCTATAATGGCAACCTTCGCCTTCCCGCCAAGCTTCTTCTCGATGTACTCACGCGCTGCTTTCCCCGTGGACGCCCCGATGTCGAACTGATCGCTTTCGATCGACGCGGCCGCGACATCGCTTTCAAGTGTCATGTTGTGAACGATGACCGGAATACCTTTGTCCCGGGCACGCTCGAGCGCCGCGGCGGATGACTTTGCGCTGAGTGGAGCAATTGCAATGGCATCAACATTGTTCGCGATGTAGGTATTGATCAGCTGTACTTCCTTGTCAGGCTTGTTCGCGCTGTTGGCTTCCAGAAGTTCAACGTCATTTTTCCTGGCCGCATCGCGCATGCCGAAAAGAACGAGACGAAAGAACTGATCCTCCTGAAAGACAATTCCCGCGATGCGCTTCTTTGCTTGCTCCGACTTCCTGGATGTGCAGCCGCCAAGGGCAATGGTGAAACAGACAATTAATACAAGGATCCTGCTGAGTTTTGCCATGATTGAACCCGATTCGAAAAGATTTAAGATCGACCTAGTGTCGCGTCTCGGAAGTACATTGCATAAATCCACAGGCCGCTCCTGACGGAGCTTGGTGAAATCTTATTACGATTTAGAGCTATAAACGGGTCGTCCCTATCGGGACTTAATCAACGAACTTGAGAGACGGCACACTAGTTACTCAACTCTTTCATTCGCGCCTTGAACTTCCTGATTTCGTCGGGTTTCTCGCGCGACATGAGAACACCCGGCAGAGAGACTTTCTTCTCGACCGTTTCTCCCTTGAGCACTTTGACGGCGGCGTTCACCGCCAATGAGCCGATCTCAAAAGGACTTTGACCAGTGACCGCCTGCAACACATTGTCATCGTCGAGCAGGAAGCTGGCAAGCTGTTCGCTGTTATCCGTTCCGAAGACAGCCACCTTGCCGGCCTTGCGGGCGTTCTTCACTGCCATGACAGCGCCGACCGTGCCCCCCTCGTTCATCGACCAAATGATATTGATGCCCGGATTGGCGGTCAACATATCTCCGGCTTTCTTCACCGCTTGTTCGGCAAGCCAGGCGTCCTGCTCGGCAACAATTCTGACGTTGGGGAGTTTCGAGATTTCGCTTTTGAATCCCCCGACTCTCATTCCGGACTGTTCCGGTGTTTGCGAGTGTGCGGCAAGGATCGCGATCGTCGCTTTTCCGTTCAGCTTTGTCTCGATGTACGAGCGGGCGTACCTGCCTGTTGATGCGCCGAGGTCAAACTGATCGCTCTCGACGAACGAAGCGGGGATGTCACCCTCGACTGTCGTGTTGTAGGTGATGACCGCAATCCCCTTCTCCCGCGCACGTGTCAACGCGGTCACGGATGCCTTGGAGCTCAGCGGCGAAATGACTATGGCATCGACATTGTTCGCGATGTACGTATTGATGAGCTCCAGCTCTTTGTCGGGTCTGCCGGCGCTGTTCGCCTCCAGCAACTCGACATTATTGTTCTTGGCCGCTTCGCGCATGCCGAAGAGAATAAGCCGGAAGAACTGATCTTCCTGGAAGACGATTCCGGCGATCCGTTGCTTCTGCTGTTCCTGCTGCTTCGTACTGCAGCCGCCCAGTACGAGCAGAACGCTGAGGACAAACCAAAGCCGGTGGATGTGCGGGCGCATGGAAGTGAGTGTTGGTGAGACCACGGTTGGATGGTGCTTAGAGTGCTTCGCGCGATTCGATCTCGATCCACGCTCCGTCTTTTCGCTGCAGACCGTTCGGTTTCAGCCCGTACGGTTGCGGCAGTGCGGAGTTGGCAAAGTTCATGAATTCAATACGCTCGGGAACGACCTTGATCAAGACATACTCGTTTGTATCGGGACCGCCGGGATACATGTCGCTCCAGTACGACCGCCAGTACTTGCGCTTCAGCTCTGTGGTGCTGTCGAGGCCGGCAGTTCCAACGAGCGTGACATACGCGGTGCTGCGCGGGTTGATGAATGCCAGCGTGACCTTGTTCTGGTGCAGGATCTCGCGCACTTTGCGGGAGTCCGGGCTTGCCCCCAGCCAGAGGCTAAACTCGCCGTCGGGTTCGAAGGGATGCATCAACCGTGCGTTGATCTCCCCCGACTCTCCGTGAGTCATGAAGAAACAGTAGTCCGCTTCTTTCATGATCGCACGCGCAATGGATAACATCTGCTCAACATGTTTGGCACCCATAGCTCAGGCCTTTCTTCTGATTCGTATGATAATCGTTCTGTTCAAATCCTCTATTCTCATCGCTGCGGAATTCGCCGCCGGTATACGTCTCGCACAAGTCCGATGGAGTCAACCGGAATGGGCCGGAATCCGAGCCCGAATGCCTGCGATGTATTCTTCAGCTTAAAATCCTTCTTCCCGGGATTAACAAACCCCGGGTTGCCCTTGACGAACGTATTACCCTTCAGTTCTTCCCGCGCCTTGTCGTTGGAGCTTGTTAGCAGTACATAGCCATCTTTTCCGTCAATATCCAGATAGTACGGGTCCCACCCGGCGTAATTTCTCGGAAGCCGCCGGCACAGAGCGGTGTCGGCAATGACATTATCCCTGATTGTGACGTTGGAAAAATCAAATGCATTGTAGTCGTAAATGTCCAGCCATCTGCCGCCATAGGATACATTTCGAACGACTCGGTTGCCCATGGGAAAAGCCGGGTTTCCCAGATCAAGTGTCAGCAACGCAGGATATCTCGTGCTATACGGCGGTTCCTTATACTTCATTTCTTTCAATTGATCAAAGAGAAGCGTCAGCGTTCCGTCAAAGAAATAGCTGGCCCATCCGAGACCGCGTGCATCAACATGAACAGACGGCGTGCACTCTATAAAGACGTTGTTCTCGATCAAATTGTCACGCCCGCCGCCGATCATGGCAGCGCGGCCGGCGCGATAAAAGACATTGCCGTACACCGTGAACCCGCTCGCCCAGTCATCAAGATACACACCCATCACCCCGTGAAGGCCGGGGCCGAGAAGGTCGTGCCAATAGTTGTATCGAATCACGTTTCCCCGCCACGTAAAATCGCGCCCCGTATGGAGCGCCCCGGCATCACCGGTCTCCTGACAGACCTTGTACACATCATTGAACTCGATCAAATGGTCGTTACCGCGCAGGTAGAGACCTTCATGCGGCGCGTCGTGAATGCGGTTGTTCCGCACCCTCTGACCGACTCCGTCGAGAAAGAGAGCATACTGACCGGTTCGCAGCCACGTGCTGTAGTGGTGGATGTGATTGTTCTCGGCAAAATTATCAGCGGGGATGAGAGCCTTTCTGTCGCCGCCCTTGAGCCGTATGCCGCTCAGCGAGAGATCGTAGAGGTCGCTGCTTCGCACTCCGTTTCTGGTGCCGCCATCGATTGTCACAGCCTCGTTGCCGAGATTACGGAATGTGCAACCGGCGAGCACGACGTTGGTACACTCCTTCAACAGAGCACCGGAATTCCTGCCCTCCTCCAGCGTAAAACCCGACACGACAAGATTTGACGCGCCCTCGAAGGTCATCAACGGTTCCGGCAGCGTCGAGAGGGTGGTCGATGAGGCAGCGAGCGGTCCGGGAGGGAAGAAATAGAGGAGGCCGTTCTTGCGGTCGAGGTACCACTCTCCCGGTGAATCAAGTTCTTCGAGAATGTTGAGGAAATAGTATCGCTGGTTTTTTGTGTACCCGTAGTGATGATGCGGCTCTGCGAAAGTCACTTCATGTGCGTCGGGATCGATCGATTTCACTTTCTGAAAGGAATCGCTCCAATCCCACGTCCAGTATCCCTGGGCATAGATTTCATTCTCGGCAGACCATCCTCGTGGTCGTTCTCCCTCGTACGAAATCCGCCCATAGTGACGGCCGACCGGCACGCCGTTGAATCGTTTCTCACGGTCCAGGCCCTTGTTGATTTGTCGCTCGCCGGTCTGGGGAACATCGGCAATGCGCAGCCAGCCGGTATTCGGCCATCGGGCAATTGTCATCCGCTTGCCGCGGTAGAACAATTCCATGCCGGGGCTTCCGCGCTGAGTGATTTCGCCGTAGTCGGTGATCCCCTGGGCTCTAAGATCTGCGACGACGATTTTGTCGCGAACCGACAGGGCGAGTCGCGCGAGAACAGCCTTGTCTTCGACACAATGAAAGCCCTTTACGGAAACGCTGCCCGAGAGGATGACGTTCTCGTTGTCGTGCGCCTTCCAGTGAATCGGTTGTTGCGCGGTTCCGGAGTCTTCCGGTCCAAGCCGAAACGTCTGTGAAAAATGGTACGTGCCGCCCCGGACTGTAACCGTAATCGAGTTCGCGCCAACAGCCCCCTCCTTCAAAAAATCCCGGACAGCCTCACGTGCGCGCTCGAGTGTCGCAAACGGTCCGTCGGATTTATTCGCATTCGGATTGGCACGTGTCCCGGACCACTGGTCGTTGCCCGACGGAGAGACATAGTAGAGTCCCTTTCCCGATTGCGAAAAAGCTGGAGGAATCACAATGAGGAGCATCAACGGGAACAGGAAGAGACGAGTCATGGCTGCACACTGGAGTTATGTTCTCAAAGGAAGAAACCCGGTTGTACGCTTACGTGCTGCATAGCGAGCGATTCGAATGTACATCAAGTTCAGGGAGAGTTGCAAGCGTATGGATTTTGAGGAGAAAATTGTCGTACATACACGCCGGAATATTCAAAGGACCTCCATGTCATCAGTCGAAGGAATCGCGGCGCAGGAGACGCGCCGGTTCAAAAGCATCAAGCATATCATCGGTAATACGCCCCTTCTGGCGATCACGTTCCGGTACAAAGGGAAGACGAGGATGCTCTATGCGAAAGCGGAGCATATGAACCTCACGGGGAGCATCAAGGACAGAATGGCGTATCACATTCTCCGGCGGGCATACATCGAAGGGCGCATCCACGAAGGGGATACGATAGCCGAAGCAACAAGCGGAAACACCGGCATCGCGTTTTCCGCAATCGGCCGTGCACTCGGGCATCCCGTGATGATTTTCATGCCCAACTGGATGAGCATGGAACGGATCAATCTCATCAGGAGCCTGGGGGCGAAAATTCGTCTTGTTTCCAAGGAAGAAGGGGGATTTCTGGGAAGCATCCGGATGACCGAAGAATTGGCCAGGCAGGACCCTCGTGTATTTCTCCCCTGTCAGTTTTCGAATGATGCAAACGTTGAAGCGCATACGCAGACCACGGGACCCGAGATCTGGTGGCAGCTGCAAAACAACGGCCTCACTCCGGATGCGTTCATTGCGGGCGTGGGAACGGGCGGCACGGTGATGGGCGTCGGCCGTTTTCTGAAGTCGCGCAATCCGGCGATCCGGCTTCATCCCCTCGAGCCGTCCGAATCACCGACCCTTTCGACCGGCCACAAAATCGGCACACACCGCATCCAGGGAATATCGGATGAATTCATTCCGGCCATCGTGCAAATGAAAGAGCTTGATTCCGTTGTGGCTGTCCCCGACGGTGACGCGATTTTGATGGCTCAACAACTTGCGCAGAAACTCGGACTCGCCGTGGGTATCTCTTCAGGAGCGAATCTTCTCGGCGCCATCCAGGTACAGGAAGGAATGGGAGGCGATGCGGTCGTTGTCACCGTCTTCTCCGATGACAACAAAAAGTATCTCAGCACCGATTTGATGAAGGACGAGCCGGTCAAATCCGACTATGTTACGCCCCACGTTGAGCTCCTCTACTTCGAGACGTTCAAGCGCGTCTGCAATACGTGCTGCGATCTTGATGAGTGCAACCTCAACCCCGGCAACGAACAGGGATAAGATCTCATCGTCCAACGGTGCATGAAACACCGGAGCCCCGCATGGTGCGGGGCTCGTCGTTTTTTGGGGCCATCGGAAAGCCTGGATCGCTATTTAGGTGCAGGTGGAGCGCGATGAACAAGCGTTGCCGACGCCTGATTCGTGGGAAGCACGATGAGTTCGGCGATCTGAACGTGCGGCGGCCGGCTGGCGCAAAACAGAACGGCCTCCGCGACGTCTTCGCCCGTCAGCGCGGCAAGGTTCTGATATACCGTCTTTGCCCGTTGCTCGTTGCCCCGGAAGCGGACCATGCTGAATTCCGTCTCGACGAGACCGGGATCGACCGTGCAAACGCGAAGCGGTGTATCGAAAAGATCGTGACGCAAGCCCCGCGTCAGCGCGTCGACAGCGAATTTCGTCGCACAGTACACATTCCCGCCCGGATACACCTCGTGCCCGGCGAGGGAACCGATGTTGATGATCGTCCCCTTTCCCCGCGCCACCATGCCGGGAATGACCGCGCGGCTCACATACAACAGCCCCTTCATGTTGGTGTCGATCATTTCTTCCCAGTCCTGCAGTTTTCCCTCATGAAGCTTGTCGAGTCCCCTGCTGAGGCCGGCATTGTTGACGAGAACCTCAATGTCCTGCCACGCCGCAGGCAGGTCCTGTACCGCCTTTTCGACGGCAGGCTGCTGCCGGACATCAAGATGAAATGTCAGTGATTCGGTTCCGTGCGTCTTCCGCAGTTCTTCAGCAAGGGCATCGACCCGCTCCTTGCGTCGTGCAGAGAGTATAAGGCGTGCGCCTTCGCGCGCAAAGGCCTGAGCGCACGCAAAGCCGATGCCGCTGCTTGCGCCGGTGATGAATACGGTTTTTCCTTGTAGTGTCGTCATGGCCGTTCAAGAATGAAGGGTGTGAGGAGAAGTTGGTGGCAATCGAGTCAGAGTAGTTCGGAGAATATGAGAATCGCACTGAGCGTAATCAAGATGCCGGAGGTTGCCCAGCCGATTATGTTCTGGTACCGCTTGTTGACATACTCTCCCATGATTTCTTCCTTGTTGATGATGATCATCATGCAGATGAGAACGACAGGAAGAAGAATTGCATTGAGCACCTGTGTCCAAAGGGTGATGGCGATGAGCGGTGCGTTGGGAATGAGGATGATGCCGACAGCGATCAGGATGATGAACGTAAACAATGAGTAAAACTGGGGTGCTTTTGAGAATTTCTTGTTGATGCCAGCCTCGAAGCCGAAAGCCTCGCAGATATAAAACGACGCTGCGAGCGGGAGTATGGCGGCAGAGAAGACGGATGCGACAAAAAGGCCGAATGCGAACACCTCCCCTGCCAGGGCTCCGGCAAATGGCTTCAGGGAAAGTGCCGCATCTTTTGCCTCGTTGATGGTCACGCCATTGACGTGAAGGGTTGCAGCGCAGGAGACAATGATGAAAAAGGCGACGACGACGGTCACGATACATCCAACCACCACATCCCAGATTGTATACTTGTAATCGGCAATCTTGATTCCTTTTTCAATGACGGAAGATTGCATGTAAAACTGCATCCACGGGGCAACGGTCGTTCCGACGAGGCCGAGCATGGTGAGGATGTAGGCGTTGTCCATTTGAATCTCCGGCTTCAGCATCGCCTTGCCGATCTCGCCCCAGTCGGGCTTGGCGAGAATCGCCGACACAATGTAAGAGAGGAGAAAGACGCTGAAGAGGAGAAACACCTTCTCCGAGATTTTGTAATCTCCCTTGACGACGAGAATCCAGACAGCAATGGCGGCGAGAGGCACCGATATGTTCTTGTCGACATTGAACACCATCAGACTGCCTGCCACTCCTGCGAACTCTGTTGCGGTGTTGCCAATGTCGGCAACCAGAAGGAAGGCAAAAATGTAGAACGTGATCCGGACGCCGAAATTCTCGCGGATCAGATCCGCAAGACCCTTGCCGGTGACGATGCCCATCCGGGCATTCATTTCCTGCACGGTCAGCAACGCGATAAACGAAGGGAGCAGTGTCCAGAGAAGCCGGTAACCATAGTTTGCGCCGGCCACGGAGTACGTCGTGATACCGCCGGCGTCGTTGTCGACGCTCCCGGTGATGATGCCCGGCCCGATCACGCTCAGGAAAATGAGCATATTCCTGAAAGCGGGACGGTTCTTCATTTTCTGGAAGATTCTCATCCTATCCTTCCGCCGCCTCCTTTACCTCGGGAAACACCGCGTCGAGCGCATCACCCATGGTGATAATACCCTGAAGCTTGTCGTCATCATCGACAACCGGGATTGCTTCGAATTTGTATTTGAAGAACAGCTGGGCCATGCGTTTGATGCTGGAGTCGATCTTCACCGAGACAATAGCGCTGCGCATGATCTCGGAGACAGGCAACGTTCCCTTTGCAGCGAGAAGCTGTCGCAGCGTGACAAGGCCCTGCAGATGCTCTTCGTCGTCCACGATATAGATATAGTAGAGGAGTTCCGCGTGCTTGGTGTCGGTCTTCACCTGTTTCAACACGTCGCGCACGCTTTGCGTCTGCTTCGCCGTGAGAAAGCTGGTATTCATGATGCTGCCAACACTGAACGAAGAGAGCTGCGTAAGATCCTTGATCTCGGCCACCCGTTCCTGGGTGAGGAATGACAGGAGCGCCTCACGCTTCTCGGGAGGAAATTCACTGAGGAAATCGACCGTCTCGTCCATTTGCATCTCTGCAATGATCCCCGCCAGCTTCTCGTTGTCGAGCGATTCCGCAATCTGGAGACGGAGGCTCATCGGCATTTCCTGCAGCGTCGCGGCCGCCGTCAGAGGACTGATTGATTCGAGGAGCGAGATTCGCTCGTCGGTGCCAAGATCCTCGAGAATGTCGGCAAGATCAGCCGGGTGAATGGCGGAGAGTTTTGACGAGTCGGCCTTCATGATCACCGATCCATGAACATTCGTGGCCGTTGTCGGCTGAACGTTCTTCCAGGTCAGGAACTTGTCGATGATGTCGCGCGCAAACAGCCAATGGAAAACAGGATTGATGAAATTCAGCCAGCCGAGTCTGCGTAGCAGTCCCTTGAATCCGACATCGATATGCACCAACCAGAGATTCGGATTATCTTTCGAGGAATTGTCGATGAGCAACTGCAAGTCATTGACTCGAACGAGCTTATAGCCGGATGTCGAGATTATTTGTTTGTCGAGAAACGTCTTCTTGAGAAGAATCTCGCTCTCAGCCGCCCCGGGACTTGTTTCATCGTGATCGAGAGGATATTCGACGGTCACATGGTTCTTGAATACCGTGAGTCGGACGTGCGGCCATGCAATATAGACCGGTTCGCTGCCGCTGTTCATCTGTGCGATGAGCGCCGTGATCTTTGGATAGACATGGCTGGTGCGTGCGGCGAGGTCGACAATGCGCCCGATCTTCTTACCGGTTGCGGCACTGAAGAGGGGGAGATGAAGGATCTCGGAAAGGAATATGAAGTTGAAATTATCGCCGCTCATGGGAGTCCCGCGCCTCACGAAGTGAGGCAAGATACCACGAAAGATGCAAAAAGTCTACGGATTCACTGCGACGAGAAGAAGAAAATCTGTACGCCGAGGGAGAACCGCGGGTGAGTGCCGCGGGAAGTATGCCCGGAGTGAACGCAATGCATCAGGTCGGGTTCCCGGCGGCCAGCGTCTTAGACGCGGCCGTTGAGAATCTTCCACCGGTCGATGATGTCGTATCCCTTGACGACATAGAAGTGGTCAAAGTTGGCCGCGGTCAGGCATGAGTGATGTTCGAGAATGCGAACCTTGTCGCCCACTTTGAACCGGTCTGCTACCCCCTCCGGGTTGGAATACACCACCTTGCCGTGTTCCTGTGAGAGGTGTTTCATGTGAAGATGTGACTGCAGCCGTTTGCGGTCGTAATCCTCGAAGATAATCCCCATATCCATATCGTTGGAGATGTGAACCGGGCCCGGGTCTTTGGAGAGTGCGAGAGCCCCCGCGTCCGTCACGAAGTGGCGGGCACCTGGTTGATGCGAGACAACGCTTGCGAGCACCGTCAGGGCGCAATCGGCAACACCGCAGCTGCCGATCATGACCTGTGTATAGTCATAGAAAGCGTAATTACCGGGTCTGATCTCGTTGACGCCGTCAAGGTTTTCCACAACAGACATTGTCGGCGTAGATCCGACGCTGACCATCGGAATGGTGTATCCCTTGGCCCTCATCCGTTCTGCAAACTCCACCATGACAGACCGTTCCTGTTCGGCGTACGTCAGGAGCTCCGAACGGTTCTTGGCATCGTAGGCATGGCCGGAGTGGGTGAGGATGCCGTCGAAAATAAGGTTCTTCGATTCACCAAGACGGTGTACGAGATCCTCGGCGTGGGACGATGCGGGATCAACGCCCGCCCGGTGATATCCGCAGTCAACCTTCAGCCACACGTGCAGACGCTCGCTGCCGACGCGCTCAATGCTGTCGAGACGTTCGAACATGTCCTTGCTGTCAATCACCACGCGGATGGTCGCCTTCTCGTAGAGCTCCATCACGCGTTCGATATTTGCCGGGACGAGAGGAAACGCCCAGGTGATGTCATTGAATCCGGCGGCTGCGAATTGTTCCACTTCATACAGCGTGGAAGCCGTGATGCCGCGGGCACCAAGCTCGAGCTGATGGTTCGCTATCTCTATACACTTGTGCGTCTTGATATGGGGGCGCATGGCGACGCCGAGTTCGTTGGCCCGGTCCTGCATGCGCGTCAGGTTGCGTTCAAGAATGGACTGATCCAGCAGTAAAGCCGGTGTTGTCACATCAAATATGGAATTGATCGGTCGCATAGGGGATGAGGGTCCTGTCATGTCGCCTTGACGGCGATCGGATTCGTGTTCTCGGTTGTCAATGCCGCCCGCCAGTCGCTCCTCTTCACACCAGGCCGTAATGTCGACACTATTATGGGGAAACTCCAGAATAATCGTGTTGATGCAGTGCACAATGCCGATTCTCGGGGCGCCGGGGAAAGCCAGAGCCGGGAATCACAGAAACTGCCCCCCCCGCCGTTCAAGGAGACCACGACTGTACCGTCGAGCTACTGTTCGTTCAAGTTCACTCGTGGAAATTTTTGAAGCATTCCCTCGGCCTCCATCAACTTCTCTATAGCATCGGCGTCCAACGGAAGAAAATCGGACAAAATCTCCGCCTTCTGCTCCAGGATGACAATCATATCCTCGCAACGGATATTAAGATTTTCCTCAGGTACCAGAAGCGAAGGTTCGATCGTGAATACCATGCCCGGCCGGAGCGGACCGGAATCACTTCCGACATCGTGTGTCGACATTCCCACCCAATGGCCGAGCGATGCTTGCGGCCGCTTCGCAGTTTCGCGGAACCGGTCCACAAACCGTTGAGCCCCCTTCCGATGTGCTTCGTTCGCGAATGTTGTTTTTGCCGTGAGCGCGTCCATTACCTGAACCGCCTCCTGCAGTACTGCCTGGGCTGTCTTCCCGGGCCGAATTGCCTGAAGAATAGCCCGGTAGCATCCAACATAGAAATCGTAGATCAGGCGCTGAGGCTTGCTGAACCTGCCATTGACCGGCCACACGCGTGTGAGATCGCTCATGTAATATCCGTAGTCGGGCCCGAAATCCATGAGCAGCATGTCGCCGTCTTTCATCTCCCTCCTGCCCGCGTTGTAGTGACCGATCATTGCGTTCGGTCCGCTCGCGATGAGCGAGTAGTATGCCTCACCCTGGGCCCCATTCCGATAGTACACAAATTTGGCGACGGCGTCGAGTTCATACTCCCACATGCGCGGCCGCGTTGCCTTCATGCACTCGATGAGCGCCTCTCCGCCGATCTTCGTCGACTTCCTGAGAAGTTCGATCTCCCGCGGACTTTTAATCAGCCGAAGCTGATCGAGCGTGGGCGTAAGGTTCTTGATCAGGAACTGAGGGAAGCGAACGCCGAGCAGCTGGACAAATCGCCCTTCCCGCGACGGTTCGCCGTCGAATGGATCCGCGGCAGCATCACCGATTTTGCGCAGCGCGAGGTCACGGCTCACGGCAAATCCTTCAGCGGGGCTGAACGGCGTGAACAATGACAGAGCCACGGCACTTCGTGCGTAGCGTGCCAGGTGTTCTGACAGAAGGTCCACACCGAACACCGCATCGACGCCTGTCAACTGTTTCACCAGAGTCGCTTCTTCGGGCGACAGCATCCTGCCTTCATTCCGTTCCCGTGCCTCGTTCCGGTGCGGGAGGTACAACGTTGCGCGCCGCTGGGCGCCATCGAGAAGCAGATAGGCGTGCGGCGTTTCCACGCCGCAAAGGTAGTAGAACTCGTTCGATTGACGGAAGCGAACATACCCCACGGGACTTGGAGCACCCTGAAGAAGCGCAAGGGAAGATGGCCCTATTGCGTCGTACATCCTGGCGCGGCGCGCGGCAAATTCCTCGGGAGGAAAATCTTTTGTGAAGAACGGACCGGCTTCCTGCGCAGAAAGTCCGGAAACGAGCAGCAGCACGTACAGAAAGAGGAAGGCAGGCTTCTTCATACGGAGTCTCCGTTGTGCATGGGTGGACGATGAACGTGAAACCTCGTTCAGTAAATTCGTTGCAGATCGATTTCCTCAACCGGCAGCATCATCATTCCGCGGCCGTTGTGCCGCAACCGGAACAAAAGATGTTCAATCAGAGGATCACGCTCACGTGCCTCGATGCCGACGATTTTTGGAAGGAACTGGTTGAAATTGATCAGGCCGGGTTTTGGCAGCTCCAGAATTGTCGCCTCGGACTCTGTGGGAATTCCGGCCCGCTCTTTTGCTATCGAAATTGCCGTCTCGATCCCGCCGAGCTTGTCCACCAGTCCGTTCTTGAGACCGTCGTACCCCGACCAGACCCTACCCTGTGCAATCAGGCCAATCTCATCGGGATGTTTCTTTCTCCCTTCGGCTGCCCGCCTCACAAAGTCCTGGTACATCGACCGGATGGTGTACTCCATACGCGACCGCTCCGTTGCGGTAAGATTCCTGTCGGGAAGGCCGAGCCCGATAAGCGGAAGCGTGAATCCGAAGCCGAGATCGGCGTGCTCGCCCGCCTTCACCAGGTCGGTCGACATCCCGAGCTTCTCTTTGATTCCTTTGTTGTAGATCCACCCGCCGATGACTCCAATCGATCCCGTAATGGTGTTTGGCGCCGCAACGATGGTGTCGGCATACATCGAGAGCCAGTACCCGCCCGAGGCGGCGACAGCTCCCTGGGATACAATAATCGGCTTTTTTCCCTTTGCCTTCTTGAGCTCTTCCGCGATGTAATCGGAGGCCATCGGGTCGCCTCCGGGGGAATCGACCCGCAGGACAATTGCTTTCACAGACTTTGAATTCACTGCAGTTTCGACGTCATGAACAAGCCTTCTGGCTGTGATCCCTTCGTCCATGGCGCAGGCGCCCAATGCATAGATCACGGCGATAGTCGGCGGTTCACTCCAGCGATGATCTGTCGCCCGGTTCATCCGTTCGAGAGCACCTGCATCGACGTACCGCGTGGACGTTCCTTCGATCTTCTTTATGACATCCTCGACGGTGCCCCATCGGCCTATCGTGTCGACTAGCCCTCGGGCGAGTGCATCACCAGCAAGGAACACAGCCCCTGAGTCAATCATGGAAGCAAATTGCCCGGGGGTAATTCCACGGCCGGCACAGATATCATTTGTCGCGAGCGTGTAGTAATCATCGACGAGTTTCTGACGCTGCTCGCGATCTGCCGTCGACATGCTGTCACGAGAAAGGCTCTCGACGGCCGATTTGTATTTGAAGAAACGCCATTCATCGTACCCAATACCGATTTTCTCCAGCGTGCCTTTCAGGTACGTCCGCCCCATCACAAAGCCGGTGAGTTGGATCAAGCCCTGTGAATCCATCACAATCTTGTCGGCAACTGAGGCAAGGTGGTACGTATTGATATCAGCCTGATCGACGAAGACGACGACATGCTTGCCGCTGGTTTTGAAATCTCTCAGTTTCTCCCGGACCTCCCAAAGGAGTTCCTTGTCCGCTGCCATCGCAGATGTGTTGATTGCAATACCGGCAACGGCGGGATCTTCCTTTGCGGCATCGATGGTTGTTATGAGATTGAGAAGTGTATTGGAGCGATCGAAGAGTTGAAACTGCTGGTACTTGATCGGCCCCCGAAGGTCCAGAGCGAGGTACGCTTCCTTTGCACCCGAGAGAAACGTCCTGTCCAGCGCTCCGATGCGAATGCCGTAGGTGTTGTGACTGTAGCGCTGATCGGTGTCATAGTGCGCCTGGGTTGCGAGTCCGATGCGGCCGAAGCTTATCTGAAGACCGACCGTAAAGCTCTTGCTATCGAAGTATCGGCCTGTGAGACAAATACCGGGCAGAAGCTCGAACGCAGTTCCCGCGCTCCAGTGAGCGTCGGCGATGGACTGCTTGCTTTGAATCGCATAGTCTGCAAACAGTGTCCAGAACGAGGAAGCAAAAGGGCGAACTGCAGCGTCGACAACGGCCTCGTTGACTCCACGATCCTGCGTGGCGAATGTCCC
>Ga0233425_10004171_pt1 | contig 24681 bp, 12 predicted proteins | sample Watercolumn_Towu_2_FD_181712 | JGI IMG/M metagenome (GOLD analysis project Ga0233425, IMG submission 181712) | Freshwater microbial communities from Lake Towuti, South Sulawesi, Indonesia - Watercolumn_Towuti2014_140_MG | ecosystem: Environmental > Aquatic > Freshwater > Lake | place... | reverse complement strand
CGTTGCCGCCCGAGCCGCCTGCCCCTTCGTCTTCGTCCTGCTTGCCGAGGCCGCCCTTTCCGCCGTTGCCGCCCTTTCCGCCTGCCCCGCCCTTTCCTCCGATGCCGCCGTTGCCCCCGAACCGGAAGACGAGGTCGTTGTTCTCGATGACGACCGCGGAGTTGACGCTGAGCACTGCAAACGACGCGCCACCCGCACCGCCGCCCGTGCCCGCGGTGCCGGGGCAGCCGCCCCCACCGCCGCCACCGCCGCTGGCCCCATAGGTGTAGCACTCCCAGGAGAAGATCGAGTCGTCGCCGTCACCGCCGCCGCCGCCGCCGCCGCCGCCGCCACCGCCCTTGCCGCCGTTGCCGCCGTCAGTACCCGGAGACGGGATGAAGAACCCGGCCTCGGAGAGGGTGCCCGTGCCGTTGCCGCCCGCACCCTCGTTGCCAGCCGGACCCACGCCGCCGTTGGCTCCTCCTCCTCCGTCCTGAGTGGCGCCCCCCGCACCGCTGCCCGCGGCCGCGCCGTCCTCCGCACCCGTTCCACCGTTGCCGCCTTTGTGCGCGTCCCCGCCCTGGCCGCCGCCGCCGCCCGAGTTGCCGCACGGCCCCTTCCCGCCGCTGCCCGCGGGGGGCTTGCTGCAGTTGCTGCAGCTCATGCAGATCCAGCAGCCGTCGTACTCGCATCCCATGTTGCCGTTCTCGCCGTCCTCACCCGGAGCACCCGGCGTCCCGTCGTTTCCAGGCTTCCCGGCTCCGCCGTTTCCGGACTGGATGGTGTTGTGCGAGATCCGCAGCTTCTCGGTGCTGTCCACCACGTGCACGGCAATGGAGTTGCCGCTGGCTTCCTCGTTGTTGCCGGCCTCGATGATGAGCCCTTCCACCACGGTCACGCTCTTGATCTTGTGGGCCAGCAGCGTGATGACGCCGCCCGGCCCGGGAGCGCTCCACCGCACGACGGTCTGGAACTCGGCCGGGTCGTGGGCCCATCCGAGCTCCTCGTTGAACCCGCCGTAGAGGCTGACGCCGTCCTCCATGACCACCTGCTCCTCGTACTGCCCCTGTGCGACGTAGACGTCCCACTTGGGGGACTTGGTCGCGGCCAGCGCGACCCCCTTGGAGATGGACTTGACCGGGTGCTTGATGTTGCCGGTCTGGTTGCCGATGTCCATGCCGTTTGGAGACACGAAGATGGCCGCGTCGAGGTCTCCGTCGATGCCGTCGCAGTCGGTGTCCGCGCCCTCCAGGTCGGGCTTGTCAGGGTCGGGAGTCAGCTCGCACTCGTACTCGCACCCGTCGGTCTCGTCCTTGTTGAGGTTGGACCAGCCCGGGTCGCACGGGCCCATCTCGCAGATGCCCTGGTCGCAGATGGGCGTTGCGTGCCCGTACTCGCACCTCTTGCCGCACTCGGAGCAGTTGTTCACGTCCGACAGGTACTGGTCCTGCGTCATGCCGAGGCACTCGCACGCGCCGGACAGAGGCCAGCACTGCTTGGTGTAGTCTCCCTTGGTGTCCTTGACCTCCTTGCAGTCGTACCCCTGGGGGCACGGCGTCTGGAGGCATTCCCGGCTGCACATCTTGGACCCGCCCGCACCGATGGGAAGGCACAGGTCCTTGATCACGTTGCAGTCCGTGTCCTGCGTGCACGGCTTCTGGCACAGGTTGTCCAGGACCGGGACGCAGATGAACAGCACATCCGGGAACCCGTACTGCGTGCAGACCCAGCCGTCCGCGCAGTCGTCCACGCAGTTCTTCGTGCAGACGTACCCGTCGGGACCCAGCAGGCACAAGCTCGGCTCGCAGCAATCCTTGTCCGTGGTGCATGGGTCCAGGTAGCCCTTGCAGCCCGACTCGTCCGCGGGGGGCAGCTCGAGATTGGAGTCCACGCCGGTGCCCCAGTCCTCGATGGTATCCAGCACCTCGACGATGTCCCCGAGAGCATCCAGTGCGCCCCCGTCGGCAAGGGTGCACTTGCCGGCCTCGCAGCCGTAGGCACACGGGTACTTGAGCGACCATCGGAGCTCCCCGTTGAGGCCCGGGAGGCAGACCAGGACCGCGTCCTTCCCGGTGAAGTCGCCGCACACGAGGTAGCCCTCCTGCTCGCACGAGTCGCCGACCATGTAGTCCTCCCGGGTCGACGACGCTGCGCAGGAAGCGGTCACGAGCGCCACCGCGACGGCCGCAGCGGCAAGGCCCCACCCCCTAACTGCCATCATGCATCCTCCGTGTGTCCGCGTTCCACACTGTGCGCGGCAACATAGCCAGACCATTCTACATGGAGAGGAGCTTCGGATCAAAGATTCGATGCCGCGAAGGGAGCGACCCATCGGCTTTCCGATGGGTTGTCGGCATGAATCTATTGTTTTCAATATGTTGCGAGACCACTCCTCGAACTTCGTGTCAGGCCTTGTGCAGAACGCGCACCTGGCAAAGAGGAACTGGAGCAGGCAGAAAGCGATCTGTTTTCAAGCAGTTGCGTCATCTGCCGCGCGGCGGACGGCGGGGACCTTTTTTGGACGGTCGATCCACGGCCCCTATACTGGCGGCGAGGTGACAAGGAGGGGCTCCATGCAGCAGGCAAGACAGGCGGACGACTCTTTCGTGTACATCGTCAAGCAGTCTCTGGACGGCAAGACGCAGCACCAGGCAGTGGGCAACAATCTCTCCATGACGAGCATCACGCTGGACACTCCGGCCGAGGCGCTCAAGGACAGCCGGTACATGTGGCTCGAGTTCGGGCTTCCCGGCAGCAGCGACAAGATCAAGGCGCTGGGCGAGATCACGGACCGCAGCACCTTTGGTGTGACGGTGAAGTTCAAGCACCTCTTCCCGGACCACAAGGCCAAGCTGGCCGGCCACCTGGGGGTTTCGCTCAACTAGACAGGATCGCGTTGAGCGGCAATCTTGCGTGATGGTCGATGGTCGATGGTCGATGGTCGATGGGCGATGGGCGATGGGCGATGGGCGATGGGCGATGGGCGATGGGCGATGGGCGATGGTCGCCGAACGCAGGGGCCGGGTGCACAGGGTCAGGCCGCCGGAGCCACCCGGATGCGCGCGTCCACTGCCACACCGCCCCTGCCCTGGTCCAGCAGCTTCACGGGGTTCACGTCCAGCTCCACGATTTCCGGGAACTGCGCCAGCAGGCAGGACACGCGCTGCACCGCTTCCTTCAGGAACGGGAAGTCCCCTCCCAGGCGGTCCTTGCGCGGCCAGAACGCCTTGAACAGCGAGACTTCGGCCATCATGTCGTCCACGTCGCAACCGGAGACCGGGACCAGGCGGAAGGAGATGTCGTTGAGGGTCTCGACGTAGGTGCCGCCGAAGCCCACTGCGACCACGGGGCCGAAGGACGCGTCGCGGCGGCCGCCCAGGAACACTTCCCGGATGCCGGACACCATGCGCTGCACCAGGACTCCGTCGAGGGAGGCTCCGGGAGCATGGGCCGCGAGCCGGCGGGCGATCTCGTCGAATGCGGCTGCGGCAGCGGCCGGCGAGTCGACGTTCAGGAGGACTCCTCCGGCCTCGGTCTTGTGGAGCGCTGCGGCCGAGAGGAGCTTCATGGCCACGGGAGCGGCCAGCGCCTCGGCAGCGGCCGCTGCTTCCGCCGCTAAGCGAGCGATGCGGCAGTCCGCCACGGGGATCCCGAGGGCCGAGACGACGGCAAACGCGTCGTCTGCGGGCATCCACCCTCCTGCCGGGGAAGCGGCCAGGAGCCGGTCGATGCAGTCCCTGACCTCGTGGAGCCTCATCCCCTGGGGCGTGGCCACGCTGTCGGCCGAGCGGCGCATCCTGCGTGCGAAGATGTCCCGCGACGCGGCCATGGACTGCACGAGGATCTCGGGACCGGAGAACAGCGGGAACCCCAGCTGCTTCATGCGGGTGAGCTGGTCGTGCTCGGTGAGCATGCACAGGAAGATGGGCTTCTTGACCTGCTCGGTCAGGGCCCTGGCAGCGGTGACGAGGCGCTCGGAGTCGCGGCCCTCGGTTGCGCCTGCAAACACGTGGATGAAAGCGACTGCGTCGCACGCGTCCGACCGAACCGCCTTGTCCAGCATGGCGACGTAGCGCTCGAAGTCGAAGACGTCGCCGAGGTCGAGGGGATTGGACGCCTTGATGACGTGGGCTCGGCCCGCGCTGCTGGCGATCTCTGCGACGTCCTGCGGGATCTGAGGCAGGCAGAAGCCGCAGCGCTCCGCGTAGTCGCTTGCGATGACCGCGTGGCCGCCGGACCGGGACATGATGAACACGCGGTTGCCGCGCACGGGCGGCAGGCTCAGCGCCATTGCGTAGGAGACCATGGTGCCCATGTCCTGGACGCGGATGGCCCCTGCCTGCTTGATGGCTGCGTCCACGAGGCGGTCGTCGCCTGCCAGCGACGCGGTGTGGGAAGCAGCGGCCGCGGCGCCGGCGCGGGAGACATTGGCCTTCTGCACCACGGCTGCGGCGGGCAGGCTGCGCAGCGAGTCGTAGAAGCGGCGGCCGTTGCGGACGTCCTCGAGGTAGAGGCAGACCACGTCGCTGGTCCCCTGCGTTGCGATGTGGTCCATGAAATCGGACTCGTCGAGGCTGAGCTTGTTGCCCATGGAGACGAACTTGTCGAGGCCCTGGTTCTCCGCGGCCAGCGCGTGGAGGTAGACCACGCCGACGCCGCCGCTCTGGGCCAGCAGGCTGATGCGCCCCTCGGGGGGCATGTAGGGGAAGCGCATGAACGGAGTGATGGTCCCGGACTTGCGGGAGATGACGCCGAGCCCATTGGGTCCCACGAACCGGATGCCGTGCCGTGACGCCGCGTCCAGCAGCCGCTCCTCGAGGGCCTTGCGGTCGCTGGCAAGCTCGCTGAAGCCTCCGCTCTCGATGACCATGAAGCGGATGCCTTTGCGACCGCACGCGTCCACGAGGTCGGGAGTGAGCGGCGCGGGCGTCAGGAGCACGGCCATGTCGATTTCGTCCGGAAGCGTGTCGAAAGACGTGTGGATGGGCTGGCCCGCGACGTTGCCCTCCTTGGTCCCCATCATGAAGATGCGGCCTCTGAAGCCGTACGTGATGAGGTTGGAGACGATGTTGCGGCCCATGTTCCCCGGTCCGGGCGACACCCCGACTACCAGGATCGACCCGGGATTGAACAGCTTGTCCATGCGTATCTCCTGCCTGCTACTCGACCTTGAACCAAGGGATGTTGAGCAGATCCTGCGGCCCGCGCACCTTGAAGAACTGGCCTGCGGCCTCGAACATCGGGCGGTCCGCCTCGCTGTCGCCGACGGCCCCGACGGCTTCCCGCGGGACGTTGTGCTGAGCGATCATCTTGCGCGCCCAGGCTCCCTTGCCGCAAGCCGGATCCCCGTCCACGACGGACAGCCTCGGCACCACCAGGCCGTCCTGCTCCACCAGCGAGTTGGCGATGATGTCCACGGCCTTGGGGTGCAGGTTCAACGCGTTGAGGAAGCGCTCCGCGGTGAAGGTGAAGCCCGTGGAGATGATGACCGGGCGGGCATCCACGTTGATCGCGTACTCGAGGAACTCGAGGGTTGCGGGGGGGATGGGGATGGTGTTGATGACGTCCACGATCTGGTCGAGGGAGAAGCCGGCCTCGCGATAGGCCTTGGCATCCCCCTCGCAGAACTGCTGGTAGGTGATCTCGTTGGCCAGGAACCTGGCAAGCAGCGCCTTGCCCACCTTCTCCCAGGTTCCGATCTGCTCGTGGACGAACTGCCACGGAGACTTGACCGTCGTGAGCGTGCCATCCATGTCGAGCAGAAGGAGCTTGATGCCGTTGGTTGGACTCATCGTGGTCTTCCCTCCCCTATTGCCTGATTGCCTTGAAACCGATGTCGATGGTTCCGATGTCGGCCCCGCCGGCCGTCGCCGCGCCGGAGAGCACGCCTTCCAGTGCGTTGGCATCGAGGTCCGGCTCCGGGTCCTGCATGACGAGCGGGCCGGAGACCTCCATGCCCTGCGGGCCTGCGTAGCCTTGCAGCAGGCCGAAGAGCTGTGCGGGCAGCGCCTGGCGGTATGCGATGCAGGATGCCAGCGGGTCGGTCTGGGGCGCATTGAACTGGATGCATGCGAGGGTTTCGGCCTTGATGGCCGCAACCGCCGCGTCACAGTCGATGGCGCTCGCGAGCAGCCCGGAGAGCCCCGCGTCCTGCCCGACCCCTGCCAGGGCCAGGGAGGAGAACGCCCTTAGAGCGATGCGTCCCGCGGACAGGGAGAGCCCGGCAGCAGGGACGACGAGACCGTCGATGCCCGATGCGTTCAGCACGAGCGGGTCCTTCTCCCAGTCGAAGTGGACCTCGGACTGGTCGAACTGGTCCGCGGTCACGGTCAGCAGGGACGAACAGCCAGGGTCCGCGCAGGGGGGCTTGCCGGAGTACGAAACCGAGCCGTACGTGATGGTGCCGTCGTAGCTGCCCGGCTGCGCGGCCGCGGAGACGTCGAGGGTGCCTGCGACGACGACCGCGTTCAGCCACTCCGCCATCCAGGCCGGAGCCTGAGCTGCCAGCTCCGTTGCCTCCTGGCCCGGCAGTGCGGCCAGCGCGGCGGCAATCCCGGCGGTCACCTCCGCGGGCACGTCGCCGCAGTCCTCGGGATAGCCGTCGGGGAACCAGACGGCCAGGTCGTCGAGGATGGCCTGGCTCAGGGCCGGGGCCGCGGCATTCAGCAGGTCGAGGAGTGCGGCCTCCGGGGCCGTCCCGAGTGCGGGCAGCAGGTCGGAGAGGCTCAGGGTCAGCTCCAGCTCGTACTTGCCCGCGGGGTCGATGGTCACGGTGGAGAGCGTGAGAGCGACCTGAGTGGTCTTCCCGGTCAGGACCACGACCTTCTGCTGGCATGCGGATGCGACGGGCAGGCCTGCGGGGTTCTCTGCCACCGCGGTGACGGTGTAGCCGGGACCCACGAGCAGATGGGGGATCTCGACCGTGTCCGTGCCGTCCGGCACCTGCACGGCCAGCCCTCCGGGATTGCCCACGTCCACGGCAGCGCACAGCCCTGCGTTGGCATCCGCGTACACCACGATCTTGGGGTCCGGCACGAGGGCAAGGACCTCGTCGGGAACCGTCACGGTGACGGTCACGCTTCCGGACTGGGGCTCGATGCTGTTGAAGGTCGCGGAGTCGCTGGCGGTGCACGGGTGGGACACGGTGATCGTGTAGGTGACTCCGATCTGGGTGCCCGCGTCCACGAGGATTCCCGCGATGCCGAACTCGCTGGTAACCGCGGAGGTATCGGTCAGGGAAGCGTCTCCTTCGCCCGACAGAGCGAACTGGATGGTTTCTCCCTGCACGGACGTTCCGAGCGTGGGGTTGACCAGCCGCGCCTCGACAGCATACTTCTTGCCGACCTCGAGGGAGATGCCGTCCTCGAAATTGAAGACCTCGAGCACCCAGTTGGGATTGCAGCCGGGCGGCGGCTCCTCGGCCTGGTCCGAGCCGAGCCCCTCTCCGGCCTGGAGGTCGGCCGGCACCCGGCCGTCGCCCGATGCGTCCGACTCCGGCGGGCCGCCATCGCCCCCGTTTCCGCTGCCGCCCGCGCAGCCAGCCAGAAGGACCGCCAGCACAACCGCTGCAGGACCGGGTCGCATGCCAACCTCCGGGGCATGGTGCCCCGTACGCGGGCGCACCATTTTGACGCGCATTTTAGTCCTGGATGACTGGATGTCCACAACAGATTTTGGGAGATCCGCGGAACTCGAAGCCCCGCGGCAGCGGTTCAGGACGGGTTGCACACGCTCACGCCGTCGGGGATGGGCGTGCATTTCCACGTGTCCGGGCAGTCGGCTGAAGAGACGCAGATCGCGGTGCAGAAACCCTGGCCGGTCTGCGGGTTGCCCGCGCACTCGCCGAAGCAGGGGACATACCCTGTGGCGCACACCTGGCCCACCGACACGCAGACCTTCTGTGCGCCGAGCACGTGGCATGCGAACCCCTCCGGGCAGTCGAGCGCGGTGACGCAGTCCGCGGTGCACACGCACTGTCCGAGCTTGTTCTTGAGGAAGAGCTGCTTGTAGCAGATGGCCTGGCCCGGGTCGCAGGAAGCGGGCTGGCCCGAGTCATTGGGGAGGCACACGGCCGTGGCATCCACGGGGATGCAGACGTCCGGACCGGGGCACTGCGCGTCGTTGAGGCAGTACTGGGTGCAGATCGCGGCGTTGATGAGCTTGTTCTGCACGCACAGCCCGCTCTCGCATTCTTCCACGCAGGAGCACGCCGCGCCGTAGGGTCCGGCGACCGGCTCGCACCCGGGCGGAAGCGCATCCTGCTCCGGGATGTCGGGGAGGATCTCCGGCCCCGTGTCGGGCGGCCCGGAGACCTCTTCGGGCGGTGCTGTGTCCGGGGTCGCGGCGTCGGCATCGACCTCGGGCTGGGGCCCTCCGGCGTCGGGTTGGCCAGAGTCGGTCTGGCGGGGCCCTGCGTCCGGCGTGGGGTCGATGCAGCGGTAGTAGACGCACTTGAGCCCGAGGGGGCACTGGTTGTTGGCCGTGCACTCGGTTGCGCACAGGTTGTCGATGCACACCGCGGCGGGGAGGCACTCCGAGTCTTTGGTGCAGTGGTTGTAGAACTGCGAGCTGCCCGAGCTGCACGCGATGGCGGCCAGGGCCGCGGCCAGGGCCAGTGCAACCTGCGGCCGGAACCGACCGCCGGGAGCGTTCAGACGTCGGGAGTGCGTGCACGGGAGCATGGGGGCAAGCAGGACCATCAGGCGACCTCCGGGCAGGGGATCTCGACAAGCGCTTCGAAGCCGCCCTCCGCCCGGTTGGCGAGGGTCAGCCTGCCGCGCAGGGACTCGGCCGTTCGGCGAGAGAGGGTGAGGCCGAGGCCTGCTCCGACCGTGGCCTTGGACGTGAAGAACGGGAGGAACGCGTTTTCGAGGTCGGCTTCCGGGATGCCGGGCCCGTCGTCCCGGACGCGGATGCGCAGAATGCGGTCCGGGCCGCTTCCGGAGGGCGTCACCTCGATGGCAATGCGGCCGGGTCCCCCGCGGCGCTCCAGCGCCTCGCGCGCGTTGACGAGCAGGGCCAGGACCGCGTCCTCGAGTCCTGCTGCAGGAAGCAGGAAGGTCTCTTCCGGGGGTGCGGCGGACTGTTCGAACGCGATGCGTGACGGCAGGCTGGCTGCGAAGAACTCGACCACCGGGGGCAGGATCCGGGCAAGGTCGACGCGGGAGCCGGGCTCCGGCGGGTCGCGGCGGATCTGCGAGACCCGGGCATTGAACTGCTTGAGCTTGAGGAGGGCTTCCCGGATATCCCCTGCGATCTCCTGCGCATCCAGGAGGTCCCTGGCATCGAGGGAACGGGCGAGCGCTTCCGCGTTGGACAGGGCCGGGGCCAGCATGTTGTTGTAGTTGTGTGCCACGCCGCCAAGCAGCAGGCCCACGTCCGCATCCCGCCTGGACGCGTGCAGTGCGTTGATGTAGTCGAGGTTCTGCCGGTGCAGCCTGCGGACGTTGATCTGGGCCCGGACTCGAGCCACGAGCACCTGGAGCAGCGGGGGCTTGAGCACGTAGTCGTCCCCGCCCGCGGCAAAGCCGGCAAGGATGTCCGAGGGCATGTCGTTGCCCGTCAGGAAGATGAGGGGCACTTCGCGGGTCGCGGGGTCGGACTTGAGGATCCTGCACGCTTCCAGGCCGTCCATCTCCGGCATGTTGACGTCCATGAGGATGGCGCCCGGCGTCCTGGCTCGTGCGACCGCCACGGCTTCGGCTCCGGTTCCGGCCGGCAGCACGTCGTACCCTTCCCGACGCAGCATGAGCTCGACCATGGCCCGCGGCGCGGGCTCGTCATCGGCAACGAGAATCACCTCACGGTCGGACATGTCCCCTCCCGCCCACCCTGCGGCGTGACCGCGATTGTACGCCGGGCGCCCGTCGCGTCAAAGGTTCTTGTGGTTTGACCGCGCACGCGGATTAGCATAATATGCCCTCGCTTTGCTCTCTGGGAGGCCATCATGAGTTCGTCACGGATTCGGTTGTATGCGGCAGCAGTGGCATGCGTTGCGGCGGCGTGGGGGTGCTCTTCCAGCGGGTCCGGTCCCGCGGACGCCACCACTTCGGACGTGTGCTCCTGTGAGCCTGGCGCGGGCTGTACCGCGACTGCGGCGGAGTGCGCCGAGCCCATCGCCTGCGAGAGCACCGAGGCATGCGACGACGGCAACCCCTGCACCTCTCAGGAGTGCGTCGAGGGGTACTGCAACTACGCGCTGACCGGAGGAGACGGATGTTGCACCGAGGATACGGGGTGCGACGACGCGGACCCCTGCACGACGGACTCCTGCGTGATGGGGCAGTGCATGTATGACCTGCCCAACCTCCAGTGCTGCGTCACGGACCAGCACTGCGACGACCTGAACGTCTGCACCAAGGACTCCTGCGTGGAAGGGGCGTGCTCCCACAGCGACATCGGGGGATGCTGCCTGAGCGGCGAGGGCTGCAACGACGCGGATGCGTGCACCACGGACGTGTGCGTGGACGGCCGCTGCCTTCACCCGGTGGACGGGTCGGTCCCGGGATGCAACTGCGCGAGCACCGCGGACTGCGACGACAAGAACGAGTGCTCCACCGACGCGTGCATCAACGGGACCTGCAAGTACGAGTCGTACTTCAACGCGGCAAGCCCCATCGAGTATTGCTGCAAGGAGGACGCGGAGTGTGACGACGGGAATGCCACCACGCTGGACACGTGCCAGGTCTTCCTGTGTGTCAACTCCTACCAGAAGGTCTGCCACTTCGACGCGCAGTGCGACGACGCGGACATCTGCACGCAGGACAAGTGCCTGGGCGGCTACTGCGTCGTGGACGGGGAGAAGATCCCGGGCTGCTGCGTCTCGGGCGAGGACTGCGACGACCAGAACGATTGCACCCTCGACACCTGCGGAACGGACGGGAAGTGCGTCCACGAGCCCAAGACCTCGCAGGCCGGCTGCTGCACCGAGAACTCGGACTGCGACGACGGCATCGAGTGCACCACCGACGGCTGCCTCAACTACCGCTGCAACTGGGTGCCCACCGCGGACGGCTGCTGCCATTCGGCCACGGACTGCCCGACGCCCACGAAGCCCTGCCAGGTGGCCACCTGCAACAACGGGGTGTGCGGGTCCGAGAGCGCGCTCAACTGCTGCAACGTGGACTCCGACTGCGACGACGACAACCCCTGCACCGACGACAAGTGCGAGGCGAAGCAGTGCTTCTACTGGGACGTGGAAGGGTGCTGCTCCAAGGACGAGGAGTGCGACGACGGCAACTTCTGCACCACCGAGTCGTGCATCCAGGGCAAGTGCTCCGAGCCCAAGTACATCGCGGGTTGCTGCAAGGATGCCGGGCAGTGCAACGACCAGGACCCGTGCACCATCGACAAGTGCGAGGACAGCACGTGCGTGTACAGCGCCAAGGAGAAATGCTGCCACGCGGACGCGGAGTGCATCCCGATAATCGATTGCGAGGTGCCCCACTGCGTCAACGGGAACTGCGTGTTCGAGCTGGGCCAGGGGTGCTGCAAGGAGGACAAGGACTGTGACGACCTGGACCCCGCCTGCACCGTGGACACCTGCGTGGACAACCACTGCGAGTACGAGCTGACCGAAGAGGTCGGCTGTTGTATCGAAGCCGCGGACTGCGAGTCGGTGGACCCCTGCCTGACCGCGTCCTGCAAGCCCAACCACGAGTGCGACTACACGCCCATCGAGGGATGCTGCAAGGAGGACGCGGAGTGCTCCGACGGGGACGACGTCTGCACCGTGGACGCGTGCGAGGACAACGTGTGCACGTACACGCTAACCGGGAAGGAAGGCTGCTGCCTGACTCCTGCGGACTGCGAGTCGCCCGACATCTGCAAGGCCACCACGTGCAGTCAGGAACACCAGTGCGGGCTTGCGGATGTGCCCAACTGCTGCCACAACGACGAGGAGTGTGACGACGGGGACGACCTGTGCACCGACGATGCGTGCATCGACGACCAGTGCGTGCTCACGTACACCGGGGCCGAGGGGTGCTGCAAGACCAACGCGGACTGCAAGTCCACGGACCCCTGCCAGTCCGGCGTGTGCAAGGTCGCTGCCGGGACCTGCACGTTCCAGCCCATCGAGGGGTGCTGCCACGACGACGCGGAGTGCGACGACCTCGACGACGTCTGCACCCTGGACACCTGCGTGGCCAACACGTGCCAGTACGCATTCACCGGCGCTCCGGGCTGCTGCGAGGTCTTCACGTGGGCCAAGGACTTCAACGACAGCACGCCGCAGGGGTTCACGTTCAACAACGGGTTCTCCCTGCCGCTTCCCGGGCTCGAGGACATGACGGTCGGCTGGAACGTCACCGGCGACTGCGGCACGCACTCCGACCCGGCCGCCATGTACTACGGGAGTGCCGGCGGGCTGATGGGGGCCGGGTGCACCTACACGTTCGACCTGGGCATTCCGCTCCCGATTCAGTTCCCGAACAACGGCACTGCCACGTCGGAGCAGTTCACCCTCCCCGAGGGGCAGACCTACACCATGACGTTCTGGGTGATGGCGGACATCGGGGCAGCGGCCAACGGCGACGAGCTCAAGCTCGAAGTCCTGTCCGGCTCCAGCGTGGTCGAGGTCTGGAACAAGACCGACCTGCCCGCGGGCTCCATCGGGGCCACGTGGAACGAGGTCACGGTGGACCTGTCGGACTACGCGGGCAAGACCGCGTCGCTGCGCTTCTCCTTCGACGCTCTGGGAGCCACAGCCACGGACGGAGTCGGGATCCTCGTGGACGACATCGCGGTCAACGCGGACTGCAACCCCTAGCCCCATGAGGAGCATCCTGGTCGTCGGGGGCGCGGGGTACATCGGAAGCGTCACCGCTCACCTGCTGCTGGAGCTGGGATACGACGTGACCGTCGTGGACAGCCTCGTGCGGGGCCACGCGTCCGCGCTCCCGAGGGACGCCAACTTCGTCCAGGCCGACATCCGCGACCGGCCGCAGATGGCATCGGTGCTGGCCGCGCTGCGGCCGGACTGCGTGCTGCACTTCGCTGCTCTCGCATATGTCGGCGAGTCGTTCCAGAAGGCCGGCGAGTACTTCGATGTGAATGTCGGCGGCACCGCCTCGCTGGCCGCGGCCATGTCGGAAGCGGGGGTGAGGAACCTGGTGTTCTCGTCGTCCTGCACCGTGTACGGCGCGCCCGACACCCTGCCCATCACCGAGGATGCGGCCGTCAAGCCTGCGGAGAGCCCATACGGCCAGACCAAGCAGGCGTGCGAGAACATGCTCACGTGGCTCTCCAGGACCGCGGGGCTGAGCGTCGCGTTCCTCCGGTACTTCAACGCGGCCGGAGCGTGGAAGCAGCTCGGCGAGGACCACCGGCCCGAGACCCACCTCATCCCGCTGGTCCTCGACGCGGCGCTTGGACGCACCGGGCCTCTCACGGTGTTCGGCACGGACTACCCGACCCCGGACGGCACGTGCGTGCGCGATTACATCCACGTGCGCGACCTCGCATATGCGCACGCGGCCGCTTGCGAACGCCTCATCGGCGGCGATGCCGGGCCGCGCCTCGTCGCCAATCTCGGAGCGGGAAAGGGGCACTCCAATCTCGAGGTCATCCGGTGCGTGGAGCGGATCACGGGCAAGCCGGTGCCGTTCGGCATGGGCGTGCGAAGGCCCGGTGACGCTGCCGAACTGGTCGCGTCCAACTCCCACTCCTCCGCGGTCCTGCACTGGACCCCGCAGCACTCGACCCTGGAGGAGATCGTGGCTACGGCTCACGAGTGGCGCCTCAAGCATCCCGCGGGCTACCCGGACTGATCCCGCAACCGCGGTGGCGGCACCCACACGCAGCGCCGCCGGCACCGGCACTGCGCGCCGCCGTGGCCACCACTGCGCTGCCGGCACCGGCACTGCGCGCTACTGGTACCACCACTCCGTGTTGAAGGGCAGGCGGTGCACCGCGGTGCACCGGTGCATGCCTCCGCCCGCGTCGAAGCAAGCGGCCAGGTCGTCCACGAACTGGACGACCTGGCCGTAGGGTGCGAGGCGCTCCTCCAGGTCCAGCTCGAACGGGTCCGCGGCGTCCACCACGGGGCCGTGCGGGTCGGAGACGAGCAGGAGCTTGCCGAGGACCACGCTGTTCAACGGGGAGGGGAAGACCGGCACGGCCCGCCCGTCCTGGGCGCGGGGCCGGTACAGGGCCGGGACCCGCACGATGTCCTCGGGCTCCAGGCCAAGCTCCACGGAGAGCACGGAGATCACGCCTTCCAGTCGGACGTCGATCCCGTCGTTGAACGCGCGCAGCTCCATGTCGGAAAGCACCTCTCCCACGGAGATCTCGCCCTGCGTGCCTGGAAGCAGCAGCGCGGCCTCGCCTCCGGCCGCCTCCACGGCTTCGAGTATGCCTATCGCGTCCTTCGTGCAGGGCAGCAGCAGGACGAACCCCTTTCCGCAGCAGCCGGGGCCGCCGTTCCAGGGGATGAACGAGAGCATGTCGTCCACCGCGCCGGACGCGAGCCACCCGGTATCGAGGGCCAGCACGGGCCCCTGCGCGTCCTGGGCATCCACGAGGTCGAGAACTGCGCTCGGCATGGCCACTGAGGGGTCCCCGGGGTCGAAGCCCGTGTAGACGCGGCCAAAGGGGAGGTACATCTGGTTGGCCAGCAGCACGGGAGAGACTTCGAGGTTGTTGAAACCCTGGGCCGGCGCCGGTGTGCCCCCTGCAGGCGGCAGAACCACGATTCCGAAATCCGGCCCGAGGAGCAGCTCCCGGGCGAGCGCGTCGAGGGGCTTGCGCCGGGACGCGGGCAGCGCGTAAGCCACCACGTGCGGGTTCTTCCCGGCCGGGAGGGAGGAGAAGCCGATTTCCAGCGCATCCTGGACAAAGAGGTCCTGGCCGAGGGGAAGCGCGAGGGGAACGCCGAGCTCACCCACTGCGGTGAGCGGAAGCCCGAGGGGCGTCACCAGGGACTCGAGCTGCTCCACGAGGGAGTCCTGCGCCGGAGTCTCGTGAACGGTGAGCACCCGCTGCGGGGAGTTCAGCGCGGAGGTCAGGATCAGGGGACCGATGCGCATCTGCGCGGCGTCGGAGGCGACGACCGTCCCGTCCGGTTCGGAAAGCTCCAGGACCAGGTCGATCACGGCAGGGCAACCGTCCTGGCCTGGAAAGGCGAGGGCTTCTGCCGCGATCCGGGCAGCTGGGACGGCAAGCATCGGAGGGATGGAGAGGACCCCGGAGGGGCTCGACGGAAGCCACCCGTCGGGGGCGTCGAGGAACAGCCGCACGCAGGCAGAGGACGGGGGCAGGACGCTGAGCGAGAGGGTCCATCCCTTGGGCGGAAGCGTGGACAGCGCAGCCTGGATCGGAGCCATGTCCGGCAGGTCGTCCGGCCCGTTGACCTGGTCGTCTTCGCAGTCCGGCTGGTGGTCCGAGTCGTCATCGTCGCTGTTGACGAGCAGGACTGCGCCGGCCTGGGAGGTCCACTTGGACTTCCCGGGCAGGTCCTCGTCCTGGAAGGACGCCTTGCCGTCGCGATTGGTATCCACTGCCAGCAGGACGGGGGGCCCCGCCGCGGCGTCCGTGGACGGGGTGTCCTGCGTCGTCGCGTCGCGGGCAGGCCCGGGGTCGGCGGGTACGTCTTCGAACGGCCCGTCGGCAACGGCGTTGCCGTCACCGTCACGGTCTGAAAGGTCGTGGAAGGATGCGGCGTCGGCCGGGGAGGCAGCGTCAAGAACGCGGTCGTCGGTACCGGGAACGGAGTCCCCGTCCACGGGAGGGCTCCCGCAGGAGAGAAACGCGGGCAGCAGGAGTGCTGCCAGGGCCACACGGAAGCGACGCTCCGGAAGAGGATGAGGGTGACGGAGGGTGGCTGGCCGCATGTCCTGCTCCGGTGTGCCGTCCAGACGCAAGAGGAGTGTATTTGCTGCGGGCGGAAAACACAATTCCGACTTGCTTAATATGCTTCATCCTACTATGTTACTGGCGGTTTTCCATCCCTGGGCACTTTGGAGACCAGATGGGAGCAAGCTTCAACAGGATCCTGGACCGCTTCGTTTGGAACGGCCTGTGGATCGCGGGCATTGCGGGCGCTGTCCTGTTCGGCGGCACGCAGTGGCCCACCAAGACGATTCTCGTGGCCCTGTCGTGTGCAGTCTTCCTGGCGTACGTCCTGCTGATGTTCCGGAAGGGATTCCGGATCCGGTACGACGGGGTGACGCTGGTGGGGCTGCTGCTGGCGGGGGTGATGCTGTTCCAGCTGCTTCCGCTGCCCGCTGCGTTCCTGTCCTGGTTGAGCCCCGTGGCGTCGAAGGGGGTCGAGGCGGCCCGGGAGCTGGGTTTCGACGTGCCCGCGCGCGTGTCGATGAATCTCTCGGAGACCGTGGACCTGCTCACGCTTGCGGGAGCGGCGCTGGCGCTCTACCTGGTCGCGTTCAACATCGCGCACCGGGATGGCAGCGGGGAGAAAGTGCTTGCCATCGTGGGGGCGGCCGCCGCGGTGGTTTCGCTCATTACCGTGGCGCAGGCTGCGACCGGCGCACCAGCACACCTGTGGGTTTTCGTTCCGTCCTCCGGAATGCCGGAGAACCGGCTGTTCTTCTCGTCATTTGTGAACAACAACAATGCGGCTGCGCTGCTCAACCTCGGGCTGTTTTCGATGATCGGCATCAGGAGGAAGGCGCAGTTCGGAAGGACCAAGGGTTTGCTGGGGGTGCTGGTGCTCCTGATCGGGGCGGCCAGCACGATGATGCTGTCTCGCGGCGGGCTGCTTGCGCTGGGGGCGGGGCTGGTGCTTCTTGCGCTCATGTCCCGCTGGGCCGGGATTCAGAAGCGCACGCCGCCTTCGGTCATCGTCACGCTGCTGGGCGGCCTGCTGATCGTGGCCATTGCGGTGCTGTTCATGGTGGTGTTCGACGCGGTGCTGCAGCGGACCGAGGGGGTGCGGCTGCTTCCGCAGGCATCAGAGGAATCCAAGGTCGCGGTGTGGTGGGCGGCCAAGCCGATGGTCAAGGCATTCGGGCTGGCAGGGGCCGGTGCCGGGGGCTTCGGAACCGCGTTCACGCAGTTCAACGATTTCCTGGGCACGGCATACGTGTCCCATGCGGAGAACGAGGTCATCCAGCTGTTCGTGGACTTCGGCATTCCGGTGGCTGCGGTCGTGATACTGCTGAGCCTGGGGCTCATCTGGCGCCGGTTCGTTGTGGAGAGGGGAAGCTCGTACTATGCGGAAGCCATCTGCGGGCTCGCGGCCGTGGCCCTGGGGAACCTGGCGGACTTCAGCATCCGCATCCCAGGCGTTCTCCTGCCGACCGCGCTTGCGGCGGGAGCGGTGGGCGGCCAATTCGCCCGCACGTGGTCCAAGACCTCCGGCTGGAGGATGACCCTGGCATCGGTCAAGGTGCTGCCCGTCGCGGCCACTGCCTTCCTGCTCGTCATCGTGGGCAGCGGGTTCGCCAGGGAGAGCAACCAGGACTCGGCGCTTGCCCTTGCCAGGGCGCTGCCCGCTGTCCCGGCGGAGGTGGGAAGCGACGTTGCGGACGCCACGTCACTGAGGCTGGTGGCGCTGCATCCTCACGATGCCTACCTCTACACCTTCCTGGGGAACAACAGGCTGCACGCCGGAGACCTGGAGACAGCCCGGCGGCTTTACCTGCATGCGTTGGAGCTTCATCCCTTGTGCATCCCGCCGAAGGTCGGGCTCGCGAGGTACTACCTGAAGACCGGGAATCCTGCGGCCATGCTGGACGAGACGCTCGAGCTCCTGGTCGAGCTGCCCAAGCACCGCGTGCCTCTGTTTGCCGCAGTGGACGAGGCAGGGATTGCGGAGTCCCTCATCGTCGAGTCCTGGCAGGCGGAGGAAGACGTGTTGCAGGACTACGCCAAGTATCTCGGCTACGTCAGGAAGCCTGCCAAGCAGGAACGTTTCCTGAAGGCGGCCATCGCCAAGATCGGATGGGACCTGGACCTGCTTGACCGTCTCGGGTCCCTCTACCTCTCCCAGCTGCGGCTGGAGGACGCGGACCTCACGGCCACCTACATCATGGCCCTCTTCCCGGAGCGCCAGGAAGGATTCCTGTTGCAGGCTCGGGTGTTCATGTATGGGACCCGGACCGAAGAGGCGCTGGTGATGTACGACGAAGCGCTGTCCAAGCCCGGACCGGGCACGGTCGAGATCGGGCTGGAGATGCTCAACGTCCTGGCACGGACCCGGAACTGGGACCGGTTCGAGGCATTGGCCGTGGAGTTGCGGGTCCAGGTGCGGAAGGACCGACAGCAGACGGCCCGTTTCCACGTCATCATGGCGCTTCGCGAGGAGATGTTCAACCGGGACTACCTGGCGCTCTGGCAGTTGGACCAGGCGGAAGCTTCCGACCCGTACGACACGAGCGTCATCATCAAGAAGGCGGAGGTGCAGCGGCGGCTGGGGCGTGTGGACAAGGCAGCGGCCGAGTACCGGAAGGCGCTCAAGATCGACCCCAAGCACACGGGGGCCATGGAGGGGCTCAGGAGCCTCGAGACCGGAGAGAGTCCGCCGACCAGGTAGTGCGATGTCCCCGGAGGAGACCCCATGTCATTGTTCATGTCCGTACTTGCCAAGGTATTCGGCACCCGCAACGAGCGGCTGTTGAAGGCGTTCCGCCCCCTGGTGGAGCAGGTGAACGGGTACGAGGCGGGTATGCAGGGCCTGTCGGACGCGGCGCTTGCGGCAAAGACCGCCCAGTTCCGGGAGCGCATCGGCCGCGGGGAGCCGTTGGACGCGCTGCTGCCCGAGGCGTTTGCGACGGTGCGCGAGGCGTCCCGGCGGGCGCTGGGCCTGCGCCACTTCGACGTGCAGATGATCGGCGGCATCGCGCTCCACCGCGGGATGATCGCGGAGATGAAGACCGGCGAAGGCAAGACGCTGGTCGCGACGCTTCCGGTGTACCTCAATGCCCTTTCGGGAAAGGGCGTGCACGTGGTCACGGTCAACGACTACCTGGCCAAGCGCGACGCGGGGTGGATGGGCAAGATCTACGGGTTCCTCGGACTGTCCGTCGGGTGCATCGTGCACGGCCTCGACGACCGGGAACGGCAGCAGATGTATGGGTGCGACATCACGTACGGCACCAACAACGAGTTCGGGTTCGACTACCTGCGCGACAACATGAAGTTCGAGATCGCGAACATGGTGCACCGGTACTACTGGCCGGAGGATCCCGACAAGCTTCCCGAGAAGCAGCGGTACAAGATTTTCAACTACGCGATCGTGGACGAGGTGGACTCGATCCTCATCGACGAGGCCAGGACCCCGCTCATCATCAGCGGCCCGTCGGACGAGGCCACGGACAAGTACTACAAGGTGAACGCGCTCATCCCGTTCCTGAAGAGGGACCAGGACTACGTGGTGGACGAGAAGGCGTCCTCCGTGTCCCTCACGGAGACCGGAGTGGACAAGCTGGAGCGGCGGCTCCAGGTGGGCAACCTGTACGACCCTGCCAACCTGGAATGGCTGCACCACGTGACGCAGGCGCTCCGGGCCCACACGCTGTTCAAGCGGGACGTGAACTACCTGGTCGAAGAGGGGGAGGTCGTCATCATCGACGAGCACACCGGTCGCAAGATGCCTGGGCGCCGATGGAGCGACGGCCTGCACCAGGCCATCGAGGCCAAGGAGGGCGTGAAGATCGAGGCAGAGAACCAGACGCTGGCCACGGTCACGTTCCAGAACCTGTTCCGGATGTACCGGAAGCTGGCGGGCATGACGGGCACCGCGGAGACCGAGGCCGAGGAGTTCTCCAAGATCTACGAGCTCGAAGTGATGATGATCCCTCCCAACAGGAAGATGATCCGCACCGACCACGAGGACGTGGTCTACAAGACGGAGAAGGAGAAGTTCCGGGCGGTCGTGGAGGAGATCAAGGACTGCGTGGTGCGCGGCCAGCCGGTCCTTTGCGGCACGGCCTCGGTGGAGAAGTCGGAGCTGCTGTCCAAGCTGCTGGTGAGGGAGCACATCTCCCACCACGTGCTCAACGCCAAGAACCACGCGCGGGAGGCCGAGTTCGTGGCCCAGGCCGGGGCCAAGAGTGCGGTGACCATCTCCACGAGCATGGCCGGCCGCGGCACCGACATCCTGCTGGGCGGCAACCCGGAGTTCCTGGCGCGCACCAAGGCCCAGGCCGATACCGGGCAGGCCTACGACGAGGCGCTGGCCTTCTTCAGGGCGCGCTGCGAAGCGGAGAAGAGGGAGGTCCTGGCCGCGGGAGGCCTGCACATCCTGGGCACGGAGCGCCACGAGAGCCGGCGCATCGACAACCAGCTGCGCGGCCGAGCCGGTCGCCAGGGCGACCCCGGCACCTCCAGGTTCTACATGTCCCTCGAGGACGACCTGCTGCGCATCTTCGGCGGCGACCGGATCCAGCGGGTCATGGACATGCTCAAGGTTCCGGAGAACGAGCCCATCATCCACAAGTGGGTGACCAAGGCCATCGAGGGTGCGCAGACCCGCGTGGAGGGGCAGAACTTCGACATCCGCAAGAACCTGCTCCAGTACGACGACGTGCTGAACCAGCAGCGCATGACGATCTACGACCTCAGGCGGCGGATCCTCGGAGGGAAGCAGACCCACGACCTCGTCCTCTCCGCGATGGAGGAGGTCTGCTACGCGGCGGCCGTGGAGTTCTGCGGCGAGCGCACGGCGCCGGAGGAGTGGGACCTTGCGGGGCTCGAGGCCGCGCTCGAGAAGGTGTTCACCGCCCGCGTGTCGCTGGAGGGAGTGGAGCGGACGCTGGACGCGGTGGTGGCCCGCCTGGGGGGAGGATACCAGAAGCAGTACGAGGACCGCGAGCAGCGGATCATCGCATCGCTGGCGGAGCTGCGGGTGCTGGAAGGAGAGCCGGCCGACTCCGCGAAGCAGTCTGCGGCCGCCAAGTGGCGGTTCTACGAGAAGGAGCGCTACCTCCGGGAGCTGGACAAGCTGTGGAAGCAGCACCTCCTGGAGATGGACCACCTTCGGCAGGGAGTGAACCTGTCGGCCTACGCGCAGAAAGACCCGAAGGTGATCTACAAGAAGGAAGGGTTCAACCTGTTTGCGGACATGCTGGCCCTCATCCGCCAGAATCTCACCGAGCACCTGTTCCGGGTGGAGGTGCGCAACGAGGACGAGATCGAGCGGCTGCGGCAGATGCGCCGGCAGTCGCAGATGAACTACGTGCACGGGCAGCACCCGGGGTCCGCGCCGTCGAAGCCCAAGACGGTCAAGCGGGACCGTCCCAAGATCGGCCGCAACGATCCCTGCCACTGCGGCTCGGGGAAGAAGTACAAGCACTGCTGTCTGGAGAAGGACGAGGCGGCTGGCGCCGCGTAGTCTACTTGGGGCAGCACTCGGGCGGCGGGGGCTCGCCGTAGTCGCACTCGCAGCATGCGTTGGCGCAGGGATCGGGCTCACAGCACTTCTTGTACACGTCCTCCGGGATGATGCCGTACTCGCACTGGCAGCAGACCTTGGTGCAGTCGATCGCATCGCCGGCCGGCACGTCCGCGACCACGTCCGGGGCCGCGGTGTCGGGCTGGGTCACGACGTCCGCGGGCTTGCAGCACGCGTCGATGACCTCCTGGGGCAGGATGCCATAGTCGCACTCGCAGCAGACGTCCTTGCAGTCGATGGCATCCGGAGCGGGCACGTCCGCGACCACGTCTGGGGCCGCGGTGTCGGGCTGGGTCACGACGTCCGCGGGCTTGCAGCACGCGTCGATGACCTCCTGGGGCAGGATGCCATAGTCGCACTCGCAGCAGACGTCCTTGCAGTCGATGGCATCGGGCTTGGCCGTGTCGGGTGCGGTGATGTCCTGGATACCGTACTCCGGCTGGCAGCAGAGCTCCGGAGCCGCGGTGTCCTTCACGTCAGGGGGCGTGACGACGTCGGGCTTGGCCGTGTCGGGTGCGGTGATGTCCTGGATACCGTACTCTGCCAGGCAGCATGCGTCGGCTCCGACCACGTCCTGAGCCACGGTGTCCTTGTCATCGCTTCCTTTGCTTCCGAGGTCGCAGGAAAGGACGCCGACGGACAGGGCGACGGCCGCGGCAGCGGACGCGGCGACCCGTGCGGCGCCGATGTTGCCGGACTGGTGCGACAGGGTGGCGAGGCGGTAGTAGCAGTAGGGGTCCTCGCCCAGCGCCGCGGTGAACGCGGAGGAGACGCACTTGGCGCCGCCTCTGCACAGAGCCTTGTACTTGCAGCCCGCGCAGAAGCCGGTGAGGGCCGAAGCTGCGGCCTCGCGGTTGAATGCGAAGATACCGGGCCGATACCAGAGATCTGCGAGGGGATCGCTGCGGAGGTTGCCCTCGACGAAGGGGTCGGAGTCGCCCCACTTCGCCTGGAGGGAGAGGCATCCCTTGATGCCGCCGTCGGACTCGATGCCCAGGGCCTGGAGGCCGGCCTGGCAGCCCTGCCAGCACTCGGAGCGCTGGCGCCACCCCCACCCTCTCAGGGTCTTGTCGTGGGGGCCGTAGTAGCCGATGGAGTCCCCGACGCCGAGGGCGATGCCGCCCATCTTCTTGAGGCGAGCAAGCTCGGGCACGAGGCGCAGCATGTAGGACGGCGGGATGACCCAGTCGTCGTTCATGCGGAGGTTGCCCATGGGTTTCGCGAGCTGGAGGCGCCAGAGGGTGGCACCGGAGTCCCTGGCGATGGAGCGGACGGTTTCGAGGTGCTCGAAGTTGAGGCGGTTGACCGTTGTGAGCACGCCGACCTTGAGGCCCGCGGCGAGGAACGCGGCGATGGCGTTCCTGGTGGCAGCAAACGTGCCCTTGCCGCGGATCTGCTCGTGGACCGCCTCGGGGCCGTCGATGGACAGGCCCACGTTGCAGAGCCCCGCGGCCGCGGCCCGACGTGCGATCTCGTGTCCCCTGGCCGTGGAGCCGTACACGCCGTTGGTGACCATGTTGACGCGCACGGACCGTGCGGACAGGGTGGAAGCGATGGCTTCCCAACCGGGCATCAGCGTGGGCTCACCGCCGGACAGGGTCACGAGCTCCGCTCCGAGGTCGGCCAGCTCCGCTGCGACGGAGAGGCCCCTGGCCGTATCCATCTCGTGTTCCCTCGGCTTCCCCGCGCTGGAGCCGCAGTGCCCGCATCGGAGGTTGCAGGCCAGCGTCAGCTCCCAGACGACGTTGCGGGGTTTCCAGTTGTTGTGCTCCACTCTCTCACGGTAGGTGCGTGTGTCCGACATGTCTGCCTCCAGGGTCAGTTCCAGTAACTGCGCCGCGATTGTACGCTCGTGCCGCCAAGGCTTCAAGCAAGACCAACGGGCGGGGGACGCGACCAAGGGGCCCGCCACGGCGTAGCCCCCGGTATGGGGGCAGGCCCTGCCTGCTGGACAACGGGGGCCCGAGGATGTAGAAACCGTGCATGGAACAGGGGGGTGGATGCCGTTTTCGAACAAGCACATCGCTCGCGTCTTCCTGCAGATAGCCGCTCGGCTCGAGGTGGCGGGCGAGAGCCCGTTTCGCTTCGAGGCCTACCGGAAGGGTGCGGAGGCGGTGATGGCCCTGCCCGAGGAGGCCCATGCGATCCTTGCGCGGGGCGAGTCCCTGCCGCGAAGGCCCGGGCTGGGGAAGGTCCTCGTGGAGAAGATCGCAACGGTTGCCGGCACCGGCACGGTGGACCTTGCCGAGAGGCTCAAGGCAGACGTCGATGACCGGCAGATGGAGCTGTTGCGGGTGCGGGGACTGACGCCTCGGCGGATCCGGGCGTTGAAGGACGCGCTGGGCATCGTGGATCTCGCGGGTTTGGAAAAGGCGGTCGGGGACGGGTCGCTGGGCGACGCACCCGGATTCGGCCCGGTGGTGGCCGACCGCGTGGCCCGAAGCCTGTATGAGTACCTGGCGCACCGCGGCCGCGTGCTGCGCGTGGAAGCCCTGGACCTGGCGCTCCAGGCCAGCGGGCTGCTGGCCCAGGTGCCCGGCTGCACGAGGGTCGAGATCGCGGGAAGCGTCCGGAGGGGGTGCGAGTCCGTGGGCCACATCGACCTGGTGGTGGTTATCGACGACCGCGGGACGGTGGCTGCGCGTCTGCTGGAATGGGATGCGGTGGAGCGCTTGCTGGACGCGGGCAACGACCCGGTCCGGCTGCTCCTCGCGGACGGGCCCGAGCTGCGGGTGTACTCGTCCCTGCCCGCGCTGTTCGGCGCGACCCTCCATCGCCTCACCGGGAGTGCGGGCCACGTCGCCGCGGTGGAAGCGCAGATGCATGCGCTCGGGTGGCGCCTGGAGCCGACCGCATTGATCGGCCCCCACGGGCCCTTGGATGTGCCGGGGGAAAGCGACTTCTACCAGGCCATCGGCCTGCCCTGGGTTCCGCCCGAGCTCCGGGAGGACCGGGGGGAGATCGAGGCCGCAAGAGGTCCGGGGCTTCCGCGGCTCGTGGACCTTCACGACCTTCGCGGAGACCTGCACTGCCACACCACGCACAGTGACGGGGACCTGTCGCCTCTGGAGATGGCCAGAGCCGCGGCCGACCTGGGTTACCAGTACCTGGGAGTGTCGGACCACACGCACAACGTGGCCATCGCCAACGGCATGAGCCCGGACCGGGCGCTCCTCTATGCGGACGAAGTGCTCTCCCTCCGCGGCAGGGTGCCCGGGCTCACCCTCCTGGCCGGCGTCGAGGTGGACATCCTGAAGGACGGCAGCCTGGATCTGCCGGACGCGGTGCTGGAGCGCTTCGACTACGTGATCGCATCGGTCCACAGCCATTTCAGCATGCCCGAGGAGGAG
>Ga0233425_10004170_pt1 | contig 24683 bp, 21 predicted proteins | sample Watercolumn_Towu_2_FD_181712 | JGI IMG/M metagenome (GOLD analysis project Ga0233425, IMG submission 181712) | Freshwater microbial communities from Lake Towuti, South Sulawesi, Indonesia - Watercolumn_Towuti2014_140_MG | ecosystem: Environmental > Aquatic > Freshwater > Lake | place... | reverse complement strand
CGCCTCCTCGCCCACCTTCTGCGCGATCGCGCCCCGGCCGCCGCGGAAGAGCGTCGCCGTGTAGGAGCCCTCGGGCAGGTCCCGCTTCCGCTCCGCGAGCAGCGCCGCGAGCTCGGAGAGCGTGCGCGCGAGCGGCGGCGCGGGGTCGTCGCCCCAGCACGTCGCGGTCCCCGTGTGGCACACCGGTCCGCGGGGGTGCGCGCGCACGAGGAGCGCGTCGCCGTCGCAGTCCGCTCGCACGTCGACGACGTGCAGCCTGTTCCCGCTCGTCTCGCCCTTGCGCCACAGCGTGCCACGCGAACGGCTGTGGAAGTGCACGTCGCCGGTGCGCTCCGTGGCGTCGAGCGCCTCGCGGTCCATCCACCCGAGCATGAGCACGCTGCCCGTCGACGCGTCCTGCACGATGGCAGGGACGAGGCCCTTCTCGTCGAAATTGACGTTCACCCAGCGCGTATCCCGGGGGTGGAAGGGGGCGCGCTAACGCGCACGGGGGCCCCTACCCCCGCCCCTGCGAGGAACGGAATGCTTCGGCCGGACGTACCGCGATGCCCGCTCGATCGAGCGCTCTCTTCACGTCGGGGATCGTCAGCTCGCGGTAGTGGAAGATGGACGCGGCGAGGCCCGCGTCGGCCGGCGTCCCGCGGAAGAGCGTGACGAAATCCTCGGCCGACGACGCGCCGCCCGACGCGATCACCGGGACATCCACCGCCTCGGCGATCGCGGACGTCATCTCGAGGTCGAATCCGAGCTTCGTCCCGTCGCGGTCGATGCTGTTCACCAGCACTTCGCCCGCCCCGCGGCGCACCGCCTCCGTCGCCCACGCGACCGCGTCGCGGCCCGTCGGCACGCGGCCGCCGTCGACGACGACCTCGAACGTGCCGTCCGAGCGCTTCGCGTCGACGGACAGCACGCACGCCTGCGAGCCGTAGCGCTCGGCGATCGCCGTGATGAGGGACGGGTCGCGCACGGCGCCGCTGTTCACCGCGACCTTGTCCGCCCCGGTGCGCAGGATCTCGCCGGCGACGTCCGCGGAGGCGATGCCGCCGCCGACAGTGAACGGGATGAAGAGCTCGTCCGCGACGCGCGCCGCGAGCTCCACGGCGGTCCGCCGTCGCTCGTGCGACGCGTTGATGTCGAGGAACAGCAGCTCGTCGACGCCCTCGTCGTTGTAGCGGCGCGCGAACTCGATCGCGTCGCCGATGTCCTTCGTATCGACGAACCGCACGCTCTTCACGACCTTGCCCGCGCGGATGTCGAGGCACGCGATGACGCGCTTCGCGACGCTCACGCGACGGCCTCGGCGAACCCCCGGAGCAGGCGCAGCCCAGCCGGGCCGGACTTCTCGGGGTGGAACTGCACGCCGAGGATGCCGTCCGAGCCGACGATGGCGGCGCGCTCGCCCGCGTAGTCGGTCGTGCCGAGCGTCACGCCGGCCTCGGGCTCGGCCGCGTACGAGTGGACGAAGTAATACCAGCCGTCCGCGGCGACGAGCCACGGGTGCGACCCGCCCACCGCCACCTCGTTCCAGCCGATCTGCGGGAGCCGCGGGACGCCGCGCATCCTGCGCACGCGGCCCGCGAGCAGGCCGAGTCCGGGCGCGTCCGCCGCCTCCTCGCTGCCCTCGAAGAGGAGCTGCATGCCGACGCAGATCCCGAGGATGGGCACGCCCCGCGCCCGCGCGTCGAGGATCGCGGGCCCGAGGTCGTAGCGGTGGAACTCGCGCGAGCAGTGGCCGAAATGGCCGACGCCCGGCAGGACGACCGCGCGCGCATCGCGCAGGCGCCGGGTGTCGCGGACGAGGTCCGCCTCGTGTCCCACGGCGTGGAAGGCCTTGCGTACGCTCGCGAGATTCCCGACGCCATAGTCCGCGATCGCGATCACAGCGTGCCCTTGCTGGACGGCACCCCGCGGCGGCGCGGGTCGCGCTGCGCGGCCGCGTCGACCACGCGCCCGAGTCCCTTCATCGTCGCCTCGAGGAGGTGGTGCGGGTTGCCGGTGCGCAGCTGCACCACGTGCAGGCTGAGGCGGCCGGTGCGCGCGAACGACTCGAGGAAGTGCGGCATGAGGGTCGTGTCGAACTCGCCGACGATGCGCTCCGTCGGCTTCAGGTCGTAGGCGAAGGCGGGCCGCCCGCCGAGGTCGATCGCGACCGTGACGAGGCACTCGTCCATCGGCACCGTGAGCGACGCGAACCGGACGATGCGCTCGCGCTTGCCGAGCGCGCTGTCGAGCGCCGAGCCGAGCGCGAGCCCGAGGTCCTCGACCGTGTGGTGCTGGTCGACCTCGAGGTCGCCCGTCGCCTTCACCGTCAGGTCGATGAGGCCGTGGGTCGCGACGAGCTCGAGCATGTGGTCGAGGAACGGGATCCCCGTGCTCACGGCCCCTTTCCCGCGGCCGTCGAGCGTGAGCGTCACGGCGATGCTCGTCTCCTTCGTCTTGCGCCGGTACGCGCCCTTCCTCATGCCTTCACCGCTCCGAACACCGGGGCCAGCGCCGCGATGAAGCGGTCGTTCTCGGCAGGCGTCCCGATGGAGACGCGCAGGCACCTCTCGCAGCCCGGCCACGTCGAGAGGTCGCGCACCAGCACCCCCTCGCGGAGGAAGCGCTCGTGGACGTCCTCGGTCGTGCCGCCCTTCAGGCGGAAGAGGACGAAGTTCGTCACCGAGTCGAAGACCTCGACGGCCGGAACGCGCCGGAGCGCCGCGGTCACCTTCGCACGCTCGGTCCGGCACTGCTCGACGCGGCGCCGCACGTCGTCCTCGCGCTCGGTGATGCGCCGCGCGACGGCCGCGGTGAGCGCGTTCACGTTGTACGGGAGCTGCACGCCGCGATACATGGCCGCGACGTGCGGATGCGCGATGACGAGCCCCAGCCGCAGGCCCGCGGCGGCGCGAGCCTTCGAGAACGTGCGCACGACGACGGCGTTCGGGTGTTCCCGGATGCGCGGGATCACCGTGAAGTCGGCGAAATCGGCGTACGCCTCGTCGACGATCACGAGCGACCGCGGCGCTGCCGTCGCGACCGCGACGACCACGTCCTCGCCGATGAGCGTGCCGGTCGGGTTGTTCGGCGTGCAGATGACCGTGATGGCCGGCCGGTGCCGCTCGACCGCGGCGACCGCGCGCCCCGCGGTGACCTCGTACGGCAGGCCGATGCGCTCCTCGACGACGGTGCCCCCCGCCGTTCGCGTCAGGCGGCCGTGCATCGAGTACGTCGGCTGGAAGAGCAGCGTCGATCTCCCGTGACCGCCGAACAGGAGGAACGAGTAGAGGAGGACCTCGTTGCTGCCGTTCCCGAGGATGATCTGCTCGGGTCCGACGCCGTACCGCGTCGCGAGCGCGCCCAGCAGCTCGGTCGCGGCGCGGGGGTAGCGGTTCAGCAGCACGCGCTCGAGGTCGTCCGCGCTGAGGTGGCGCGCGACGGGGTTCGGCTCCGCCCACTCGTTCGCCTGCAGCCGGACCTCGGCCTCCATCTGCTGGGTCCGGTACGGCGCGAAGCCGCTGAGGTCCGCGCGCGGGCTGGGCAGCACGTCGCCGCTCATCCGCGCAGCTCCATCGAGGACGCGTGGTAGCGCATGCCTTCATAGCGTGCCACCTCGGCGCCCCAGTACGCGGCGGCGCGCAGCGGTCCGGTCGCGCGCACGCGCGTCGTCCAGCGCACGAGATCGTCCACGCGCAGCGCCGACGCCCACCGTGCCGTGCCGCCGGTCGGCAGGACGTGGTTCGACCCGGCGACGTAGTCGCCGAACGCGACCGCGGTGCGCGACCCGACGAACACGGCGCCCGCGCGACGCGCGCGCGCCGCGAGACGCTCCGCGCGACGGCCCGACAGGCTGAGATGCTCCGGCGCGGCCTCGGCGGCCGCCGCGAGCGCCGCCTCGAGCGACGCCGCGTGATACAGGCCGATCGTCCCGCGCGGCGCGCCGACCCTCGTGATCGCGAGCGCGACGGTCCGGAGGAGCGCGCGGTCGTCGCTGACGAGCGCCGCGAACGGGCCGCCGCCGTGCTCCGCCTGCGCCTCGAGGTCGAGGACGATCGCGGTCGGTTCGGCGTCGCCCGACGCGACGACGACGAGCTCGCTCGGCCCGGCGAGCGAGTCGATGCCGACGTCCGCGGAGACGAGCCACTTCGCGGCGGTCGTGTACGCGTTGCCGGGACCGACGATGGTGTCGACGCGCGCGAGCGTGCCCGTCCCGTACGCGAGCGCGGCGACCGCGGCGGCCCCGCCGGCGCGGTACATCCCCGTCGCGCCCGCCGTGAGCGCGGCGTACGCGAGGACCGGGTCGAGCGACCCGTCGTGCGGCATCGGCGACGCGATGACGAGCTCGCGCACGCCCGCGACGCTCGCGGGCGCGCCGATCATGAGCGCGGTCGACGGATAGCCGACGAGGCCGCGCGGCACGCACCCGCCGACACGGTCGAGCGGCTCCGGGACGAGATCGACGCGGAACGGGCCGCCCGCGTGCGCGACCACGCGCGGCCTCTGGCGGCGATGCACGGCGACGATCGCGGCGTACGAGCGGTCGATGGCCCGCCGCAGGTCCGCCGGGCAGCCCCGCGCCGCCGCCCGCAGCGCGCGACGGTCGGCCCACAGGTCGCGGGCCCGCGCGGCGCCGAAGTCGAAGCGCCGCACCTCCGCGAGCACGGCGGCGTCGCCGCGCCGGCGGACGGCCGCGATGACGCGACGCGCGTGCTCCACGACGCGGGGCTCGAGCACGGCGCGGCGCTGCCGCTGTGCGCGCCGCCGGAACGCGGCGAGCGGCTCGACGCGCATCACGCCCGGGCGCCTGCCCACGCCGCGAACCGCTCCGCGAGGTCGGCGATGCGCTCGCGGTCGCGCGCGTACGCGGCGCGGTTCGCCACGAGGCGCGCGCTGCACGTCGCGATCTCCTCGACGACGGCGAGGCCGTTCTCCCGCAGCGTGCGGCCGGTGCTCACGAGGTCGACGATCCAGTCCGACAGGCCCACCTGCGGCGCGAGCTCGACCGCGCCGCCGAGCCGGATGATCTCGACCTGGAGGCCGCGCGCGTCGAAGTGTCGCTGCGCGACGCGCGGGTACTTCGTCGCCACCTCGAGCGACCCGAGGTGGCGGTACTCTTCGAGCGACCGGTCGAGCGATCCCTGCGGCGCGGCGACGACGAAACGGCACACGCCGAAGCCGAGGTCGACGAGCTCGAGCACGTCCTCGTCGCTGTCCATGAGGACGTCGCGTCCGACGATCCCGAGGTCCGCCGCACCGTGCGCGACGTACGTCGGGACGTCGGAGGGACGGCAGAGGACGTACTCGGGATCGTTCCCTGTGAGGAGCAGGCGACGGTGGCCGGTCAGTCCGTCGACCGGGAGCCCCACCGCTTCGAGGGCCTGTGTCGTCTCTTCGAAGATCGTCCCCAGAGGAAGTGCGATCCGCAGCGGGCCGGTCATGAGAGCACTCCGGGGAGTTCGTCGGTGCTCACCTGTCGTCCTTCGAACTCGACCGTTCGCTCGTCGATCACGCGCACTTCGGCGACGCGCGCGCCCGCGCTGTCCGCGACCGGCCCGATCGCGACCGCGAGCCCGCGGCGGCGGAGCGCGGCCGCCACGCGCAGACGGGCGCGGTCATCGCCATCCCCCAAGGAGATGATCGGTCTGTCGGACGCAGCCCTCCACCCGTCGGCGACGAGCGCCTGGTGCAGCAGCGGCACCGCGATCGCGAAACCGGTCGCCGGGCGGTGCGTCCCGTAGCGAGACAGCAGCTCGTCGTACCGCCCGCCCGCGGCGATCGGCGCGCCGACGTGCGGCGACACCACTTCGAAGACGAGCCCCGTGTAGTACGGCAGCGCCGGGATCACCGAGAGGTCCGGCACGCCCCACAGCGGCTCGCCGGGGTAAAGCTCGCGGGCGAGGTGGATCGCCTCGCGCAGCTCTGCCGCCGCGGGGACGTCGACCGTCTCGATGTCGCGGCCGCGCGCGGCGAGATCCCCGCGCGCGCGGTCGGCGCGCTCGCCGGTCAGGCCCGCCTCCTCGGCCGCGCGGAACGCCGCGACGTGATCCGCGGCGCGCAGGTGCCCGAGCACGGTCTCGACCACATCCGGCGGGAGCGGCCCGAACAGCTGGCGCACGGCGCCGATGTGCCCGACCTCGATCGTGAACGACCGCAGCCCGACCGCGGACAGCGCCTCGCAGAGCACCGCCAGGACCTCGGCGTCCGCGAGCGCGCCGCCGGCCCCGATGAGCTCGACACCGGCCTGGTCGTACTCGCGCTCGGAGCCGCGCATCGAGCGGTCCTGCCGGAACACGGTCGTGAAGTACGAGAGCCGCAGCGCGCTCCGCGCGTCGCGATAGCGTTGCGCGACGACGCGCGCGATCGCCGTCGTGACGTCCGGGCGGAGCGCAAGAAGGCTGCCCTGGTCGAGGAAGCGGATGAGGCGACGCTCGTCGACCGTGGCAGCCGCGGCCGCGCGCTCCACGCTCGGCGGCTCGAGCGGGACGTACCCGTATGACCCGAACGACCGCAGAAGCGTGTCGCGGATCGCGTGCAGCTCGCGCGCTTCCGTCGGCAGGATGTCGCGGAAGCCGCGGGGCAGCGCGAGGTCGGGCTGCTGGATCACCGTCGCCTCCTTCCGAAAAAGAAAAACCTCCCGGATCGGTCCGAGAGGTCTCGAGCTGCGAGGTCATCGACGTCTAGACGGGCAGCCGAGCGCCTCCCGCGACATGGGCGTGATGCGCGTGGCTGTGGACCAGGGACGCCACGAGGTCACGGTAACACACGATGGCACTCGCAGCGGCAGGTCTGCGAGCTACACGCCTCATGAGGCGTGCCCGCGCGGACGGCGCACCACGCGGAGAAGCCTCCGAACATCGTGCGCTCGAACACGGAATCCGCCGCCTGCCGGACCTCGGGCTTCACGCCGAGCCACCGGCCGCGGTCGCGCATCTGACAGGTGCCGTCCCGTAGGTGCCCGTCGACCTCGGCCTTGGCCTCGTCGAAGGTGAGCACCCACGCGCGGTCCGGATGCCCCTCGAGGGGACCTTCCGGCAACAGCCACCACCCGTGCGGCCGCCGGTCGCGGTAACGCCGACGGATCGTCGCGCCGCGGTACGAGCGCTCCTCGGACACGTCCGACCTCCTGGCGGTCCCCATGACAGGGCCCGCAGACTATAGTCACGGTCGGACGGGGCTTGACGCCGCTTGCGACCTAGTCCGCGGGCTCGGCCCCCATCGCCGGGAGCGCCTGCACGTCGGGCGCGACGTCGCGCCGGCCGAACCACTCCGGCGAGCGCGCGACGCCGACCGCGGTCACGAGGAGCAGCGCCCCGGCGGCGAGGTACAGCGCGGGGATGCCCGCCGCCGCGGCGAACGCGGCGCCCGCGATCGGACCGGTCCCCCACCCGAGGTTCTGCACCGCCGCGAGCGCGCCGAAGGCCCGGCCCTCCGCTCCCGGTCGTGCGCCCATCCGCGTGAGCACGGCGATCGCGGACGTCGCGCCCGCGAGGCCGACACCGAGCGGGATGCGACAGAGGACCAGGACGACGGCGCTCGGCACGAGCGTCTGCGGCACGAGCGAGGCCGCGCCGACGGCGAGCGAGATGACGAGGAGCCGTCGCGGGTCGTGCGCGTCGGCGTACCGGCCGAGCATCGGCAGCGAGACCGCCGCCGCGAGCGCGCCGATGGCGAAGGCGAGTCCGACGGCCACCTCGGTCGTCAGCCATGCCGGCTTCGCGAGGTCCTGGATGTAGATCGCCATCACTCCGGCACTGCCGGACGAGAGCACGTGCAGCGCCCCGCCGACGACGAGCACGCCGCGCAGCCGGTGCCACCGGAATGGCACGAACACGTCACGCAGGTTGCCGCGCACGCCGACCGGCAACGCGCGCGACGGCGGCGGCGCGTCCTGCACGTACAGGATCGTCGCGACCGCGCAGACCACGAGGAGAGCGGCGCCGATGAGGAACGAGGTCCGCAGGCCGACAGCGACCACGACGATGCCGCCGAGCACCGGGCCGACGAGGTTCCCCACTTGGACGGCGGCGTTCATCAGCCCCAGCGCGTAGCCGGTCCGCTCGCGCGGGACGATCCCCGCGAGCAGCATCGCCGCCGCGGTCTGCGATCCCGTGAACACCCCGTTCGCGATCCGCACCGCGACGAGCTGCGGGACGCTCGTCACGATCGACTGGACGGAGAGCACCGCCGCACCCGCCGCGACCGAACGCGCGTACATCGCCTTCCGGCCGAAGCGGTCCGCGAGGAAGCCCCAGATCGGCGACGCGAACGCCATCGCGAGCCCGCTCCCGCCGATCGCGATGCCCGTCCAGAGCGCGAGCTCGGAGCGGTCGGTGACGCCGAGCTCCTGGATGAACAGCGGGAGGAACGGGTAGGAGAAGTTGAAGCCGATGAGGACGACGATCTGCGTCAGCGCGACGACGTTGACCGTTCGTGTCCACGCGAGAGGCCGTCCCCTCCCGGGGACGGCCTCTCGCGGTGCCGTTGTCTTCGTGATCTAGGCCTTCTCTTCGGTGCTGAGCTCCGTCGGACCCTCTTCGTCGAGGATGTCCTTCAGCTCCTCGTCCTCTTCGTCCTCGTCCTCGAGGTCCTCGAGGGAGAGCTCTTCCTCAGCCGGGAGCACCGGCAGCTCCTCTTCCTCGGCACCGAACACAGCCGCGAGCGGCCGCGGCTTCGGCATCCACTCCAGCTGCTCGCGACGCGCGGGCAGCCCGGTGCCGGCCGGGATGAGCTTGCCGATGATGACGTTCTCCTTGAGGCCGAGCAGCCGGTCCTTCTGGCCCATGACCGCGGCCTCGGTGAGGACGCGCGTCGTCTCCTGGAAGGACGCGGCGGCGAGGAACGAGCTCGTCGAGAGCGACGCCTTCGTGACGCCGAGGAGGACCGTCTGCGCCGTCGCGGGCTCGCCGCCCATCGCGATCCCGCGCGCGTTGATCTCCTCGAACTCGAACCGGTCGAAGAGCTCCATCGGCAGGAGCTCCGTGTCGCCCGGCTCCTCGACGCGGACCTTGCGCAGCATCTGCCGGACGATGATCTCGATGTGCTTGTCGTTGATCGTGACGCCCTGGCTCCGGTAGACCTTCTGCACCTCGCCGATGAGGTAGCGGTACACCGCCTCGCGGCCCGAGATCCGCAGGATGTCCTGCGGGTTCGCCGACCCTTCCGTGAGGAAGTACCCGGCCTCCACCTGCTGGCCGTTCTCGACGCGCAGCCGCGCCTGGTGCGCGACCTCGTAGACGCGCTCCTCGAGGTCCCTCATCGCGATGACGAGGCCGCCGTCGCGGAGCGTGACCGTGCCGGCGACGGGCGCCTGCAGGTCGGTCTTGCCCTTGCCACGCTTGTCCGGCTTGGCGAGCGCGTCGCCCGCCCTCACGACGTCGCCGTCCTTCACGACGAGCGAGTAGCCCGACGGGCAGGTGACGGGGATCGTGTAGTCCTGGACGCTCCTCACGACGATCCTCCGCGCCCCGTCGGGGTCGCGGACGATCTCGGCGACGCCGTCGATCTCGCTGATGGTCGCGAGGCCCTTGGGCACGCGCGCCTCGAAGAGCTCCTCGACGCGCGGGAGACCCATCGTGATGTCCTCACCCGCGACGCCACCGGTGTGGAACGTACGCATGGTGAGCTGCGTGCCCGGCTCGCCGATGGACTGGGCCGCGACGATGCCCACGGCCTCGCCGCTCTCGACGATCTTGCCCGTCGCGAGCGAGCGGCCGTAGCAGAGCCGGCAGATGCCGTGCTTCGCGTGGCACGACAGCGGCGACCGCACGCGGACGCCGTCCAGCGTCGTGCGCTGGATCTCGCGGGCCTGCGGCTTGTCGATCTCCTCGCCCTTCTTGACGATGACGCCGCCCGTCTTGGGGTCCACGATGTCGTTCACCGCGATGCGCCCGAAGAGGCGGTCGGCGAACGGCTCGGGGTTCCACTCGTCCTTCCGGTGGACGAAGATCCCCTCCTCGTCGCCGCAGTCCTCCTGGCGGACGATGACGTCCTGCGCGACGTCGACGAGACGCCGCGTGAGGTAGCCCGAGTCGGCGGTGCGGATGGCCGTGTCGGCGAGACCCTTGCGGCCACCGTGCGTCGAGATGAAGTACTCGAGGACGGAGAGGCCCTCGCGGAAGTTCGAACGGATCGGCAGGTCGATGATGCGGCCCTGCGGGTCGGCGATGAGGCCGCGCATGCCGCCGATCTGGCCCATCTGGCGCGGGTTCCCGCGGGCGCCGGACGTGGCCATCATGTAGACGGAGCCGCGCTTGTCGAGCGCCTCCATCATGCCGCCGATCACCGACTCGGTCGTGTCCGTCCAGAGCTTCACCGTCTGGTCGTAGCGCTCGTCCTCGGTGATGAGGCCGCGCTGGTACTGCCGGTCGATCTCCGTGACCTTCCGCTCGGTGTCGGCGATCCGCGCGCCCTTGTCGGCGGGGATGGCGACGTCGTCGATCGCGATGGAGACGCCGGCGCGGGTCGCGGCCATGAAGCCGACCCGCTTGATCTGGTCGACGACCTCGGCGGTGACGTCGTTGCCGTGCTTCTCGTACACCTGCGCGACGACGTCACGGATCGCCGAGCGGTCCATGACCTTGTTCACGAAGCGCATGTCCTCGGGGAGCGCGCTGTTGAAGAGCACGCGCCCGACGGTCGTCTCGACCGGCTTGGTGCCGTTGTGGCCGGCGATGACGATCGCGTCGTGGAAGGTGACCTCGTCGAGGTCGAACGCCGACTGCACCTCGCTGAAGTCGCGTAAGACGCGCTTCGGCTTCCGCGGGTCGGGGTCGAGCGTGAGGTAGTAGCACCCGAGCACCATGTCCTGGCGCGGCGTGACGACCGGCTGGCCGTCGGCCGGCTTCAGGAGGTTGCGCGTCGAAAGCATGAGGTTCTTCGCCTCGGCCTGCGCCGCCGCCGAGAGCGGGACGTGCACGGCCATCTGGTCGCCGTCGAAGTCGGCGCCGAAGGCCTCGCACACGAGCGGGTGGATCTGGATGGCGTTGCCTTCGATGAGCTTCGGCATGAACGCCTGGATGCCGAGGCGGTGCAGCGTCGGGGCGCGGTTGAGGAGGACCGGGTGGTCCTTGATGACGTCCTCGAGGACGTCCCACACCTCGGGATGCGCGCGCTCGACGTAGCGCTTCGCGCTCTTGATGTTGTGCGCGAGCCCGCGCTCGACGAGCTGGCGCATGACGAACGGCTTGAACAGCTCGAGCGCCATCTTCTTCGGCAGCCCGCACTCGCCGAGCTTGAGGTCGTTGCCGACGACGATGACCGAGCGGCCGGAGTAGTCGACGCGCTTGCCGAGGAGATTCTGGCGGAACCGCCCCTGCTTCCCGCGGAGCATGTCCGACAGGCTCTTCAGCTTGTGGTTGCCCGTCCCGGAGATGGCGCGGCCGCGGCGGCCGTTGTCCATGAGGGCGTCGACCGCCTCCTGGAGCATGCGCTTCTCGTTCCGGATGATGATCTCGGGCGCGCCGAGCTCGAGCAGCCGCTTCAGGCGGTTGTTCCTGTTGATGACGCGGCGGTAGAGGTCGTTCAGGTCGCTCGTCGCGAAGCGCCCGCCGTCGAGCTGCACCATCGGGCGCAGGTCGGGCGGGATGACCGCCAGGATCGTGACGATCATCCACTCCGGCGACGACCGTGAGCGCAGGAACGCCTTGATGAGCCGGAGGCGCTTGATGGCCTTCTTGCGCCGCTGGCCCGTCGTCTGGCGCATCTCCGCCTGGAGGGAGTGGCCGAGCTTCTCGAGGTCGAGCTGGCGGATGATCTCGAGGATCGCCTCGGCGCCCATCTGCGCGCGGAAGAAGCGGTACTTGTCGGCGAACGCGCGGAACTCGGGCTCGGTCATGATCTGCATCCACTTGATCTGACCGACCTCGTCCCGCTTCGACTTCGCCTCGTCGCGGACCTTCTGCACGTCGGGGGCGATCTCCTGCCGGACGACACCGAGATCCTGGTCGGCGCGCGCCCGGATGTCCGCGATGCGCTGGTCGGCCTCCTTGCGGGTCGTCGCCTCCTCGGCGCGGCCCTGCTTCACGAGCGCGTCGAGCTGCTTCTGCAGCGTGCGCTGCAGCTGGTTGAGCATGGTGCGCGTGACGTTCGTGCCCTTCTCGGCGAGCCGGAGGTCGGCCGGCTTGAACACGATGTCCTTCGGCGCCGGCTTCCCGAGCGCGGCCTCGAGCTGCTCCTTCACCGACGCGGCCGCCGTCGTGAGCGCCTCCGTGTCGGCGCCGAGCTGCTCCTCCTGCTGGCGGACGCGCTGCTCGGTCTGCGTGCGGATGCGCATGATCTCCGCGTTCGCGCGGGCCTCGATGGCACCCGTGCGGTCGCCGATCGTCTGCTCGAGGCGGCGGATCTTGCCCTCCGCCTCCTCCTCGACAGCCTGGAGCGCGCGCTCGCGCGCGTGGTCGTCGATGTGGGTCACGAAGTACAGCGCGAAGTAGAGGATCCGCTCAAGGTTCCGCGGCGACATGTCGAGGAGGATCCCGAGCCGGCTCGGCGTGCCCTTGAAGAACCAGATGTGCGACACCGGCGCGGCGAGCTGGATGTGGCCCATGCGCTCGCGGCGCACCTTCGCGCGCGTCACCTCGACGCCGCACTTGTCGCAGATGATCCCCTTGTAGCGGATCCGCTTGTACTTGCCGCAGTAGCACTCCCAGTCGCGCGTCGGACCGAAAATGCGCTCGTCGAAGAGCCCGTCCTTCTCCGGACGCAGGGTGCGGTAGTTGATCGTCTCCGGCTTCGTGACCTCGCCGCTCGACCACGTCCGGATCTGCTCCGGCGAGGCGAGCGCGATGCGGATGGCGTTGAACTCGTTGACCTCGAGCATTCCGTTAACTCCCGCTCTCGAGCCCGCTGATGTTGATGCCGAGGTCCGGCGTCGCGAACGACTCCGCCTCGACGAAGCGGATCTCCTGCTCCTGCTCGTTCAGGACCTCGACCGAGAGCCCGAGCGACTGGAGCTCCTTGATGAGCACCTTGAAGGACTCCGGCACGCCCGGCGGCTGGATGTCCTCCCCCTTGACGATGGCCTCGTACGTCTGCACGCGGCCGAGCACGTCGTCGGACTTCACGGTGAGCAGCTCCTGGAGGATGTACGCGGCGCCGTACGCCTCGAGCGCCCAGACCTCCATCTCGCCGAACCGCTGGCCGCCGAACTGCGCCTTGCCCCCGAGGGGCTGCTGGGTGATGAGCGAGTACGGGCCCGTCGACCGCGCGTGGATCTTGTCGTCGACGAGGTGGTGCAGCTTCAGCATGTACAGGTAGCCGACGGTGACCGGCTGCTCGAACGCGCGGCCGGTGCGGCCGTCGCGCAGCGTGACCTTGCCCTCGGCGGGGAGGCCCGCCGTCCGCAGCGTGTCCTTGATCCGGCCCTCCTTCGCGCCGTCGAAGACGGGCGACGCGACGCGCATGCCGAGGGCGTGCGCGGCCCACCCGAGGTGCGTCTCGAGGACCTGGCCGATGTTCATGCGGCTCGGGACGCCGAGCGGGTTGAGGACGATGTCGACGGCCGTGCCATCCGGGAGGAACGGCATGTCCTCGACGGGCATGATCTTCGCGATCACGCCCTTGTTGCCGTGGCGGCCGGCCATCTTGTCGCCGACGCTGATCTTGCGCTTCTGCGCGACGGACACCTGGATGAGCTTGTTCACGCCGGGCAGGAGCTCGTCGTTGTTCTCGCGGCTGAAGATCTTGATGTCGACGACCTTGCCGTGCTCGCCCGACGGGAGGCGCAGGCTCGTGTCCTTCACCTCGCGCGCCTTCTCACCGAAGATCGCGCGCAGGAGGCGCTCCTCGGCCGTGAGCTCGGTCTCGCCCTTCGGGGTGATCTTGCCGACGAGGATGTCCTGCGGCCCGACCTCCGCGCCGATGTACACGATGCCGTTCTCGTCGAGGTCGGCGAGGGCCTCCTCACCGACGTTCGGGATGTCGCGCGTGATCTCCTCGGGGCCGAGCTTCGTGTCGCGGGCCTCGGCCTCGTACTTCTCGATGTGGATCGAGGTGAAGCGGTCGTCCGCGACGAGCTTCTCGCTGATGATGATCGCGTCCTCGTAGTTGCCGCCCTCCCAGGGCATGAACGCGACGAGGATGTTCTGGCCGAGCGCGAGCTCGCCGTCGTCGGTCGAGTACGAGTCCGCGATGACCTGGCCCGCGGCGACGCGGTCGCCGACCTGGACGACCGGCCGCTGGTTGAAGCACGTCCCCTGATTCGTGCGGACGAACTTCTGGAGGCGGTAGCGCGTGGCCTCGCCGTCCTCCTGCTCGACGTAGATCTCCGACGCCGAGACCGAGCGCACCGTGCCGGCCTTCTCGGACACGACCACCTGCCCCGAGTCCTTCGCCGCGCGGTGCTCGATGCCCGTGCCGACGATCGGCGCCTCGGGCTTGATGAGCGGGACGGCCTGGCGCTGCATGTTCGAGCCCATGAGCGCGCGGTTCGCGTCGTCGTGCTCGAGGAACGGGATGAGCGCCGCGCTCACGGAGACGATCTGCTTCGGCGAGACGTCCATGTAGTCGGCGTTCGCCGGCGACTCCTCGTGGTACTTCGGGCCGCGGTGGATCTGGACGCGCTCGTCGAGGAAGTAGCCCCGCTCGTCGAGGCGCGCGTTCGCTTGGACGATCGTCGCCATCTCCTGCTCGTCGGCCGTGAGGTACACGATCTCGTCGGAGACGCGGGTCTTTCCGTTCTCCTTGACGAGCCGGCGGTACGGCGACTCGATGAACCCGTACGGGTTCACGCGCGCGTACGTCGCGAGCGAGCCGATGAGGCCGATGTTCGGGCCCTCCGGGGTCTCGATCGGGCAGATGCGGCCGTAGTGCGAGTAGTGCACGTCTCGGACGTCGAACCCCGCGCGCTCGCGCGACAGCCCGCCCGGGCCGAGCGCCGAGAGGCGCCGCTTGTGGGTGAGCTCGTCGAGCGGGTTCGTCTGCTGCATGAACTGGGAGAGCTGGCTCCCGCCGAAGAACTCCTTGATCGCCGCGACGACCGGGCGGATGTTGATGAGCTCCTTCGGCGTCGCCTTCTCCGGCTCGACGATGGACATGCGCTCGCGCACGACCCGCTCCATGCGGAGCAGGCCGACGCGGAACTGGCCCTGGATGAGCTCGCCGACGGCGCGCACACGCCGGTTGCCGAGGTGGTCGATGTCGTCCGGGCCGCCCTTGCCGTTGTTCAGCTCGACGATCCGGGCGACGATCCGCACGATGTCGTCGTTCGTCACGGTGCGGTCGGTCATCGGAAGGTCCAGCCCGAGCTTGCGGTTCAGCTTGTAGCGCCCGACCTTCGCGAGGTCGTACCGGCGGAAGTTGAAGAAGAGCGAGTGCACGAGGTTGCGCGCGTTGTCGATGGTCGGCGGATCGCCGGGGCGCAGACGCTTGTAGACCTCGACGAGCGAGTCGCTCTGCGTGTGGTTCGTCGTCTCGCGATCGAGCGTCGTGCCGACGTATTGGTGCTCCGGGTCGGCGTCGACGCTCGCGAAGACCGACCTCATGTCCTCGTCCGTCAGGCCGACCCCGATCGCGCGCAGCAGCGTCGTGACCAGCAGCTTGCGCTTCCGGTCGACCTTCACCGAGATGACGTCCTTGTTCGAGGTCTCGAACTCGAGCCACGCGCCGCGGTTCGGGATGAGCTTCGCGTAGAAGAGGCGGCGGCCCGTCGTCGGGTCGTCGACGGCCGTGAAGTACACGCCGGGCGACCGGACCAGCTGGCTGACGACGACGCGCTCGGCGCCGTTGATGACGAAGGTGCCCTTGTCGGTCATCCACGGGAAGTCACCGAGGAAGACGTCCTGCTCGTTGACCTCGCCGGTCTCCTTGTTCACCAGCTCGACGCGCGCCCACAGCGGACGGCTGTAGGTCAGATCCCGTGTGCGGCACTCCTCCTCGGAGTACTTCGGCTCGCGGAACTCGTAGTCCAGGAACTTCAGGTCGAGGTTCTTGCCGGTGAAGTCCTGGATCGGCGAGATCTCGTTGAACAGCTCCTGCAGGCCTTCGTCGCAGAACCACTTGAAGGAGTCGATCTGCGTCTGGATGAGGTTCGGCAGGGGCAGCATCTCGGGCAGCGAGGCGAAGTTCATGCGCTCGCGCGAGGACGCGGGGATCCGGTCGAGGGTCGAGGTCATGCAGCCTCCTAGACGTGGCTATCGCCGGGCGACGGTCGGGGGCGCAGCGGGCGCGCGGAACGACGGACGCGGGGAGCTCAAGAGGTCACTCACTGTAACAGATACGGAGCCGGAACCGAGCAGTGTCCCACTGCCAGCCGGGTAGTCAAGAGGCTAGATCGGTCCGGAAGTCGCTGGTGGGGCTTGGGAGACCGGTTCTTGTCCGGGACCGCGAGACGCTGCACTCGCAAGAAACCCGTAAACACTGGGGCCTCACCCCTTTCATCGGCCGCGCCTGCGCGTATCTTCAGCATGGGGATGGAAAAGCAGGCGAAGACGCGTTCGCTGCCGCCGGTCGACCGCCGGGCCGTGCTGGGCGCCGCGCTCGCCGGCGGCGCGGGCGTCGCGGCCGCTCGGCTGCTCGGACTGCGGCGGACCGTCGAGGTCGACCCGCCGCAGCTCACCGCGCAGGCGGTCGCGAAGCGCTCCGGCCTCGACTGGGTCTCCCCGCTCCGCGACGAGGCCACCCGGGTCGCGCACCTGCTGCGCCGCACGACGTTCGGCTACACGCCGCTCGAGCTCGAGGCGGCGCAGACGGACGGCTACCAGCGCACCGTCGACCGGCTCATCGAGACGCCGCCGATGGAGCCGCCGGCCCTCGCCGGCGCCGACGACGCGAGCCAGACGAAGCCGCTCCGCCTCGGCGAGATGCAGGCGTGGTGGGTCGATTGGGCGATCCGGACCCCCACCCCGTTCGCCGAGGTCATGACGCTCTTCTGGCACGGCCACTTCACGAGCGACTACCGCAAGGTCGGGCTGCAGAGCCCCTTCCTGTACTGGCAGAACAGGACGTGGCGGCGCTTCTTCCTGCGCGACCTGCGCTCGATCCTCTACGAGGTCACGGTCGACCCGGCGATGCTGCGCTACCTCGACCTCTCGCAGTCCACCGGGCAGAACCCGAACGAGAACTACGCCCGCGAGCTCATGGAGCTGTACACGATGGGCAGCGGGACGTTCAGCGAGGACGACGTGAAGGCCGCCTCCCGAGGGCTCGCGGGATGGCGCGAGCCGCGCACCCAGGCCATCGTCGACGCGCAGATCGAGCAGGCCATCAAGAACAGCGGCGTCGCGCCGAAGAACCCGCCGCCCGCCGACACGGTGCGGACGGGCGTCTTCGAGCGGGGGCGCGCGTACAACGGGCCCGACCTCACGTTCCTCGGCCTCAAGCGGAAGTGGGACGCGAACAGCGTCCTCGACCGGGTCGTCGAGCAGGATCCCGTCGCGCCGTTCATCACGCGCAAGGTGTTCACCGCCTTCGTCGGTCCGGAGGTCGATGACGCGACGGTCGCGCGGTTCGCCGACCGGTTCCGGCAGAGTCGCCTCGACATGCGGACGCTCATGCACGACGTCCTCACGAGCCCGGAGTTCACCTCGCCGAAGGCGTATCGCGCGCTCGTGCGCTCCCCGCTGGAGTTCATGGTCGCGACGGCGAAGGCGCTCGACAACCCCCTGCTCGCCAAGGCGATCACGCCGCAGGGCGAGGCGATGGGCCAGGTGCTGTTCGACCCGCCGAGCGTCGGCGGCTGGCCGTCCAACGCGTCGTGGATCAGCTCGAACACGATGCTCGCGCGCGTCAACTTCGTGACCACAGCCGTCAACCAGACCCGCAAGGTGCCGAGCGCGGCCGACGCGCACGCGCAGTACCTCGACTCGACGCTCGGTCCGCAGACGCTCTCGCTGCTCAACGCGGTCGCCGACGACCGGAAGCGCTGGGCCGTCGTCCTCTGCTGCGCGGAATTCCAGCTGAAGTAGGTGATGCGAAGTGGCTGAGGTCGGCGTCAACAAGGTCTCGCGGCGGGACTTCCTCCGTGCCGGGCTCGTGTTCGGCGCCGGCGCGACCGGCCTCGCCGCGGGCTACGCCGCGGTGCCGGACGTCTTCACGCGCGCCGTCTACGCGGCGAAGAAGGACGGCCGCTCGAACGACCGCGTCCTCGTCATGATCCAGCTCGCCGGGGGCAACGACGGGCTCCAGACGGTCATCCCGCTGCAGGATCCGACCTACCGCGACCTCCGTCCGCGGCTGTCGAAGGCCGCGGAGTCCGCGCTCGCCATCGACAAGGGGTTCGGGCTGAACAAGCAGCTGGCCGGCATCAAGTCGCTCTGGGACCAGGGCAAGGTCGCCGTCGTCCAGGGCGTCGGCTACGACAAGCCGAGCGGATCGCACTTCGACTCGATCCGGGTCTGGGAGACGGGCGACCCGACACGCCGGCAGCTCGACGGATGGCTCGGCAAGACGATCGCGCAGAACTACGACTCGGCGGGGCACCCCCTCGTCGGGTGCGCGTGCGGCGCCACGGGCATCCCCGGCGCCCTTCGCGACCTGCAGGCGACGCTCACCGTCATCAACGCCCAGCAGTCGTTCAAGTTCCTCGGAGGCGAGGAGATGGAGCGCGCCGCCGGCGCGCTCTACACGAGCACGCCCGGGATCTACGGCGCGCTCTTCGACACCTCGGTCGCGACCGCGCGCGACACCGTCGCGCAGCTCCGCACCGCCGCGGTGAAGTACGTCCCGAAGGCGAAGTACAACGACAACGTCCGCCTGCCGATCTCGTCGAAGAACCAGCTCGCCGCGGCCCTCCAGCTCGCGGCCGAGCTCATCGTCAGCGGGACCGGCGCGAAGATCCTTCACGTGACGCTCGGCGGGTTCGACACGCACTACACGCAGGAGAACCGCCACGACGGGCTCCTCGCCTACCTCGATTCGGCCGTCAGCGCGTTCTACGAGGACCTGAGCGCCTACGCGATGGCCGACCGCGTCATGATCGCGACGTGGTCGGAGTTCGGACGGCGGGCTCGCGAGAACGCGAGCGCCGGGACGGACCACGGCACGGCGGCGCCGGTCTTCCTCATCGGCGACCCGGTGAAGGGCGGCCTCTACGGCGAGGCGCCGAGCCTCAAGGATCTCGACCGCAACGGGAACCAGAAGCACACCGTCGACTTCCGCAGCGTGTACCAGGAGATCCTCGAGGCGCACCTCGGCGTCGACGCTCGCGAGGTGCTGGGCGAGTCCTTCGAGCGCCTCGCCCTCGTGCGCGCGTCGGTGTCGCGCCGGACCTCGCCCCTGCTCGTCGCCGCCGCGGGATGACCCGCGGCGTCCTCCTGCGGCTCGTCACCACGGGCGCGACCGTGCTGGCGCTGCTCGCATCGGTCGGCTACGTCGCGAGCCACCCGAAGTCCGCGCACGCCCCTCTTCAGCCGCCGGTGGCGCGGCCATCGGCGACGATCGCCCCGATCCGGACGGGCGGGCGGATCCAGATCCAGCCGGGCGTTCGCGCCACCGAGCTGCCCGCGATCACTGGCACTCACGTCTCCTGAGAAGATGACTGTGAAGATGTGTCCTGGGAACGTGACGCCTTCGAAGAGCTCCGCCCTCGCCTTCCTCCTCCAAGGCATGCAGTGAATTCGTGCCAAGTTGGCACGGAACCGTGCCAAGCTGGTACGGAATGGGCCGTTCTCGTGCCGGATCGGCACGGAACCGTGCTGATCTGACACGGAAATACTGGTGACCGTGAAGGTGGGGGGGATCGCCCCTCTCCGGTTCGAGGCGCTCGGAAGCGACTGCGAGCTGTACGCCGTCGCGCCGCAGGAGCCGCTCGAGGCCACGGCCGGCTGGATCCGCTCTCTCCACGACCGCCTGACGCGCTTCTCGCCGCACAGCGAGCTCTCACGGTTCAACGCGCTGGCCGGGGAGTGGGTGGACGTCTCCCCGGAGCTTGAGGCCCTCCTGCGCGCGGCCCTCGACGCCTTCGAGGAGAGCGGCGGCCTGGTGAACGTGGCGATCCTTCCCGCGCTGGTCGCGGCGGGGTACGACAGGACCTTCGAGGAGGTGATCGCTGCTGGCGGGGGGAAGCCTCATTCGGGCGTGTATGTGTTTCGTCATCAGCCTGATGACGAGCGTCATCGAGTGGATGGCATGACACATGCACCCGTCGTGAAGGGGGTCGCGGTCGACCCGCTCCCGTCCGTCCTCCAAGTGAAGAGGCGCACCGCCCAGCTCAAGAAGGGCGCCGCCATCGACCTGGGTGGCATCGCCAAGGGCTGGATCGCCGACCGCGCCGTAGAACGGCTCGGTCCGAACAGCCTCGCGAACTGCGGCGGCGACCTCCATGCCGTCGGAGGCGGGCCGACCGGCGACGGCTGGCCGGTCGCGTTCGGCGGGAAGACGCTGCTGCTCGACGCTCACGGCGCCGCGACGAGCGGGACGACGAAGCGCCGCTGGGGCGATGGCCGGCACCACATCGTCGATCCACGGGCGGGCCTGCCCGCCCGCACGGACCTCGCCGAGGTCTCGGTCCTCGCGCGGACGGCGCTGGGCGCGGAGGTGCTCGCCAAGACCGCCCTCCTCCTCGGCCGCGAGAAGGCGGAAGCGGCGCTCGAGGGCCGCGCGCTGGCCTGGGCGCTCGCATGACGCCGCAGGCGGACCTCTTCTTCTGGCTCCTCGCCCGCTCTACCGGCATCGCCGCGTTCCTCGCGCTGACGGTGTCGACGCTCTCGGGCGTCGCGCTGCGGACGAGCGTCCTCGACCGGATCGGCTCGAACCGAGCGTGGCTCGAGCTCCACAACTTCGGACACGCCATCTGGATCCCGCTCGGCGGCATCCACCTCGTGACGCTGCTCCTGGACCGCACCGCGCAGGTCGGCCCCGCGGACCTCCTGATCCCATTCGGCATCAGCTACGGGCCGGTCGAGGTCGGCCTCGGGACGGTGGCGCTCGACCTCTACCTCCTAGTGATGTGCACCGGCTGGCTGAAGCGGCAGATGTCGCAGCCGCTGTGGTCGTGGATCCACCGGCTCTCGTACCCGGCGTTCGGGGCGACGTTCGCGCACGCGGTGCTCTCGGGCACGGACTTCAGCGCGCCCGTCGTGTCGGCCTTCGCGTGGTCGATCGGGTTCGCGGTGGTGGTCCTCGCACTCGCGAGGATCGCCTGGGGGCGACTGCCCGCGTAGGCCCGGAAAACCAAGACCGGGACCTTTCGGCCCCGGTCCGGCACCTTTCGCGATCCCGCCGACCCTGGATCCCCCGTCGGGGCCGACCGTCTCGCGGAGGAGACTCTAGCCCTTCCCCCGGGTCGCCCAGGCAGCAGGCAGACAGGCGTCGCGCCTGACACCGTTCCTGGTGTCAGACGGTCAGCGCCTTACTTCATCTCGACCGTCGCGCCGGCGTCCTCGAGCTTCTTCTTGATGGCGTTCGCCTCGTCCTTCGCGATGTTCTCCTTGACCGGTTTCGGCGCGCCGTCGACCAGGTCCTTGGCCTCCTTGAGGCCCAGGCCGGTGATCTCGCGGACCGCCTTGATGACGTTGATCTTGGAGGCGCCGGCCTCCTTCAGGACGACCGTGAACTCGGTCTTCTCCTCCTCGGCGGCGGGGGCGGCGGCCCCGGCGCCGCCGGCGGCCGGTGCGGCCGCCACGGCCACGGGGGCCGCGGAGACGCCCCAGCGCTCCTGGAGGAACTTGCCGAACTCGGCGATCTCCACGATCGACCAGGACTCCAGCTCGCCGGCCAGCTTCTCGAACTTCTCGTTGGGTGCGGTAGCGGTCGCCATTCCCAGACTCCTTCTTTTCGTCTACGCGGCTGCGCCGCGAGCTGTGAGCACGTGGATGAGCTGCGAGAGGGGCGCGCGGAGCGTCCCGGTCAGGGTCGCCATCGGGGACTGCAGGGTGCCGACGAGCGCCGCCTGGAGCTGCGCGCGGCCGGGCAGCCTCGAGAGCGCCGTCACGTCGTCCGGCCCGAACGCACGCTCGCCGACGAGCGCGCCCATGAGCCGCAGCGCCTTGAAGGTGCGCATCTCGTCGACGAGGGTCTTCGCGACCTCCACCTCGTCGACCGTGTGCCCCTTCGCGGGCACGGCGATGGCCGCCGGACCCGTGAGGAGCGGCTTGATCGCGGCGCGCCCCGCGTCGGTCGCGGCGCGGCCGAACAGGGTGTTCTTGACCACGTGGTACTCGACGCCGCGCGTCCGGAGCTTCCGGCGCAGGTCCTGGAGCTCCTGGACCGTGAGGCCGCGGTACTCGGTCACGACGATCGCGGACGCGGCCAGATGCTGGGCGAGCTCCGCGACCTTCTGGCCCTTCGCCGCGACGCCGCCGCCCTTCCTTTTGACCTTGGGACCGGTCTTTACCTTGGCCACTTGCACCTCCTTCTTATGCGGTCACGCGCAATGCGTGACCGCGCGAACAAAAGCCTTCGAACTCCAGAGGAGTACGAAGGCTCACAGAGCTTCCCTTCGCCTCCGCTGGCCGGGACCCACATCCCGTTCAAGCCCCGTTCGGGGAACCTGCTTCTCAGGCGCGCGTATTCAGTTACGCCAAGACTACTAGCCGGTGGCGCGGCCCGCCAGCGCCATCGTCTCGCCGAGATCGAGCTTCACGCTCGGCCCCTGCGAGCTCGCCAGGTACGCCGACCGGATGTACGTCCCCTTCACCCCGCTCGGCCGGGCGCGGTTCACCGCGTCCATGACCTGCGCGAGGTTCTCGAGGAGCGCCTTCTCCTCGAAGGACGACTTCCCCACCAGGGTGTGCACGACCCCGGTCTTGTCGACGCGGAACTCGATGCGGCCGGCCTTCGCCTCGCGGACGGCCTTCGTCACGTCGAACGTGACCGTGCCCGACTTCGGGTTCGGCATGAGGCCCCGCGGCCCGAGCGTCCGGCCGAGGCGGCCGACGATGCCCATGACGTCGGGCGTCGCGATCGCCACGTCGAAGTCGAGCCAGCCGCCCTCCATCCGCTTCGCGAGGTCGTCGGTGCCGACCTCGTCGGCGCCCGCCGCCTTCGCCTCGCGCGCCTTGTCGGCCTGGGCGAACACGACGACGCGCACGCTCTTGCCGGTGCCGTGCGGGAGCACCGCGGCGCCGCGCACGACCTGGTCGGCGTGTTTCGGGTCCACGCCCATGCGCAGGTGGAGCTCGACGGTCTCGTCGAACTTCGCGTTCGAGGTCGCCTTCACGAGCTTCACGGCCTCGGCCGGCGTGTGCTCCTTCCCGGCCTCGACCTTCTTCGCCAGCTCCGTGTAGCGCTTGCTGTGCCGCTGCGTCACGCCCCCACCTCGACGCCCATGCTGCGGGCCGTCCCCTCGACCATCTTCATCGCCGCCTCGACCGTGTTCGCGTTCAGGTCGTTCTTCTTCATCTCCGCGATCTTGCGGAGCTGCGCCTGCGTGATCTTGCCGACCACGTTCTTGTTCGGCTGCGGCGAGCCCTTCTCGATGCCGGCCTCCTTGCGGATGAGGTCGGCCGCGGGCGGGCTCTTCGTCACGAAGGTGAAGGAGCGGTCCTCGAAGATCGTGACGACGACCGGCACGACGCTGCCGGTCATGGCCGCGGTCTTGTCGTTGTACTCCTTGATGAAGGCGCCCATGTTGATGCCGTGCGGCCCGAGGGCCGTGCCGACCGGCGGCGCCGCCGTCGCCTTGCCGGCCGGGATCTGCACCTTGACGATCGCTTTGATCTTCTTCGCCATTCGCTCCTCGCAGGGGGCTTCGCCCCCTTCCACCCCCGCCGGGTGCTACTTGACCAGTTTCTCGATCTGCAGGAAGTCCAGCTCGACCGGCGTCTCGCGGCCGAAGATGGAGACCAGCACCTTCACCTTGTTGCGCTCGGGGTTGACCTCGTCGACGACGCCGTGGAGGTCCGTGAACGGACCGTCGACGACGCGCACCGGCTCGCCCTTCGTGAACGCGACCCTGTACTTCGGCGCGTCCATCTTGATCTGGCGGAGGATCTGCTTGACCTCCGGGTCCGTGAGCGGCGTCGGCTTGTTGCCGGAGCCGACGAAGCTCGTGACGCCCGGCGTGTTGCGCACGACGTACCAGGAGTCGTCGCTCATGTTCATCTCGACGAGCACGTAGCCCGGGAAGACCTTCCGCTCGACAGCCTGGCGCTTCCCGTTCTTGATCTCGATCTCCTCCTCGGTCGGCACCAGGACCTGAAAGATCTTGTCGCCCATGTCCATCGACTGGATGCGGTGCTCGAGGTTCGCCTTCACCTTGTTCTCGTAGCCCGAGTAGGTGTGGATGACGTACCAGCGGCGGCCGGTGTCGGCCCCGGGTGCGGCAGGCGCCGCCTCGACCGCGACCGCAGCCGCGGGCTCCTCGACCGGAGCGGGCTCGGCCTCGACCGGCGGCTCCGCCTCGGCGACGCCAGCGCGGCGCAGGACCTGCTTCGCCTCCTCGACGTCGACGTCGGGCTCGGGCTCGTACGTCCCGAGGAAGGCGCGCGCGGCCTCGGCCGCCTGCTCGTCGCTGAGCTTGGCGGCATCCTCGGTGCGCTGCTCGACCTCGGCGGCCGGCTCGGTCTCTTCCCGCTTGTCCTGCTCTTCCACTTCCGCTCCCTACTACCGCCCGGCCGGCGGCGCCGTCGACGTCGGCACTCCGAGGAGGCCGCGCGTGATCGTCGCCGTGAAGAGGTTGTCGACGCCGAAGATGTACGCGGCGATCACCGCGGAGATCACGAGCACGAGCACGGTGAATCGGATCACGGTCTCCCGCGTCGGCCAGGTCACCTTGCTCAGCTCCTGCCACGCCTCCTGCGTGAAGCGCACGATGCTGCCCTGCGGCCGTC
>Ga0233425_10004169_pt1 | contig 24689 bp, 23 predicted proteins | sample Watercolumn_Towu_2_FD_181712 | JGI IMG/M metagenome (GOLD analysis project Ga0233425, IMG submission 181712) | Freshwater microbial communities from Lake Towuti, South Sulawesi, Indonesia - Watercolumn_Towuti2014_140_MG | ecosystem: Environmental > Aquatic > Freshwater > Lake | place... | reverse complement strand
GGGAGCGTCGATGGCAAAGGCGTACTTGACGCAGCCAACCCCGGCCGGGTCCCATGCGAGCGCAGACTCGGCTTCACCGAGCGGTTGCCCGTCCGGATCGACCAGGCTCAGAATGACGCTCTCGATGTGCTGCTCCCCATCCGGAGAATGGAACAGGGCCATCGCCCGCACCGATTTCTGCTCAAGGTCTGCTTCAAGGCGCAGTTTAAAACAATATGTCGGGGGGCAGATCTCGATCCGGACGCTGCGATGCAATCCGCCATAGGGCTGCCAGCCGGGGTTGTGACCGGGGAACAATCGCTGCGGGAGGGTATCCAGGGCCAGACGGTTGTCGACTCTCACAGTGAGTTTTTGGACTGCATCCGGTTTCACCCAAGGGGTGAGATCGAAATAGAAAGGCAGATATCCGCCCGAATGACTGCCAAGCGGTTGGCCGTCGAGCCAGACCTCGGTGCGGTGGAAGCTGCCCAGAAAAGCGAGACGGACCAGGGAGCCTGCTGGCCAGGCGGGAAGGCTGAACTCGCGCTCATAGTTGGCGATCCCCTCAAATTCCCGGAACGGGCTTTCGGCTGTATTGAAGCAGTGCGGCAGGCACACCACGCTCGTTCCAGGCTCGCCATCCAACCGGAGAGTCCATCCCTCGTCGAGGGAGGTGGACTGGCGGTCAACCGTCTGGATTCCGGCCGGATATGGCAGGTTGTTCTCAACCAGAAATGGAACACCTCCAGAACAATTGACCTGCAAGCTGCCCGGGACGGATGGGGGCGTGAACGCATTTCGTAGGAATAAGTGCTGCCAGAAGGCGGCGGCGAGCAACAGGATGCCAATAATGGCCAGGGTCAGCGGAATGATCATGATGACATCAGGGAAGTGGACTGAATGCATATCATTATAAACGAACCTGTTTGTTCATCGTTACATTATTAATTTATTAAGAACCAGGGCTCAACCCTCAACAAGACCTTAACCTTTCCTTGCATTGAGGTTAACACTAGGCTGGTAAAGTTAGGAAAAAGGTAAAGGTAGATATGGGATTAGCAGACCTACACATTCATACCACATACAGCCTGGATGGGACCGCCACAGTACGGGCCGTCCTAAAAAAGGCCTCCGAGGTCGGCCTGAACGTGATCGCCATCACCGACCACGATGTGATCCGCGGATCGCTTGAAGCCCTGGAGCTTGCTCCTGCGTATGGGATCCATGTCATCCCCGGCAGTGAAATTTCCACTGCCAGTGGACATCTTCTGGCCCTGTTCATCCACCGTGATATCCCCAAGGGTCTCAGCCTGGAAGAAACAGTCCGCCAGGTGGCCGACCAGGGCGGATTGTGCATTGCCCCACACCCCGGCGGGAACAAGCTCAATAGCCTGCAGGCGAATGTCATCCGTAAAGCCTTGCGGGATCAGGAGATCGCTAAAACCCTGGTCGGGATCGAAGTGCACAACGCCGGGATGATGCAGTTGTCAAGGAATCAGGTCGCTCTTGACCTGGCGGAGGAATTGCCGGTGGCGCGGGTGGGCAATAGCGACGCCCACCTGCTCTGGATGATCGGCAAAGGCGCAACTGCCTTCGGCGGCAGGACCGACCGGGATCTTCGCCGTGCCCTTCTGGCCAGAACCACTTACGCCGTGACCCAAAAACCAGATTCTCGTCTGTTCCTAGCCACGTTTTGGATGTCGCGTATCGCCTTGCGGCATGCCGGCTGGGTGAGTAACAACAATCACCCGCAGGCACCTCTGCAGTTCGCCCGGCAATAAGGCCGGAGGCGGTTAACATTCAAATAAGACTGGAAGGGGGAAATGCCCCGGGGTTGCCCGGGGCGATTTTTTGGTTGCTGTCCGAATCTCGGCGGACCTAGACTCCCGGCACTTCCCAGCGTCCCTTTGGAGCACGCTTGGCCCAGACAGGGGAACGGGAGCGGTTGCGGGAGATCTGGCGGTACGTCTCAATGACCGGCATGGGGGTATGAAGGATCCGGCGGGCAAGATTTGCGATCCGCCGCGCCGAATCACCGTCATTCTGGATCGGCATCAACCGTCTGAGTTCTTCGGCATCCAGCTGGGTGTGGGTTTCCTTTCCCAGCGCCAACGCCACGTATGTGCAGGAGGACTGCTGGGTGATCACCACCTCGGCATTGGCGATCATGGGATTAATATTCCCAGAGGTCAGTACCAGCGCATCCGGCATGGTTTGAAGAATCTCGCGGCGTGCCCGGGCATCGTTCTCGAGCGGATGGAGCTTGAAGAATAACGGACGACCGGCGGCAATTTCACCACATTTTTTTAAGAAAGCATTGCGGTCATCCGGCTGGGCGGATTCCCGCAGCGGACTCGTCGCTACCAGGACATATCCCCGGAAGGGGAATTCCCGGTCAAGCAGCATATTGAAATTATCGAAATTAGGGATGCCAGTGACTGCGATCTTCTCCGGGCGGATGCCTTTGTTAATAAATAATTGTCGATATCCTTCGGATGCCACACAAAAAAGGTCGTACGCGTCCGAGAGACCGGTGGCCGCAGTGTTGGCCAGGTAGCGGGGTAAAAATCGCATATTGCGCACGAGGTGATAGGGCAGCCCCTCGGGAACCGTGATCCCCTCCTGTACCAGCACCAGCCTCTTCCGGAGGATGTTTGCTGGAACGATCAAATCCGAGCAGGTCAGCACCAGATCATAGGGTCTGTTCTCACCGCGCACATCCAGCGGGAGGCGATGCTGGGCAAGATAGGCCTGCGTGTCCTGCTGGTGCCTGCCACCCAGCACTGTAGCATTCAGCCAGCCCTGCCGGGCGGCAAAATCCTCCAATCCGTCGGCATAGAACGGTGTGTAATAACAATCATATTCCCGCAAATGCCGGGCGATCTGGTGCATCTGTTGGGTCTGGTTGAGAGAGCCGCAGATAAGTAACACATTGGGTGTGGACACGCTAGCCGCCTGGGATCAGAGTGTCGTTCAATCCCTGGAGACATTTTAAGGTTGCATGGTTAATCCCGTCCGAACGTTCTGTTAAGCTTTGGTAAACAGTGGGTTATTCCGGAAGACCGGTCAGGGAAAAAACGCCTGATGTGTATACAACAATGATATGGCCTTGTCCTGGATGGCTGGCATCAACCCGCTGCCAGGAGCGGTAAGTAAATCGGTCCTATAAAAGGGACCGGAAAAGCTGACGCGGGGGGAAAGCAGCACACGCCGGTGCAAAACGAGCTGTTCGACCAGCTGGCCCAATTCAGCCAGACGTCTCTGGTTGACGGCACCGCGGCGCAAACGGGTGATTGGATGCGCAGCCCAGCGCGGCAGGACAACATGACTGACAATCCCCAGGACCAGGGCAAGTCCAGGGGTTTTCTGAACCAGGTATTCCGCGCCCGGCCACCAGTCCAGCAGACCGTTTCGGGCCGATTCGGTTCCGTATACGTATGGATCCGGATCGATATGCCCGGAACCAAACAAGACAACCATACCGCCATTATCCAGGTGACGCAGTGCCTGCCTGATCCCGGCCATTCGTTGATGGGAATCGATGGTGATGAAAATGAAGTTGCGGCTGGCGGCTGGCAATCCCTGTAGAAAAGGGATGCGGCTGGAGATGAAACGCACGTCCGGGCGTGGGAGTTGGGAAAAGATGGTCAGCGCATCATAGGTGCCCGGGTGATTTGCCACCAGCAAAGCCGGCCCCTTGGCAGGGAGAGCGTCGATCCCGCGGCTTTCCACGGGATGGCACAAATGGGAAAGCAGTTCCGATGCTGCACGGCCCGGACCACCATCCTGTGCAACCTTCCGGTCGTACTCCAGACCATAGGCTGCCAATCGTCGGATGGCCTGTCCAAACACCGGTCGGAGAATGGTTTTCACCCATTGTCTGCTGGGCAGGCCGAAAGCTTTAACGATTTCGGAAAGAAGCGTCTCGCTCAAACGGCGTGTTTCCTGAGCTCTGTCATCGATGAGCGATGCTCGCGCGTTGAGAAGCTGCATGCAACTACCGCCGTTTGCTCATCGAAATCGATCCGAACAGGAGCAGCGCCGCCCCCGCCAGGCCGATGCCAATGAGTACTGGCTGGCTGGATTGCGGGGGGGAAGAGGATGCACCGAGAACATCCTGACTCACTTCATAGAGATTGACCGCCCGACCGTCGATCTCTGGAAGATCCGAGAAATATAGCCAACCTTGCTGGCGAAAAACCGGCTGGTCGCCAAGTGGAAGCATCTGCCGGTCATACGCGATGGCCTGGAAAGGCAGTTCGGGATCGAACCCCGTCCGGGTAAGATCGATGAACACCTTTCCACCGTCCGGCTGCGGGATGATCACCGAATGTTTTGCGTATCTGATCTCCTGGTTCTCTTCTGCATGCACGGGTGCAGATGATTTTCGATCCATCCAATAGATTAGTTCCCACAGGAGTATCACAGTCAGCAGGATGCAAGGGAGCAGTACTGCTGGTTTCCACCGCCGCTGCGAGCGGGGTTCAATCTTTGCAATCGTTGCCGCAGGGATGGGTTTGTACTGCGTTGATTGGTGCCGCCGCTCAATTGGCATATACTTACCGCTTCTTCATGGCATCGTGTATGCTCTGAATGAGTCCAAGCCCGGCAATGATAGAAATGAGGACGCCAACGATGATCCAGGGTAACTGACTGTCACTGATCCAGAACACCAGGATCCCGCCGACGAACAACCAGAGTAGATTGACAACAAGCCTTACGATGTTCTTTGGACGCATGACCGGCTCCCTGCTAAAAGCGATTCAAATCCCATGTGGGTGACTCATCAACCGTTCTTGGACGTTGATGTTTTCGGTTTGCCCATCCGGGTGGTAGCGCTCATATGTCCCATCGCTTTTCATCCTCCTGGCGCTCTGGTTATCCTGTAGGCAAACATCCAAAACATGATCCCGGATATATCGGATATGGTGTTCGTCTTCGACAGGGAAGACGGTTTCGACCCGATGGCTCAGGTTGCGAGTCATGAGATCAGCGCTTCCGAGAAGCAGTACCTCCCGTCCGTCGTTTTTAAAGTAAAAGATGCGGCTATGTTCCAGAAACCTTCCCACGATGCTGACCACGCGAATATTTTCGCTGACATTCTCAAGTCCTGGTTGAAGACAACACATGCCCCGCACGATCATGTCAATCCTGACACCCGCCCGGGAGGCCTCATAAAGAAGCTGGATCATATTAGGATCAACAATGGAATTGACCTTGATGATGCAGTACCCTTCCTGTCCGTTCCGGACGTGCTCCATTTCCCGCCGGATCAGCGTCTCCAGTCGTTGGCGGAGATTGACGGGTGCGACTAAAAGTTTCTGGTAATCCTGTTGGGTCGAATACCCCGTCAGGTAGTTGAATAGATCGGTGACATCCGAGGCCAGCACCTCATCGCATGTGAAGAGACCGACGTCCTCGTATACGGTGGCTGTTGTGGGATTGTAATTTCCAGTGGCTAGGTGGAGGTAGCGGCGAATCCCATCCCCTTCCCTGCGGATCACCAGGCCAACCTTGCTGTGCGTTTTCAACCCCATCACACCGTAGACGACGTGAACACCTGCCCTTTCCAGAGTACGTGCCCAGCTGATATTGCTCTCTTCGTCAAAGCGAGCTTTCAGTTCGACCAGGACCGCCACCTGCTTGCCATGCTCGGATGCTTCAAGGAGCGCTTCCACGATCGGCGAATTCTGACCAACCCGGTAAAGGGTCTGTTTGATTGCCAGCACGTTCGGATCCCGGGCCGCGGCATGCAGGAAATCGATGACTGGTGTGAAGGAATCATAGGGATGATGCAGCAAGATGTTCTCCTGCCGGATGGCATCGAAAAACTCCCCCGCCAGGTTGATGTTCCGCAAGGGACGGGGAATAGCTGTTTTGAATGCCGGATACTTCAGGTCCGGACGGTCCACACTGCTGTAGATCTGCCAGAGACCGGCTAGATTCAGCTGACCACTCAGCGAGTACACGTCCGTACCCCGGATCTCCAGATTTTCGATCAGCAGAGTACGGATATGTTTCGGTAAACCCTCATGTATGGCTGCCATAACCACGGATCCGAATTTCCGGCGCCGGATGCTTTGTTGCATCGTCTCCAGCAGGTCCTCAGCCTCCAGTTCCTGGATCTCGACATCCGCATCCCGAATGATGCGGAACGGATATGCCTCGACGACATCCATTCCCGGAAAGAGCAGACCAAGATTGGCTGTGATGACCTGGTCGAGCCAGACAAAATAATGATGATGTGCGACGGTGCCATCCTTGCGAGCCCCGCCCGAGGAGCGCTTGACCGGCAGGAGGGACGGCAGTGTGGCCGGGACCTTCAAACGGGCAAACTTCTCTTCACCGTCTTTGTTCCGGATAACGATCGCCAGGTTTAAACTCAGATTTGATATATGGGGGAAGGGATGACCAGGGTCGAGTGCGAGCGGTGTGAGGATCGGGTAGACGAACTTGGAAAAATACTCGTCCGCTCTGACGCGCTGGGCCTCGTTCAGCTTCCGATAATCAAGGATGTGAATCCCGGCTTGATCGAGCATGGGGAATAATTCACGGAGATAGCACTGCTGGGCGTTTCTGAAAAGGGTATGGGCTTTTTTCCGTATGGCAGCCAGTTGTTCACGAGGGGTCAACCCATCCGGAGATATCTCCGTCAAACCTGCGTCCAACTGTTTCCGTAAACCAGAGACGCGCACCATGAAGAATTCGTCCATGTTAGAACCAAAAATGGAAATGAACTTGAGCCGTTCCAGAAGCGGGTTGGACTCGTTCCGCGCTTCTTCAAGCACGCGTGCCTGGAATTCCAGCAGACTGAGCTCCCGATTAAGATATGGTGTGGCGGTCTTGCTTGCATCGGGCTGAGTTGTGTGTGAAATCGTTTCTTGCATAAGGCATACATCCCATCGGCAAGTTATATGTAGTGAATTTGTTTGGGATTCATCAACCACTCCAGGGAGGCGCATTTTCCAAGAACGAGTTCATCCGTGGATAGACAGCAGAGCCCGCCTTTTTTCAATGTGATGGATAGGTTGGTATCACCGATCAATAAAACGGAAGCAAGCTCACTCAGGTTGGGTTCATGACCAACCAGGAGTAAATTCTCAATCGGACCATGGCTTAGGACCTCGTTAATCAGGCCGTCGATCGCGCCGAGTGGAGACAGGTTCTCGGTCTGCAACACTACGTCCTTTTTCAGGTGCATGGCAGTCCGTGCCAGGTTGGCGGTTTCAACCGCCCGGGTGAACGGACTGGTCATGATCAGATTGATCCGTAAATGATTGTCCTTGAACTTGCGGAACAAGCTCAGGACGGATTTCCTCCCGGAATCGGTCAATGGACGAAGGCGGTCATCCGGAAATGTTCTGCGGTCTCGATTGGCAGCACTGGCATGGCGGAGGATGTAGATCATCATATGTGGGTTGATTGGTTTCTTATCCGGTTGCGGAAAGGTTCATTGACTGTCAGAGGGAACCGCTGTTTTTTTCTTTTCATTCCAGGAATATTTGGCCTTGCTTGAAGAACGCCAAAAGTCGTGTATACCCTCTTTCTCCTTCCAGAACGCTTCGACTGCATCCGAATGCTGTTGGAGCAGGATGGACAAAACTGAATCCATGGATTTGCCTTTGGACTGATAAGCGAAACCAAGCAGGGCTTTATGCAATACTTCCAGGTCCTGGATCACTCCCATGGAACCCTGATATTCCCGCATGGCAGCCATGTTCGTTTTTGGGAACGATGGGATCAGGGGATGAACAATCTCGACCTGGTAGCGGAATTTTCGGAAGGCGATTCGCAGGCGGTGAATAGTATTGGTGTCGACCAGATCCAAAAGTGTGTATCGGTCGAGTACAAAATCGAAAGCCTCGTCCACGATCGCCAGATAGTCGCGCTTGGAGGTGGGGGAGGAGCTGAAGAAATCCTTCTGAGACGCCCGGACGTTCTGGATCCGCTTTCCTAGGCTTTTCACATCCATGCGATTGATCTGGTGGGATGCTTTTTCAGATAACGAACGTTCCTGTTGGTATAGGTGATCAAGGAAGGGTTTTACCTCGGGGTTCTCACCCATTAATTCCGCGACATCCACCTGCATCAGCTGAACATCAGACAACCCGTCCAGATCGTCCAGCTGGGTTTTAAGGCTGCTGCGCAGTTTAATCAGGTCCGAACACGGATTTAGACCGCGCAGGAAATCGACGATCGATAGAAGCCGGCGGGTTGAGACGCGGTATTCATGAATGGCCTCATTAGAGGTTTCCTGCCTGCAGTTTTTTACCTGGTCCAGGTATTCGCGCCAGCGTCGATCCAGGGCATCAAGAAAGAACATCTTCGGGGTAGGTTTCATGTTGTCAATTCGCTCCAGAACGATCATCCGTCAATTTCGATTCTGGCACCAAATAATTCTTCAAATAGGGTGGAACGTCTGGAAAATGCCCATTTTTCGAGAGTCAGATCGCCTTTCCCTTGAATGTGAACCTTCCACCCATTTTTCGTTCGGCCAAATTCAACTCCGGTTACACGCTGGGTATGGCTGGAGTCGAGAGCATCAGCCATGCGGTGAAGGGCACTCATTTTGGCAACTGTCAAGCGATCCCTGTGGATGAGGTCCGTGGTCCAACAATCCTGGAAGGGATAGGCTTTGCGGTGAAAACGGACCAGGCAGGCCACCATCTCCTGCTGCCGTTCGCTGAGTCCCAGGATGTGATTCGCCGTCAGTAGATAATAGCCGTGGCGGTCATGGTCGACGGTGCTGATGAAATGCCCGATGTCATGCAACAAGGCGCCAAGTTCCAGAATTAAGCGCCCTTCGCCATCCGCTCTCGTGATCTCTTGGGTTTGGTCAAAGAATTGGCCGGCCAGCTTGGCCACCAGTTCCGCATGCTTGGCATCGAACTGATACTTCTCGCCAAGTCGGATCGCGGATGCCCAAGCCTGGTCGTGATAGGGGAATCGGTATTCATCAGTCATGTGCTGCGCCATATCCGCAAGGATCCCGTTCTTCAATCCAACTTTCGGGATCTGGATTTCAGCGATCCCGATCTCCAAGGCGATCCTGTGCAGGACAATAGCGGCAGGCATAATGACATCAGCCCGATCCGGACGCATGTTGAATTTTCGCATCCGCTCCCGGTAGCTCATCCCGACCAACCGGTCGATCAACGTCTCCAGTTCCTGCGTGGTGACCATCTGGTCACTGCCCGTCGTAAAAAACCTCTGTCGCAGCTTTCCGATCTCTTCCACATTACCACCGGTGCCTATGCACAGGTCGACCGCGGACTCTCCGATCTCCTGTTTGATCCTGTGCCGGGCTGCTTCGGCATATTCCCTGACTAGAAGACTGAAATTCCGGGTTGTGCCGGCTTTTTCATCTCCGCCCAATCTTTGCAACAAGCGCACCGTGCCCATGTTGTAACTGTCGGTCCGTTGAATTCGATCTCCATCGACAACGGTGATCTCCACGCTGCCCCCGCCAATGTCCACAAGCACGGCCCGTTTCTCGGCCAGGTCGATCGCTTCCGAAACGGCCAGGTGAACCAGGCGTGCCTCCTCCTCTCCATTGATGACCTTTAGTTCGATACCGCTGGAGTGGAAGATCCTGTCGATCAGGATATCGCGGTTCTTTGCCTCCCGTAGCGCGCTGGTCCCCACAGCCCGGACCCAGGAAACACCCATATCCTCGATCACGTGCTGAAACTGGGTGAATGCATTCACCGCTTGCTGGATGGTCCTTTCTTCGAGAAACTCGTTCGTGAAGACATCCTGACCCAGCCGGACCGGAACCCGGATGTTCTCCAGAACCTCAACCTTACGGTTGGCAGAAAGGGTGGCCACCACCAGACGGATGGCATTCGAGCCTGCATCGATCGCTGCAATTCTTTGCATCGGGTAGTTCCAAGTATTGGATTGAATTATCCAGATAAGGGCAGTCAGCCAGGAGGAGGCTGGTTTCCTGTTCTCATTAAACCAAACTTCAATTAATGGACAGAAAAAAAGGGGTTAAGGATGTGTAAACAAATCTTCAGGGCCGGTCAGGAAGAGTCGTCCGTCCATACAACCTTGCGTTCACCGGTCCAGCCTTGACGGCCTGGCCAATCCCGATTAAGATATGCCTGCGGTTATACAGGACTAGTCCTATATTGGAAGGATATCATATGTCCCTGGAGTTCGCCATCCTCGGTTTCCTGAATTACCACCCCTACAGTGGATACGACCTGAAAAAGATCTTCGACACGTCCGTGCGCCATTTCTGGCCGGCCGACCAGAGCCAGATCTACCGCACCCTGGCGCGCCTGACCGAGCAGGGCTTTGTCGAAATGGAGAAGATCCCGCAGCAGGACCGCCCCGACCGCAAGGTCTACTCGATCACCGAACGCGGACGCGCAGAACTTCTCACCTGGCTCGCCGGCCCCCCGCCGTTGATTGAACCGCGCAGCGCTTCGTTGATCCAGATCTTCTTCGCCGGGCAGCTCCCTGACGAGGAGATCCTGGCCAAGTTCGAGGGGTTCACGGCGATCATGCGGACGATCCTGGAGCAATACGACGCCATCCCAGGCCAGCTGGGCCCCTACCAGGAGGAGATTACCTCGCCGCGTGAGCACTTCTTCTGGCTGCTGACCCTTGAGAACGGCATTGCCAACATGCGCGCCAACCTGGCCTGGGCCGAGAGCGTCATCGAGCGGATCAAGGCTGGCCATGTTCCCCAAGCATAAGGAGTAGATATAGACAATGAAAATTACGATCCTGAACGGCAACCCGGTAGCCTCTGGCTTTGACTCGTACCTCCGCGATGTCCAATCCACGCTGGCAGGTGACGGTAATGCCGTCACCCGCCTCGACCTGCGTGACCTGCCGCTGCGTCCCTGCGTGGGCTGCTGGGGCTGCTGGGTCAAGACGCCGGGCGAGTGCGTCGCCCGCGACGCTTCCCTTGAGATGGACCGGGCGGTCATCCAGGCCGACTTCGTCGTGTGGGCCGCCCCGTTGAAGATGGGCTTCCCCGCCGCGCTGCTCAAGATGGCCCTGGACAAGCACCTGCCGCTCATCCACCCCTACATGGTCGTGGACCACGGCGAGGCGCACCATCTCAAGCGCTATGCCCGTTACCCGCGCGTCGGGTTGCTGGTCGGGAAGGAGCCGTCCACCGACGAACACGACCTGCAGATCGTGCGCGACATCCACTGCCGGACGGCGCTCAACTTCAAGACCCGCCTGGAGTTCTGCCTGACGACCGAAACGCCTGCGGCCGAACTTGCCGGGCATATCACCGGCCGCAGGGCCGTGCTGCCGCTCCCGGGCCGGCTCGGCCCGACCGGGGGGGCGACCATCACGCCGCCCTCCCGGTTGACGCTCTTCAACGGCTCGCCGCGCGGCAAGCGCGGCAACACACCCATCTTCCTGGGCGAGTTTGCCGCCGGCTTCGGCGGCGAGTCCGAGATGGTCCACTTGATCCAGGTGAAGCAGACCGAGGCCCACGTGCAGGCCTTTGCCGAGGCCGGGTGCGCCTGGATCGGCTTCCCGCTCTACACCGACTCGATGCCCGGCTCGGTCAAGACCTTCTTCGACGCGCTCGAGCCGCTCGTCGGGCGCAAGGGCAACCCGCCGGTCGGCTTCGTCGTCCAGTCCGGGTTCCCGGAGGGACTGCATTCGCGCTATGTCGAGCGCTACCTGGAGAAGCTGGCCGCCCGGCTGGGCAGCCAGTACCTGGGGACGATCGTCAAAGGTAACGGGGAGGGCGTACGCATCATGCCCGCCGAGATGACGCGCGGCCTGTTCGCCGACCTGCAGGCCCTGGGAGCGGGGCTCAGGCAGAACGGCCGCCTCGATCCCGCCGTCCTGGCCCGCATCGCCATGCCCGAGCGCTTCCCGACCTACCTGGACCCGGTCTTCCGCATCTTCCTGCGCCTGCCGTCCGCCCATTCCTATTTCGACGGCATGCTGAAGAAGAACGGCGCCTACGAGCGGCGCTTCGCCCGGCCGTTCGTCGATTGACCCTAAAGATGAGATTTTTCGGTTTCGGGCGTTGCCCCGTGCCGGCGTCGGAGACGCCGACTCCGGTTGACCGGGGCGGGTGTCGAACTGCCGGCTCCGAAAGGAATATGTTAAGTGGTTCATGAACAAGTTCGCCAAACCGTTCGTCCGCCTGCTCCTGCGCTCACGGCTGCATCGCGGGATGAGCGCGGCCCTGCTGCTGATCACCTAGCGCGGCCGGAGGAGCGGCAGGAAATACACCCTGCCGGTCCAGTATGTGCAGGACGAAAACGTGGTTTACATCGTCCCCGGCATGCCCGAGCAGAAGACCTGGTGGCGCAACCTGCGCGGCGGTGCCCCGGTCGAGTTGACCCTGAATGGGCGGGCCGTCGTATTGAAGGACGGGGCGGAAATTCCCGCCATTGCCAATGCGCTGCGCCTCTACCTGGAGCGCTTCCCGGCTGCCGCCAGGCTGCACGCCGTCGGGGTCCAGGCCGATGGCGCCTTCGACGCCGCCGACCTGCGCAAGCCGCTATCGTGGTGCGGGTCTAGCTGGACCGGCCTTGACCTGTCCGGCATCATCCTTCGAAAAGGAGCTCGTTTGTTATGAAGAGATCGCTTCGCAACGTCGTCATTTTCATCGTGGTCACTCTGGGCGCCGGCTGGCTGGGCGTCTGGCTCAACCGGGCCATCGACCTGCCGCCGGAGCAGAACCTGGGCATGCTGGTCTTCCTGGTCTTTCCCCTGACCACCAGCCTGTTGCTGCGCGCCTTCGGCGAGGACGGCTGGAAGGACATCGGCTTCAAGCCCAACTTGCGCGGCAATGGCGGCGCCTATGTCCTCAGCCTGCTGGCCTACCCGGTCGTCGTCGCCGTCATCCTGGGGGTCGGGATGCTGGCGGGTGCCGTCTCCTTCCCGCGGTCGGATTGGGGCATGTTCCTGCAACTGGTTGGCGCCAGTTTCGTCGGCAACCTCTTCAAGAACCTGTTCGAGGAGTTCGCCTGGCGCGGCTACCTGGCCCCCCGCCTTCAGACCCTGGGGGTTCCCCGCCTGGTAAACCATCTCATCACCGGGACGGTCTGGGCCTGCTGGCACATCCCGTACTGGCTCTTCCTGCTGGACAAGGCCATCATCGACAGTTTCACCTCCCTTGGATTGGTGCCGCTGGTGGTCCTGAGCATCGTTGCCATCATCCCCTCGGCGATCCTGTACGGTGAACTGCGCCTGCAGACCGGATCCACCTGGCCGGCGATGCTGCTGCACACCGTCGGCAACGCCCTGACCCTGGTCCTGCTGGTCGACGGTTTCGTGTCGATGGATGGCAGCCTGGAAGCGATCTTCACCCCCGGTATGGGCGGCTTGCTCGGTACGCTTCTCTTCACGTTGATCGGGGTGTGGATGACCGCGCGACGACGCAGATCGGAGCGGCCATGAACGGAAGGTGGATCTTCCTTGCCATTCTGGCAGTCGTCATCCTGGCCCTGGCCGGCTGGTTCCTCTTCCGGCCCAGGGAGAGGGCGGTCACGGTCCCGGAGGGGGCCCGGGCCGGAGACCTCCTGCTCGCGCCCTGCACGGTCAAGATCGGGGATGCCCGTTATGTTGCCGACTGCGGGACACTGGTCGTGCCCGAGAACCGGGCGGACCCGGCTTCCCGCCTGATCGTCCTGCCGGTCGAGCGCATCCATTCGCCGGCGGAGGGTCCCGCCGAGCCGATCTTCTTCCTGGCCGGCGGTCCCGGCCAGTCCAACATGACCTTCCGGCCGCCCGCCTGGCTGCTGGCGCACCACGACGTCGTCCTGGTCGGCTACCGCGGCGTGGACGGGACCCCGAAACTGGATTGTCCCGAGGCGTCCGATGCCATGACCGGCATGGGCGGTGACCTGCTCGGCCCGGCCTCGCTGGACAACATCAGCGCTGCCATGGCTGCCTGTGCAGCCCGCCTGCAGGCCGATGGTGTGGACCTGAGGGGCTACACCATCCCCGAGGTGGTCGAGGACATGGAAGCAGCCCGGGCGGCCCTGGGCTACGAACGCATCGACCTGCTCAGCGAGTCCTACGGGACGCGCGTGGCCCAGATCTATGCAACCATGCACCCGGAGAGCCTGCTGCGCAGCGCCATGATCGGCGTCAATCCGCCCGGGCATTTCCTCTGGCTGCCGGAAGTGGCCGATGCCCAGGTGGAGTACTATGGCGAGCTCTGCCGCCGCGATCCCGCCTGCAGCGCCCGCACGCCCGACCTGGCGGCGGCGATGCGCAGCGTCAACCAGTCGATGCCGCGGCGCTGGCTCTTCCTGCCGATCGACCCGGGCAAGGTCAGGGTCATCGCCTTCGCCATGCTCTTCCACCGCACGACCGCGCCGATGATTTTCGACGCGTATCTTTCTGCCGCGGAAGGCGATCCCAGCGGCCTGGCCCTGATGTCGCTGGCCTATGACTTCACCATGCCGAAGATGATGGTCTGGGGGGAGTTCTTCGCCATCGGCTCCAGCGCGGACTTCGAGCCCGGCCGCGACTACCGCGCCGGGCTGACCACGCCGGAGGCCACCCTCGGCGCGCCGATGTCCCTGCTGATCTGGGGCGCGGCCGATGGATGGCCGGTCACCCTGATGCCCGAGGAATACCGCCAGGCTCATCCGACCGATGTCGAGACGCTGCTGGTCAGCGGCAGCATCGACTTCTCCACCCCGGCCCGGTTCGCCGAACAGGAGCTGCTGCCCTTCCTGAACCGCGGCCGGCACGTGGTCATCGCCGAGCAGGGCCACACCGGCGACTTCTGGGGCTTCCAACGCGCGGCCGCCGAGCGCCTGCTGACCAGCTTCTACGACACCGGCACGGCCGACGACTCCCTCTACACCACCCTGCCGATGGACTTCAAGCCGGCCATGCGTTTCCCGATCCTGGCGAAGATACTGCTCGGGACGGGCGTCCTCCTGCTCGCTGCCCTGGGCTGGGCCGCCTGGCGCTTCGTCCGGCGCATCCGGCGGCGCAGGGGGGCGGCACGGGGATCATGAAGAAGCCCGCCTCTCCTCGCAGGAGGAGTCGTATGTGGATCGCTCTATTCATCCTCGCTGTGCTCGTGATCCTGGCCTGCTGGCATGGGCCGGCGCGGCCGCCCGCCGCCGGCGGGATCAGCACCCTCGAACGGGTCGAGCTCGGCGGCATCAACCAGTGGATCTCCATCCGCGCCGCGGACCCGCATGCCCCGGTCCTGCTCTTCCTGCACGGCGGGCCGGGCAGCGCCAACATCGCCAAGCTGCGCCAGCAGGTCCCGGAACTGGAGCAGTATTTCGTGGTCGTCAACTGGGACCAGGCCGGGGCGGGCAGATCCATTCCGGGCGGCTTCGACTACGGCAGCCTGTCCATCGATGGGATGGTCGCGGATGCCCACGAACTGGTCACCTATCTCAAGGCCCGCTTTGGCGTCGAGAAGATCTACTTGATGGGCTTTTCCTGGGGCACGGTTCTCGGCCTGGAACTGGCCGCCCGTTACCCGGAGGATTTCCACGCCTATATCGGGGTCAGCCAGGTGGTCTGCCCGCTGGAAGGGGAGCGCATTTCCCTGGAATACGTCCGGCAGGCAGCGCGTGCGACCGGGAACGAGCGCGCCCTGGCCGAGCTGGCCGCCGTCAATCCCGCGGATTGGCCGGAGGATGGCTACCCCGAGGTGACGACCGAGCGCAAGTGGTTGTTGCGCTTCGGCGGCGTCTATCGCACGACCGACAGTTATGCCCACGAACTTTGGGACCTGCTGCGCGCCCCGGAATATTCCCTCTACGACGTCGGCCGCTGGCCGTCGGGCAGCAGCCGTTCGCTCGGACGGTTGTGGCCGGAGGTGATGAATATCAACTTCTTCGTCACCATCTCCGAAGTGGACGTGCCGGTCCATTTCTTTCTTGGCCGGTACGACTACACCGTCCCGTCTCAGGTGGGCGCGCAGTATTATGAACAACTGGCCGCCCCGGCCGGCAAGCACCTGCTTTGGTTCGAGAACGCGGCCCATGACATTTTCTTCGACGAGCCGGACCGCCTGGTCGCCGAGACGCTCGCCATCCTGGAGGCGCAGCCGTGAATTTCGGACTCCGCCTGCTGAATTGTTTCCTGCTGATCCTGCCCTCCTGGGCAAGAACCTGGCCCGCATTGCCGTCTTCGCACTGCCGCAGCTTCTCGCCCCCGCCTCGGCCAGGAGCCACAGTCCTCCCGGCTGATCTACCCCGCGCCTGACACCCTTCCTGGGCAACGCCCTGCTCGACGGCAACCGTCCGTACAGGGTGGTCTCTGCCATGTTCATCCTTTTCCACACCTGGCACGGGATCGAGAATTTGTTCACCGCACGGCTCCGCTCCTTCATTACCTTGAGGAGGTCTTCGGGGAAACGGGGCCATGTTCGTTACCGGGCCGGCATCCACGTCAACACGAACATTCTGCCAACCGCGATTCCCAGCCTCAACTGGCTTAACCCGATGGGAACCATATACTGCCACTTTCTGAGATCAGAAGGGTAGGGTAATCTTTCCAGCCAGTACTTTCCATTCCTACATATCACGCTCGTAAAGCCTCTGCTCGGGGTCGATCAAGTGACGATCAAGGAACATCCAACGATATTTCGAGCGACAGGCGCGATCTTCATTTGTGCATCCCTCATATCGATATCGGTATCTCCCATTATTTGAGGGGGGGATTCCACATCAGTAAGACAGCGCCGATAATTCGTCGGTGCTGAACAAACGCGAGAAACCAGTATAGGCGTGCAGAGGGATCAGGTCGAAACTAACCAATCCCTCCTGCACATACGGGAGGTTGCTCAGAAAGGAGGCGGCAGCACGCAGGGAATTGCATTCGAGGATCAACACTGCGGTATTCTCATCGCTCCTGAAATAGAGTTCCCGGATCACGCCGGCCATATGCATATCCCATACTTTTCGGGCTTCTGCCTTGCCAAATCTCTCGAATTGCTCCGCTGTGGCATCCAGCGATTCACGTTCCAGTGCCAGGATCTTCATGCAAGGTCTCCTTGGGTCAGGCTGTCGACAATCCTGCGCTCATCAATCCGGCCGGCGATGCTCATGAACTGGATCGGGGCAAATATCAACCAGCACCGCTCGAACCGCCGCCGGAGGCACCACCCCCGTCCGCACCGCTTGCAACCGAGGCGCTCGCATCGGCTGCCGTGACAGCGGAAATAATCGCACCAAAACTACCATCATCGAGGCTGGATTGGAGCGCCTGAAACCAGGCCGGGATCGGAACACCGGCGATCCCCTGAAAGGTTTTGGCCCATTCTGTCGCCATCCCGAACCCGGCTGCATAGGGGAGGTAACGTTCGAACAAGTCCGGCGACACACCGGGATCTCGCTGGCGGGTGATGTTCTGCATCGATCCCATAAAACCGTTCCAGGCCGAGCTGACGCGTATTCCCTGGATCGAGAGTGTTGAGATCGTTGCTGCAACGACCAGTCCAATGAAGCTCGAACCTCCCAGACCGGCGCCCAGGCCTAGCAGCGCAACACCCATGATCGCGACCCATTCCTGGGAAAAATCCAGGACGCCGACAAGCACGAACCCGCTCATGAATAAAGCGAAAGCGAACATCAAACCGAGGCCGGAGATCAGCAGGAAACGATTGCGTTTCTGGCTGCGTTCCTCGTCCTTCCAGCCGGCGGCGGATATTTCCGCCTCGATCGACTGGTTGAACTCACGGTTGGCTGCCAGACCGGCGATCTCGCTCAATTCCACCCGATCCTGCTTTGCCCTGGTAAAGAGCGCTTTCATGAACGCCTGCTCGTGCGGTCGGAGATATTCCGACGATGGCAATCGGACGACGTCATACTGGCGTGCGCCCCATTTCATCGGGCCTTCCACAATCTCAACCACACCCCGCCTGGCGAGATCGAAGAGCGTTCCCAGGTAACCGGTCGTGCTGTGCGTCAGACGGGCGACCAGGCCAGGCGACACCGGTCCAGGCGGGTTGATGCTGAATGGTTGGGGAGCGGTTCCCACTCCCTCCGCACGTCGGAAACTCCGGGCGGCGGCAATGATCCCGACCAGGCTGGCCAACGCGCTGAACAGACCCAATGCAAGCCCGATCGGTAACGCCTTGCGGACATTCTCCCCCTGCAGCTCATTGAGCTCTTCTTCAGCCTGCCAGGCAGGAGCAGTTTGGACCAGGCTTCCCGAAGGGAAACGGAGACTGGCAACCAGGCCGATGTCGGGGGGGATTTCGCCTGTCACAAAGACCACTCGTCCAGCGGAGAGGTCGCTCTCGGTCGGTGAAGCACTAATCTGGGGAGTCGCCAGTAGAACAAGGACCGCAGGATATTGGATCTGGATCAGTCCCTGTTGAATTGTATACTCGTGCCTGGGCGGGATTGCCTGCCAATCAAGGGCGTCGACGTCAGCCTCATGACGGATTGCACCGACAACCCGGTAAGTCAGTCCAAAGGCATGCACCGAATCGCTCGTCGGCGCAAAATGCCAGGTTACCTGGATCGGGTCGCCATTCTCGACCTCAAACTCCCCGGGGCTGGCTCCTTGAACCAGGAGATTCCCGTCCAGGCTGGCTTCGAGGATTTCGATCCCATCCGTCCGGTTGCGGGAAACTTCGCGAAACACATAGGTGAAAGGGCCGCCCAGGAAACGAAAGGAGACTGTCTCCGTGACCAGAAGTCTCCCATCCGGCTGCACCTCGATCCGGGTCTCGAAGCGATCGGCCAGATAGGTTTTTTCAGCCGAAACCGGCCAAGCAGCGGCAAATAAAAGCAGCAGACAGATCAGCGTACCCAGGGATAATCTTTTCATGGTGTCTCCTTCCGATTAACATACGAAAGGGAAGCGGGGTTCATTCAAACATCGAGCCTTTGTTTACATGATCTTTACAATTGCCGATCCCGCATTCCGGGATCATTTTTACGCAGGGCGTTTTTTCCGAACCAGGAAAGACAGCAGACCGACAGTAATGCCTCCCAAACCAAAGGCGGCTGGAAGAATCCCGATGTAGAACACACCCATATACGAACTTGTGACCTCTTCCGGATGACCGGCCTGGTAGTAGAGGGTCACCTTCTCACCGATCCTGTATGGACGGAATGGGCGGAAATCGGTTTGGGCTCGATACTCCACACCGGCGACAGAGAACTGGACTACTGCGCCAAAGCAGGTGTACGTGGTTGCATATTCATCGGAATGCGTACAGGTGTCCTCCAATGGCATGGCGACAACCGCCTCCACCGGGATCTGGTTCACCGTCAGGCAGACATACCGGGCAAAAAAGAACAAAGCAAGGGCCGTCGATAGCAAACCGAATGCCAAGACAGCTGCTGGCCAACCTTTGCCCGACCATTTTCCGGTCCCACGAGGCGTCGACTTTCGTTCCATGTTACAACTCTCCTTCCAAGACTTCACTCTCGGAAAACGGGAAGACCTTGGAGATCTCCTCCCCCGCACGGCCAGCAGCCTCTCCTGCTGAGGGATCGGGCTGGATCTCCTTGGTGATGTTGATCCCAGCCATTCCGTCCTCGTCAGGTTTTACCTTCGCCCGGCTGTAAAAGGATCACCTTCCGCATTTCCGCTGAAATCCCGCCAAGTATACGTATGAAAACCCGGAAACCTGGAGGAGATAAAAAACGTTTACCAATCCTTAACATTCCAACTCTTCCCGGTCACTACCCGGATGGTAAGATTTACGTATGCTATATTGAAAGCAGGTTGCCTATGGTCACCACCCCTCGAGTCAATTGGGTCCTTTTTGTCCTTTATTCACTGGTTGCCATCTCCATGACCGTAGCAGCCCTCGTTTCCCCCGCCTTTCGCGCACAGGCGCCGGCGCCGCTCAGGGATGTCATCCTGCCCGCCCCGAAACCGGTCATCCTGAACGTGCTGTACTCCACGGAAAAGGATGCCTGGCTTGCGGAAGTGGTTGCCGCGTTTGAGGCCTCCCAGGTCCTCGTCGACGGTCACCCGGTGCAGGTGGAGATGGAAAAGATGGGCTCGCGCGAAATGGTCCTGGCTGTTCTCGATGGGACCAACCGCCCGGACATCATCAGCCCGGCCAGCATGCTGCAGATTGCCATTCTGCAGGACCAGTCCACGGCGGCCTTTGGCGCACCGCTCGTCAACATGGCAGACGAGGAACTGTGCCCTTCCGTGGTCACGACTCCCCTGGTACTGGTGGCCTGGGAGGAACGCGCCCAGGCTCTTTGGGGAAACCATCCCGGCGAAGATTTCTGGCGGGACTTCCAGACCGCACTGGTGGATCCGGCTGGTTGGAGTGCCTTTGGGCATCCGGAATGGGGGTACGTGAAATTCGGGCACACCGACCCCTTGCGTTCCAACAGTGGTTTCATGACCATCCTGCTCATGACCTATGATTTTCATGACCGGACTTCCGGGTTGTCAGCAGCCGACATCACAGCCGATCCGGAGTATCAGAGCTGGTTCCTGGATTTCGAACGCAGCATCTCCCAATTCGAATACAGCACCGGACCACTGATGGAGAAGATGATCGCCTATGGTCCCAGCACCTATGATATCGCCGCAGTTTATGAGGCGACTGCCATCGAACAGGCGGAAAACGCCACCGGTCGTTATGGCGATTTGCGGATCTACTACCCTCCCGTAACCGTCTGGAGTGACCACCCGTTCTGTATCCTGAATGCCGATTGGGTCACGCCGGAAAAAAACCAAGCCGCCCGGTTGTTCCTCGACTATCTTCAAAGCCCAGAGGTCCAGCAGCTCGCTTTATTGAGATATGGCTTTCGTCCGACCGATCCCGCCATCCCTCTGGATCAGCCTGGCAGCCCTTTCAATGTTTATGCCCCCAACGGTCTGCAACGCGATCTGTCCGGCCTGCCCTCACTGCAACCCACTTCCGGGGATGTGCTCAATATCCTGCTCGAGTTCTGGTCACGCAATGTGGCAAGGTGAAAATGAAAAGAATATCCATCCCTCTCTTTTCCATCGTGATGATCCTGTTCCTCCTGCTGGCTGCCTGCGCGCCGATCGCCGGGATGTTCAATACGGTCACCATCAGCATCGTCTATGGCTCCGAGAAACGGGCCTGGCTGGAACCGCTGGTCGACCAGTACAACGCCGGGAGATATCAAACGGAGGATGGTGCAGTTATCCGGGTCGAAATCACCCCGATGGGTTCGATCGAATCCGTCGATGCGATCCTGGAAGGCCGGATCCAGCCGACCGTCTGGAGCCCGGCATCGTCTGTATACATCCCTGTTGCCAACATGAAATGGCGGCAAGCCCATGGTTCAGAGCTGGTGACGGGCACGCCCAATGATCTGGTACTCAGTCCGGTTGTGATCGCCATGTGGGAATCCATGGCCCGCGCCCTGGGTTGGCCGGAGCGAGCCATCGGCTGGGCCGACATCGCTGCATTGGCCACCTCCGAGGATGGCTGGGCTGCCTATGGATATCCGGAATGGGGCACGTTCAAGTTCGGACACACCCATCCCGGTTTCAGCAACAGCGGGATCGTCTCCGTGATCGCCGAGACCTATGCCGGAGCCGGGAAACTGCGCGACCTGACCCTGTCCGATCTTGAAAACCCGGACACGCAGGCCTTCGTGGAAGCGGTTGAAAGCGGGATCATCCACTACGGATCCAGCACCGGTTTTTTTGCCGAGCGCATGTTCGAACGCGGCCCGTCTTATCTCAGCGCGGCGGTGCTGTATGAGAACCTGGTCGTGGAGCAGGAAAGCCGGCGCTTGGCCGGTGAGAGCCAGCAGCTTCCGGTCGTTGCCATTTACCCGGTCGAAGGGACGTTCTGGTCCAATCATCCGTACGTGATCCTGAATGCCCCCTGGGTCACCGAGGAACAGCGTAGCGCGGCGCAGGATTTCGAGAACTTTCTGCTCGACCGCCCCCAGCAGCTGAAAGCCCTGGAATACGGCTTCCGGCCGGCGGACCCGTCCATCGATCTGACCGCCCCACTCGACGCCCAGCACGGGGTCGATCCAGGCCAGCCCCAGACGATCCTTGAAATCCCCTCCGCCGAGGTGATCGCCGGGATCGAAAACCTCTGGGAACAGGTCAAGAAGCCAGTGGACCTGGTCGTACTCATCGACGCATCCGGATCGATGCAGGGAGACAAGATCGCCGCTGCCCGGTCCAGCCTGCTGCAATTCGTCGACTTGCTGAGCGATCGAGACCGGCTGCAGGTGATCCTCTTCAACAGCGAACTCGTCACCCTGACCGAGCTGAGCTCGCTCGGCGAAAAACGACAGGATATCAGGACCCGCATCTCCGGCATCATCGAAGGCGGCAATACCCGGCTGTACGACGCAGTGGACTATGCCTATGCTGAGTTGGAACGGAATGCCGATCCAGATCACATCCGGGCGATCGTGGTGCTCTCGGACGGGGATGATACCGAATCCGACCTGACGCTGGACACCCTGCTGGGGCGAATCGATATCGCCAGTCTGGAGGGCGGAAGCTCGGTCAAGCTCTTCACGATCGCATTTGGTGAGGACGCTGCCCGGGATGTTCTGGTCCAGCTGGCGGAGGCGACCGGCGGTCAACAATACGACAGCACGATGGAAAACATTCTCAAGGTCTACCGGGAAATTGCGACTTTCTTCTAATCCCATGAAACGAAACACCCGCTCCCCATTCCTGACTGCCTTCTTCAATCCCATCAACCTGGCCATGCTGGCCGTGGTTGCCGCCTCCAGTTTATGCGCGGCCTGGTGGCTGCTGCCCGTCGGATTGCTCCTCTGGCTGGTGATGTTCCTGGTCATCTTTACAAATCCCGCCCTCCATTTCAGGAACAGGATCGCAAGCCGAGAACCCCTGGCGCAGCGTTTCCAATCCCGCTTCGACCGGATCCAGCAGTCACAACTTGCCCTGTACAGCGCACTTTCCGGCACCCGGCAGGGGGTCCAGAGAATGATGAAACCGCTGCAGGATGAGATCAACCTGGCAACCGACCAGGCATACCAGCTCAGCCGGCGGATGACCCTGCTCGAGAACCACATCCTCGTTTCAAAAACCTACCGGAATCCTGAAACGGAAAAGGTAGATCTGGGTCTCAAGATCACAGGAGCATCCAACCCTGATTCACGCCAAGACTTTGAAGACGCACTCAGGATGGTCGACGGCCAGATCGCCAGCCTGAATTCAATGGCGGATCTGCTGGATCGCTTCGAAGCCCAACTGACCACACTTGCCAACGTGTTGGAAGGCAGCGTGACCTCCGCGATCCGTCTGTTAGCCATGGAGCAGACAGGGCTTCGTTCAGAAATGGCATCTCTCCTGACTCCCATTCAAGATCAGCTGCGGCAGCTGGATACGTTCAAAGCCCAGATGGTCCAGTTCAAGGCTCCCTAGATATTTCGATGTTCCTGTTCCGTGGCTCCCGCAGCAGGCATGTGGGAGCTTTTTTTCTCGGGGGCATGATAAATAAAACATAACCCTGCGTTAACTGCCCGTTCATACATTGCAGATACAATCCGTAAAGTCAGATTTGTGCCTGAGTGCACAATCCATCCTACCAAGGTCATCGCTGCTGCCCAATGAAGACGACCACTGGCCCGTCCACAAACCTGAAACCTACCGTCAAGAGTCTGCTCCAGGCGTCCTGGCCCAGCACGCTTTTCGGAAAACTCGTCATTCCTCTCGTCGCCTTCATGCTGCTGGCCATGCTGGCAGCCGGGTTTGTTTTCAACTACGGGGTCAGCGCTTCCACGCGCAGGATCATCGCCGGGGAAATTAGTGAAGAAAACCAGAAGATCATCACCAGCCTGAGCGGAAGAATAGAGACAGTCCGGGCGATCGCCCTGGTCCTGGCGCACAATGCAGAGCTGCAAACCGCGATCGGACAGGACGGAACCCAGGCCTTGTCGCTGCTCAACAGCCGCGCCTTGATCACCCAGGATCGTTTCGACCTGGACCTGGTCCAGTTCTATGGATCGAACGGAGAAGCGCGGACCAACCTGGTCCAATCCAGTCTTTACAAGATCTCCTCGGTGAACACACTGCTCACAGAAGACGGGGAAGGAATCTTCTTGATCGAGGAGCGGACCGTTTTCCTCGTCCGCCGGGATCTATCGGGAGGAGGCGTGGTGATCCTGGGGATCGATCTGCAGGCAGAATTGGATCGGATCAATTTCCAACTGGGCCTGCACAACCCGCTCTGGTTGGAGATGGGCAGTCTGGACCAGGATCAGCTCAATCTGAAGAATAACACCTTGATCCTGCGAAGCCCGTTCCTGATCGCAGGGCAGGAAATGGTCCTGAATCATGAACGGGATGTTTCCCCGTTCCTGGAAGTGGCAAGATCCGGGCATCTCCTGGTTCTGGCAGGCGTGGCGCTCACGACGCTGCTCCTCATCGCCGTGGTGGCTTTGCTTGTCGAACGCATCGTCCAGCCGATCCGCCAGCTCGCCGGCGCAGCCTACCAGCTCTCCATTGCTGATTTCGAAAATGCCTCCCCCGACTTTTCTTTGATGCTGAATTCGAGCAACCCGTTGCGGATCGGAGCCAATGACGAGATCGGGCAGCTGGCAGGCGCTTTCAAGCACATGGCAGCCGAATTGCAGAACCTGTATCACGGGTTGGTCAGGGATCTGCGCAAGGCCAATGACGAATTACAGAGCGCTTATGATTCTGCTCTACAGGGATGGTCTTCTGCCCTGGAATTGCGCGATCATGATACCGAGCGCCATACCGCCCGTGTTTCCGAGTTTACCGTCAGCCTGGCGGCGTATATGCTCGTGCCGAACGATGAACTGGTGCATTAC
>Ga0233425_10004168_pt1 | contig 24691 bp, 27 predicted proteins | sample Watercolumn_Towu_2_FD_181712 | JGI IMG/M metagenome (GOLD analysis project Ga0233425, IMG submission 181712) | Freshwater microbial communities from Lake Towuti, South Sulawesi, Indonesia - Watercolumn_Towuti2014_140_MG | ecosystem: Environmental > Aquatic > Freshwater > Lake | place... | reverse complement strand
TGGTGTTGGTGGCAATGACCGCATCCACACGATGTTTGCGGAACGCGGCTGCCATGTCGACGATCTGGCCGGCGTCCAGGTCCGGGGCGATCTTCACCGCCACCGGCATGTACTTGCCGTGCTTGTCCGCCAGGGCCGCCTGTCGCGCCTTGATAGCGGTGAGCAGCGCGTCCAGCTCGTCACCGCCCTGCAGCGCGCGCAGGTCCTTGGTGTTGGGCGAGGAGATGTTGACGGTGACGAAGCTGACCCGGCCATAGAGCTTGTCCAGCAGGATTAAATAGTCATCCGCGGCCCGCTCGATGGGGGTGTCGAAGTTCTTGCCCAGGTTGACGCCGAGGATACCCTTGAAGGCGGTGCGTTCCAGGTTGTCCAGCAGGTGGTCCACCCCCAGGTTGTTGAAGCCCATGCGGTTGATGATGGCCTCGGCCCGGGGCAGGCGGAACAGGCGCGGTTTGGGGTTGCCCGGCTGCGGCCGGGGGGTGACCGCGCCCACCTCGATGAAGCCGAAGCCGAACTCGGCCAGGGCGTCGATGGCCTCGCCGTTCTTGTCCAGGCCGGCGGCCAGGCCCACGGGGTTGGGAAACACCAGCCCCATCACACGCTTCGGCAGGTTGGGGACTTTCGGCAGGAAGAGCTTGAGCAGGCCCAGGTCGTGGGCATGCCGCAGGCCGGCCATGGTCAGGTTGTGGGCGGTTTCCGGATCGAGCCGGAACAGCAGGGGCTTGGCGAGGGCGTAAGGATTCATGAATCGGGTGCGGGGAGTAGGAAATCGGTTCTTGTTTATAGGCCGAATTATTCCCTACCGGGCACCGGCTTCTCACTTTCCACAACACCCTATTAGTCCCCGTACCAGATCTCCACCCGGTTGCGGCCATTCTCCTTGGCACGGATCAGGGCCATGTCGGCGCAGGCGATGGATTCCTCCACGGGGCGGCGCTGGTCCAGTTCGGCCAGGCCGAAGGAAGCGGTGACCTGGCAGGTGTCGCCGCTGGGCAGGCGGATGGGCAGGTGTTCCAGCCCCTCGCGGATGCGTTCCACCACCAGGGCGGCGTCCTTCATCGGGTTGCCCGGCAGGCAGATGAGGAATTCCTCGCCGCCGTAGCGGTAGATGGAATCGTACTTGCGCAGGCTGCCGGTGATGAACTTCATGCCCTGGCGCAGCACCGCGTCGCCGGCGGGGTGGCCGAGCTCGTCATTGATGCGCTTGAAGCGGTCGAAGTCCAGCAGGCACAGACAGCAAGGCCGCTGGATGCGCTGAGCACGTTCCTGTTCCTCGCGCAGCCGGCCGAGCATGCCGCGCCGGCTGGCGCAGCCGGTCAGACTGTCGGTGGTGAGCAGCTCGCCGATGGTTTCCAGTTGGATGCGGCGCAGGTTGGTATTGAGGCGCAACGCCAGGTCGATGCACTGATCGTAGAGCGCGGCGCTGGGGCGGCGTTGGTCCATCACCTCCAGCAGGGCGAGGCGGGCCGCCGCGTGCATGGCCTGCTGGGTGACGCCCAGGTCCTGGAAATCGGCGCTCTCCTCCAGCGGGTGCGGCTCGCGGCTGTGGTACCACTGGCCGAAGGGCGAGCGCAGGTGCGCGTCCTCGGCGAGGTCGACCTTGTTGACCGGGCCACCGCAAACCAGGGTGCGGTTGAGCTGCTTGAACCAGGCCAGATGCGCGGCGATGATGACCTCCAGCTCCTCGGTGAGTTGCTGGATCTGTTCTCGTTCCAGGGGCAGGGACATTGACCATCCGTCGTTGGAATCGTTGGCCCAATAACGGAGCGGGCGGTGAAGTCTTTAGCGCGCCGCCCTCTTTGCCAGCCGTTGCGATTTGGTGAAAATCCCTGCCGCGGCAGCGCCGGTGGCCTGCTCGCCCACCAAGACAAGGAGAGAGACATGCGCATTTTCAGCATCCGCTTCGCGGCGGCGGTCCTGGCCGGCCTGTTGTCCGTTCCCGCCCTGGCCCAGCTCGCGCTCCCCGCCACCCTCGGCCCCATCGCCGGACCCGGGGCGCCCAACCCCTACCTGCAGTGGATGCCGGTGCAGACCATGCCTTCGACACTGCCCCTCATGGGGATGCCCATTCCCCTCATCGGCCCGCTCTATCCGGTACCCAACAAGCCATACACCATGCGGCCCGGCATTCCCCAGGAGACCAAGCGGCAGATGATGCAGATGATGATGCCCATGATGACCAACGTCATGCGCATGTCCATGGCCGACGCCATGAACTGGATGGCCCACAAGTACAAGGTCAAGCCGGGGCTCAAGTTCGACGACGTGCTGGAATCGATGTTCCTGGCCGCCAACAAGCTCAACTTCAAGTACGTGGGCTCCAACCTCATGTGGAAAGACTTCAAGGCCGTGCTCAACGACCAGGAAGCGCCGCGCATCGAAGTGCACAGCTTCTGCGACATCAAGGTGGGCCGCGATCTGCTGAAGATCAGCCCGGAATTCCTGGTGTTCCTGCCCTGCCGTATCGGCATCATGGAAGACGCCAACAAGGACATCTGGGTGATGATGCTGGACTGGAGCATGGACTGGGTGGCGGGCTACCAGGGCTCCCTCGGCATCACCGACGACCTGGCCAAGGGCGCCCTGGACATCCGCGACAAGATGGACCAGATCATGCGTGCCGCCGCCAACGGCGACCTGTGATCAGGCGACGATCTCCACCGGCGTGCCGACCGGCACCCGGTCGAACAGCTCGGCCAGGTCGCCGTTGCGCATGCGGATGCAGCCGTGGGAACGGGGCGCCTGCGCGAAGGCTTCGTCCGGGGTGCCGTGGATGTAAATGTAGCGGCGCATGGAATCGCAGCTGCCCAGCCGGTTGTAGCCCGACTCCTTGCCCGACAGCCACAGGATGCGGCTGAGGATCCAGTCGCGCTCCGGCTCGCTCCGGCCCAGTTCCGGCGTGTAGATCTCGCCGGTGGGGCGGCGGCCGACGAGGACGCTGTTGAGTGGCAGGCCGGCGCCGATCTTCGCCCGCACGATGTGACGGCCCCGGGGCGTGCAGAAGCTGTTGCGTTCCTCGCCGGCGCCGTTGGCTGCGGTGGAGACCGGGTAGGTCCGCGCCACCCGGCCGGCGGCGTCCAGTACTTCCAGGGTCTGGGCCGGCAGGCTGATACGCAACTTCATCCCAAATTCCTCACCACAGAGACACAGAGGCACAGAGAACACCGATGCATCAACGCATTCCGGCTTGTGGGCTGGACACCCATCGGGTGAAGGGTCGAAATGCCCCAACTCTTTGTTTTCTCTCTGTGTCTCTGTGCCTCTGTGGTTCGCACTGAGTTTTCCAGGTTCATTGTCCCTCTCCGTTCTTCGCCTTGCCGCGCCGGCTGGCGAAGAACGCGGACAGCAGCGCCCCGCATTCCTCCGCCAGCACGCCGCCCTCCACCGTGGCGTGATGGTTCAGGCGCGCCTCGGCGAACAGGTCCACCACGCTGCCCACCGCCCCGGTCTTGGGATCGCGGGCACCGAACACCACCCGTGCCACCCGGGCGTGCATGATCGCGCCGCAGCACATGGCGCAGGGTTCCAGGGTGACATAGAGGGTGCTGCCCGGCAGGCGGTAGTTGCCCAAGTGCCGGGCGGCGTCGCGCAGCGCCATGATTTCCGCGTGAGCGCTGGGGTCATGGCCGGAGATGGGCTGGTTGTAGCCCTGGCCGACGATCCCGCCATCCAGCACCAGCACCGCGCCCACCGGCACCTCGCCCGCGGCGCCGGCGGCTTCGGCCTGGTCCAGGGCCGCGCGCATGAAGCGCAGGTCATCCTCGGAGGCGGTGTTCATGGCGATGCGAATGGGCGGGCCGTTGTTGATACGGGGATAGTCACAAAAACCAGGCGGTCTGGGAACAATGGAAGTGCCGAATGAAACAAACATACCTTACCAAACACCACGGGAATTACTAAGCTTCGCCACCGGCTCGAAACGGCGGGTAGCGGTGGTTACGAGGCTGATCGGCCCCCTTAAAGCACATCGAAGGAGATTGGTGATGAAGCGATTGAATACTGGTCTGGCAAGCGCGCTGGCCCTGATGGGCCTGGCGGTGGCGGTGGCCGCTCCGAGCGCGCAGGCGAAAGCCCCCAAGAAACAGGAAGCCCAGCTGGAGCTGACCCAGCCCGCCCACGCGGGGCCCTGGAAGCGTTATTCCGACTGGTCCCAGACCGACTACAAGGATTACAACACCCTGGCCAACATGGCGTCCCCCGCCTACGCGCCGCCGCCCAAGCTGGACGGTCCCATCGTCGGCGATCCCAAGAAGGGCGAGAAGCTGGCCTACGACCGCGGTCGCGGCGGCAGCTGCCTGGCCTGCCATGCCCTGGGCCCCACCACCCAGTCCATGCCCGGCGCCGTCGGCCCCGACCTGTCCACCTATTCCCAGTGGGGACGCGACGACCAGTGGATCTTCAACTACATCTACGATCCGCGCAGCGTCAATCCCGACTCCGTGATGCCGCCCTGGGGCACCCACAAGGTATTCACCGTGGAAGAGATCAAGGACATGGTCGCCTTCCTGAAGACCCTGAACGGCGAGCCCAAGATCTACAGCAACCCGCTGGAGAACCCCGCCACCCGGCCGATTCCCAAGGAAGACCGCGACAACCTGGACCCCTTCGTCAACAGCGCCATGGAGAGCATCGAGCGCGCCAAGACCCTGTGGAACAAGGCGGGCGCCACCGGCAAGTCCTGCGCCTCGTGCCACAAGGATGCGGCCAAGGAGTTCAATACCTGGGCCACCAGCATGCCCAAGTATGAGCCCCGCCTGAAGAAGGTCATGGGCGTGCAGGAATTCGTCACCCGCCATGCCCGTGCCACCACCGGCGAGAACTGGCCGATGCAGACGCCCGAGAACATGGACATGGGCATCTACCTGCACAACATGGCCAACGGCACCGCGTTCAACGTCGACACCAAGTCCAAGGAAGCCAAGGCGGCCATCGAGCGCGGCACCAAGCTGTTCGAGCGCAAGGTCGGCCAGCTCAACTTCGCCTGCTACGACTGCCACTCCCCCGACAAGGGTGCCAACAAGTGGATTCGCGGCCAGTACCTGGGCGAACTGAAGGGCCAGGTCGACCACTTCCCGCTGTGGCGCACCAGCCGCGGCGAGATCTGGGATATCCGCAAGCGTCTGCAGTGGTGCAACGTGGCCGTGCGCGCCAACGAGCTGCCGCCCGAAGCCGCCGAGTACGGCGACATCGAACTGGCACTGACCGCCATGAGCAATGGCATGAAGCTGTCCGCTCCCGGCATCCGTCACTAAGCGCTGCGTCACCGGCGGCAACGCCGGGACCAAGGCCCGCGCTCCGACAGGAGCGCGGGCCTTTTCTATGGCTCTGTTCGCGTTAAGGATGGATATCGCGGAGATGGCCAACATCGTGGTCTTCCCCCTTTGAAAAAGGGGGATTGAGGGGGATTCAACCCGGGTTCAATTCCCCACAGCCTTGGAAAATCCCCCCTCTCCCCCCTTTTTCAAAGGGGGGAACCCTGATGTTCAACGACCACCGCGTATCACGCGTTATCGCGAACAGCGCCTTTTCTATTCTGAGGAGTGGTAAACGGTGGCCATGAGGCGCAAGGGGAAAGAGCCATGAAACTGTTTTCCTGGAACATCCAATGGGGTCGGGGCATGGACGGCCGCGTCGATCTGGCGCGCATCGCCAAGGAGATCCGGCGCATCGGCGATTTCGATGTCATCTGCCTGCAGGAAGTGGCGGTGAACTTCCCCGGCCTGCCGGGCAACGACGCGCGCGACCAGGCGGCCGAGCTGGCTGCGCTGCTGCCCGGCTACACCCCGGTCTACGCGCCCGCCACCGACCTGCCGGACGGTCGCGGCGGCCGCAAGCAGTTCGGCAACGCGGTGTTTTCCCGCCTGCCGCTGGGCCAGGTCTGGCGCCATCTCCTGCCCTGGCCGGCGGACCCGGCCGTGCCCAGCATGCAGCGCGTGCTGCTGGAGGCGGTGGTGCAGGCAGAATTCGGTCCGCTGCGGGTGCTGACCACCCACCTGGAGTATTACTCGCGCCGGGCTCGTCAGGAGCAGATCGACGGCATTCGCCGCCTGCATGCCGAAGCCTGTGCCCAGGCGCGGCAGCCGCGCGCCGGCAAGGGCGAGGAAGGCGGCAGCTTCGAGGTGTTTCCCCGCCCGGCTGCGGCCCTGCTGTGCGGCGACATGAATTTCCCCGCCGAGGCGCCTGAGCGTTCGCGCCTGCTGACGCCCTTCGCCGACGGCACGCCGACTTTCCGCGACAGCTGGGAGGTGCTGCATCCCGGCGTGCCCCACGCGCCCACCGTGGGCATCCATCCGGTGGACTTCGTCGACGCGCCGGCCTGCTACGACTTCGTCTTCGTTACCGACGACCTGGCGCCCAGGCTCAAGGTCCTCGGCATCGACACCGAGACGGAAGCCTCCGATCACCAGCCGGTGTGGGTGCAACTCGGCTAGGCGCCGCGATGGCTTCCGCATTCGCGCCGAAGCGGCGACTATTCGCGTCATGAAGATCGCCCTGCTCGCGGATATTCACAGCAACCTGGAGGCCCTGCGTGCCTGTCTAGCCCATGCCCGCGGCAGGGGGGCGGAGCAGTTCGCCTTCCTTGGCGACCTGGTGGGCTACGGCGCCGATCCGGTGGCCTGCATCGAGCTCATCACCGGACTGGCGGAGCGTGGTGCGATCGCCATCCTGGGTAACCACGATGAGGCGGCGCTCGGCGGGTTGATGGAGAACATGGATTTTCAGGCCCGTGACGCCATCTACTGGACGCGAGAACGGCTGGGTGACCGCGAACGCACCTTCCTCGGCGGCCTGCCTCGGCTCGTGCGCGACGGCGAGCTCCTGTTCGTCCACGCCAGCGCCGACCACCCCGAGGCTTGGACGTATGTCACCGGCGGGCGGCAGGCGCTGAACGCCATGCGGGCTGGCGGCGTGGCCTATTCCTTCGTGGGCCATGTGCACCAACCCACCCTGTACTATGAGGTCGGCGATGAGGCGCGCGCGTTTCATGCTGTCCCGGGCGCGCCCATCCCGCTTTCCCCACGGCGGCGCTGGCTGGCCATCCCCGGCTCGGTCGGCCAGCCGCGGGATGGCAACAACACGGCGGCCTACGCAATATTCGACCGGACAGGGCGCAGTCTGACGTTTTACCGCGTCCCCTACGACTACCTGTCCGCGGCGGGAAAAATCCGCGCCGCCGGCCTGCCGGAGCGGCTGGCGAAGAGATTGGAGGAGGGTTGGTGACGTGGTGAAGGCAGAGGACATCCGGCCCGGTGCCGAGATTGACGGCTTCCACGTGCTGGAAAAGGTGCACGAGGGAAGCATGGCGGTGCTCTACCGCGTTTCGCGGCCGGATATCGCGCAGCCTCTCCTGATGAAGACTCCCAAGCTTGGCTTTGGTGCCCACCCCGCCTGCTACGTGGGCTTCGAGGTGGAGCAGATGATCCTGGAAAAACTGGTGGGCCCACATGTCGCCAAATTCTTCGCCAAGGGTAGCGTGGAGGACACCCCCTATCTGGTCATGGAGTATGTCGAGGGGCAGTCCCTGCGGGAGGCCGTCGGCCGCGCACCCCTGCCGGCGGAGGAGGTGGCGCGCCTCGGGCGGGCGCTGGCGACGGCGTTGCACGCGCTGCACCGGCAGGACGTGGTGCACCTGGATGTCAAGCCCGGCAACATTCTCCTACGGCCGGGTGGCGAGGCGGTCCTGGTCGATTTCGGGCTGGCACGGCATGGCCATCTGCCCGACCTGGTGGAAGAGGAATTCCACGCCCCGGTAGGCACGGGCGCCTATATTTCGCCCGAGCAGGTGCTGGGGGTGCGCTGCGACCCGAGGAGCGATATCTACGCGTTGGGGGTCATCCTCTATGAGCTGGCCACCGGTCGGCTGCCCTTCGGCAGCCCTACGCGCCTGGGTGGCTTCCGCAAGCGCCTGTATGTCGAGCCCCAGCCGCCGCGGGCGCTGAACCCAGCCGTGCCGGAATGGCTGCAGGAGGTCATCCTCCGCTGCCTCGAGGTGCGTTGGCAGGGCCGCTATGCCACGGCCGCCCAGGTGGCCCACGATCTCGCCCACCCCGAGCAGGTGCCGGTCACCGAGCGTGGCAGGCGCCTGCGGCGCTCCGGACCCGCCGCCTCGGCGTGGCGGTGGCTGCTCGCGCTGCGCCACGAGCCGCCACCGTGCCCGGTGCCCTCTGCCTACCTGGGCTCGGCCCTTCACGTGTTGGTCGCCCTTGACCCGGCGCATGCGACGGAGGCGTTGGGTGGGGCAATGCGGGACGCGGTGCGGCGGGTGGTGACCGCTGAACCCCACGCCCGCGTCAGCTGCGTGTCGGTGCTGGAGCCTTCCATCCTCACCGAGGAGGAGGCGGGGCGCGAGCTTGCCCACAGCCTCCATACCCAGCGCCTGATGGAACTGCGTCACTGGGCCAGGCCGCTTGCCCTTGCCCAGGAAAGGCTGCGTTTCCATGTGCTTGAGTCCGGCAATCCCGCGCATGCCCTGATGGAATTCGCGGACGGCCACCACGTGGACCTTATCGTCATCGGCGCCCGCGGCAGTTCGACCTTGCGGCGTCTGCTCGGCAGCGTCTCCTCGCGGGTGGCGGCGGAAGCGCGCTGCAGCGTGACCGTGGTACGAATAGATCAGTAGACAAGCATTACGGGAACACGTATTTAACGGACCGTCCGCCTGTGCCCGGGAAAGGGAGCCCCGGGATTGGCCGGCGGACGACACGCCCCGCTATCGATGGTATGGCGGGGGATGAACGTCAATACGAGGAGACACCCGATGAACCGTGTAATGAAACTCGCGATCCCTTTCTTTGCCCTGATGTTTTCCGCCGGTATCGCCTTGGCCAGCCATCCGGAAACCCCGGCCGCTCCGCCCGCTGGGGTGAAGCTCGTGGACGCCAAGGGTGTGCAGGAGCTCCAGGCCAAGGGGGCGATCATCGTTGACACCCGCAAGGCGTCCGAATACGGCGAAGGCACCATCAAGGGCGCCATCTCCGTTCCCTACGACCCCGAGAAGAGTGCCAAGGATGCGAACTTCGACTCCTCCCAGGACAAGTTCGACATGTCCAAGCTGAAGGACAAGAACGGCCAGATCGTGGTGTTCTGCAATGCCGGCAGCTGCTGGAAGTCCTACAAATCGGCGGTGGTCCTGTCCAAGAACGGCTACAAGAACGTGCACTGGTATCGGGAAGGTTTCCCCGACTGGAAGGCGCGCAAGCTGCCGGTCGAATAAACCCCGACACGGAAGGGATGGGGGGCGCGGCCCCCTTTCCTTTTTCATGCAATACCAAGAACGGGCTGGACGGCAGAGATTGAGGAGACGCCATGATCTACACACGAAAATCGCCCGCCCTTCTCATCATCGGCATTCTGATGCTGATATGGGGATGGCTTAACCAGAGTGGCTCTGTGGATGGCATGCAGAGCTACCTGCAGCAGAGTGCCTACAAGGACCACATCAAGGTCAAGGAGAAGTTCGACGCCGAGCTCAGGGTCGCCACCGAGCAAGCCGCGGCCGAGGGGAAGCCGGCACCGGCCATGCAAATGCCCAAGTCGAAGTTCGACGAGGAGAAGGAAAAGCAGGCCAGCCTGTCCTTCATCTTCGGCGGGGCATTCGGCCTCATCGGCCTGTTAACGCTGGCCTGGAAGCCGAGGGAGGGCGGCCTGGACTATTACGTCTCGGTCGTGCCGGGCATTGCCTTCATCCTGCTCATCGCCTTCCTCGTGCGCTGGGGCGCGGATCCGGTGTTCGCCAATTGGGGCAAGGCAGTGGAGGACGCCGGCATCCTCACCTGGAACTTCGCCAAGATCTTCAATCTGAACTACGTCGTGATCGGCATCGTCACCGGCATCGTCATCGTCAACGTGTTCAAGATACCGGTCTGGGCCCAGAACGGCGTGCGTACGGCACGCTTCTTCCTGAAGACCGGCGTGATCCTGCTCGGCACCTTGTACAGCGCCGCGGAACTGGCCCAGCTCGGCGGCCTCTCGGTGATCATGATCGGCATCTTCGTGCTGGGCTCGGTGGGCATCGTGCTGTTCATGGGCAAGCGCATGCAGGCGGGCAACTCCATGACCGCCGTGCTCTCCGCCGGCATGGGCGTGTGCGGCGTCTCGGCCACCGTGGCGGCTTCGCCGGTGGTGAACGCCAAGGCCGCCGAGATCGCCTACACCATCGGCACCATCCTGATCTGGGGCGTGGGCTGCATGTTCCTGTTCCCCACCGTCGGCCACATCCTGAGCATGGGTCCGGTCCAGTTCGGCGCATGGGCGGGAACCGGCATCCTGAACTCGGCCCAGGTGGCCGGGGCGGCCCTGGCCTTCGATCCGAACGGCATCGAGACCCTCAAGGTGGCGGAGATCTTCAACATCACCCGGGTCCTGTTCCTACCCATCATCGTGCTCTGGCTCGCGGCCTGGTACGTCAAGCACGAGGAGGGCGCCGAAAAAGTCAACCTCGGACGGGTCGTGGTCTCCAAGTTCCCGGTGTTCGTGCTGGGCTTCATCGCCATGTTCGCACTGTCGTCCACCGGTGTGTTCGCGCCGGCCGGCCACTACCAGGGCAAGTATTTCAGCGGCGAGCAGGTCAAGGAGGAGAAGCTGATCCGGCCCAAGGAATCCCGCATCCTCGAGGGGGAGCTGACGCGGCTGCAGGAGGCCGAAGGCGCCGGGGCGCTCAAGGCTTATCTGGCAAAGATGAACATGACCGTGGGGCAGCGCATGGCCACGCCGGAGGATGTCTATCAGGCCATCCAGAAGCTGGCCGCCAACCGCAAGATGACCGAACGCGATCAGGACGCCCTGCTGAAAGGGGTTTCCAAGCTGGAAGGGCTGGACGCGGTGGCGGCGGGCGCCATCGAGAAGGCCAGCAAGGCGGCCTGGCACGACGCCAAGACCATCAAGGCGTTCCGCGACTGGATCGCCTGGCTGTTCGCTTTCGGCCTGATCGGCCTTGGCATGCAGATCACCGGCAAGGCGCTCAAGCAGGCCGGCGGCAAGCCGCTGGTGATCGGCGGCGTCGTGGGCACCCTCAAGGCGGTCGGTTCGCTGGTCGTGGTGCTGCTGTTCGTCAAGGAATTCGTCTAAGGAGACCACAACATGGAAGAGCAGAAATTCGAACGCGGCACCAGCCTGTCGATCTTCGTCAGTGACCGCCGGGAAGACTTCAGCGCGCTGATCTTCGCCTTCGCGATCGCCATGGGCGTGCTGTTCTTCATCGGCAAGTAGGCGTCTCAGCAACCTTTCGGGGCCCCACCGCGGGGCCCCGCTTTGCATTGGATGGTGATGTTTTCTCCCAAGACACTCCTGCTCGGCTATCACGGCACCGAAGGCGCCGGGCTGGCCGAGCAACTCGCCTACCGCGTTGCCGAGCCGGGGACGCGCCTCGTCCACTTGCTGGTCGTGCCTGATTTCTGGGCCGGCATGCAGGGAGACGACTGGCTCAACAATGCCTCCACCCGTGACGATTTCGGACGCCACGTGGAAAGGATGCTGGAGGTGGAGGCGGCCGACCACGTGCGCGCACTCGCGTCCCGCTGCCAGGAGCAGGGGCTGGCCTACCAGCCGCTGGTGCGCTTCGGGGACCCGGCCGAATGCCTGATCCACGTCGCCCGGGAAACCGGCGCCGACCTCGCCCTGATCGGTCCGCCCAGGCCAAAAGGCGCCTCCGGCTACCGCAGCCGCATGGACCTGGACACGCTGGCACGTGGCCTGGGCATCCCCTTCCTGGTGGCATGCCGGCCACGATGACGCATCCCCCTGCCATGCAGGGGACGGATGCGTGGGAGGACGCCGCCTGGGCCACCGTTTCCCTGCCGCTGCCGCCGGCCGAGCTGTTTCGTTTCGTGCAGGACGTGGAGCGCCTGTTCCGCCTCAACCCCTACCTCCGGATCGAATCCTGGTCGGAGGAGCCGGGGCCGTTCCAGCCAGGCAAGCGCTTCCGTCTCGAATGCCTGAACGAAATGAGCGGGGTGCGTGCCGCACTGATGCTGACCCTGGGTGAGGCGAGCACAGGCTTGGGCTACAGCCTGCGCTACGATCGGGGCCTGAAGGGGGCGACGGAGGTCATGGTGGAACCGGCTGATGGCGCCAGCCGGCTCACCATCAAGGACGCTTACCACATCCCCGACGAGGCCGGCCGCGAGGAACGGCTGAAGGAGGTGGACCGCAGCCTCGTGCCTTGGGCCGCGTCGGTGCACGCCTACGTTCGCGGGCTGCACCGCTGGTCCTGGTTTCTGCCCTATCGCTGGTACAAGGAGCGGTTCTGGCTGCCGATGACGCCGCCGCAGCGCCGCATCACGCGCCTCATCGTGTGGACCACGCTGCTGGAATTCGTCGTGTTCCTGTTCGTCTTCGCCATCTACTGGCTGGAGGGGCAGCGCACGTGATCGAGCCGCGGTCCAGCCGATCCGGCCGTCGGCTCGCGCGTAGGGGGGCGACCTTCCTGGAAGGCTCCCATTCCGGGCGCCGCCCCGTATAATCCGACGCTCCCGCGTGCCTCACCAATCAGTTCGCGGCGACTCTTTCTTCCTGATCGTTCCGATCGCTTACACGTCTGCCTCGATTGGTGCCGCCTGCTTGGCGGAAGGCCGTCGCAGGAGTAGTTCATGTCTTCCCCCGTAATTTCCCAAGGCGGCGCCATGCCCGCCAGTATCCCCGTTAGCCTCAAATTCACCGAACTCGGCCTGTCCGAGCCCCTGTTGCGGGCCGTGGCCGACACCGGCTACACCACCCCCACGCCCATCCAGGCCCAGGGCATCCCCCTGGTGCTAAAGGGCGGCGACCTGCTCGCCGCCGCGCAGACCGGCACCGGCAAGACCGCCGGCTTCACCCTGCCCATCCTGCACCGGCTCACGGAAAAGCCGCTGACGCCGAAGAACGGCCGGCCGCGCTGCCTGATACTGGTGCCCACCCGCGAGCTCGCCGCCCAGGTGGAGGAGTCCGTGCGCACCTACGGCAAGTACGTGAACCTGAAATCCATGGTCATGTTCGGCGGCGTCAACATCAATCCCCAGTTCGCTGCCCTGCGCGGCCGCGTCGACATCCTGGTGGCCACGCCCGGCCGCCTGCTGGACCACGTCGGCCAGAAGACCGTGGACCTGTCCGGCGTGGAAATCCTGGTGCTGGACGAGGCCGACCGCATGCTGGACATGGGCTTCATCCGCGACATCAGGAAGGTTCTGGCCCTGCTGCCGAAGCAGCGCCAGAACCTGCTCTTTTCCGCCACCTTCTCCGACGACATCAAGGCCCTGGCCAATGGCCTGCTCGACAATCCGGGCTGCATCGAAGTGGCCCGGCGCAATACCCCCACCGAACTGGTGCAGCAGTCGGTGCACCTGGTGTCCCAGATCCACAAGAAGGACCTGCTTTCCCACCTGATCCGCCAGCACAACTGGCAGCAGGTGCTGGTGTTCACCCGCACCAAGCACGGCGCCAACAAGCTGGCGGAAAAACTCGTCAAGGACCACATCCCCGCCGCCGCCATCCACGGCAACAAGAGCCAGGCCGCCCGCACCCGCGCCCTGGCCGACTTCAAGAGCAGCAAATTGCAGGTGCTGGTGGCCACCGACATCGCCGCCCGCGGCATCGACATCGACCAGCTGCCCCAGGTGGTCAACTTCGAACTGCCCAACGTGCCCGAGGACTACGTGCACCGCATCGGCCGCACCGGCCGGGCCGGCAGCGCCGGCTCCGCCGTATCCCTGGTGGACGCCGAGGAGATGGGCTACCTGAAGGACATCGAGCGCCTCATCAAGCGCGGCATCGCCCGGGTGGAGGTGGAGGGCTTCGTGCCCCCCGAGCGCCCCGCCGGCCATGTGCCGGAGCGGGATGATCGGCCGCCCCGCCAGGGCCGTCCCGGTGGACAGGGCAGGGGAGACGGACGCGGGCCGGGTCGCGGCCAGCGGCCCGGCAAACCCGGCGGAAACGCGCCCCGGGCCAACGCCAACCAGGCCCAGGCCAAGCCGGCCGCGCCCAAGCCCGCCGGCCCCAAGCCCGCGGCGAGCCCACAGGCGCCCCGTCCCGCTATTACCAGCGGCGCTCCCACCCCCATCCGGCGCGAGTCCCACCAGAACCGGGGCCGGCCGATGGCGGCGCTGTTCAGTCCCAAGGGAGGAAAGGGCGAACGCTGAAGGACCGTCATCGGAGCTCTTTCTTCCCCCTTTGAAAAAGGGGGATTGAGGGGGATTTAATGACGGTCTGCAATCCAGCGCGGCTTGAATCCCCCCTGGCCCCCCTTTTCCAAAGGGGGGAGTTCTGCACAACGGAGTGTCATGAACCCCGCCAAACCCCTGTTCTCCTACCGTCCTTACTGGGCCAAGCGCTTCGGCGTGGCGCCCTTCCTGCCCATGTCCCGCAAGGAGATGGAGCAGCTTGGCTGGGACAGTTGCGACGTCATCCTGGTGACCGGCGACGCCTACATCGACCATCCCAGCTTCGGCATGGCCCTCATTGGCCGGTTGCTGGAAGCCCAGGGCTTCCGCGTCGGCATCATCAGCCAGCCGGACTGGAAGTCCGCCGACGCCTTCCGCGCCCTGGGCCGGCCCAACCTGTACTTCGGCGTCACGGCGGGCAACATGGATTCCATGGTCAACCGCTACACCTCGGACCGGAAGATCCGTTCCGACGACGCCTACACCCCCAATGCCGAGCCCCACAAGCGCCCGGACCGGGCCGTCACCGTCTACGCCCAGCGCTGCAAGGAAGCCTACAAGGACGTGAACGTGGTCATCGGCGGCATCGAAGCCAGCCTGCGCCGCATCGCCCACTACGACTACTGGTCCGACAAGGTGCGCCGCTCCGTGCTGCCGGATGCCAAGGCCGATCTGCTGCTGTTCGGCAACGCCGAGCGGGCCCTGGTGGAACTCACCCATCGCCTGGCCGCCGGCGAGCCCATCGAAGCCATCCGCGACCTGCGCGGCACGGCGTTCATGGTGCCGCGCGGCTGGAAGCCGTCGGATGAATGGCATGAGCTGGATTCCCTGGCGATGGATACGCCGGGAAGGGTGGACAGGCATCCGGATCCGTATGCCGCCAACATTCCCCCCTTTGAAAAAGGGGGGAGTGAACAGCCCATCCGCTTCATATCCAAAGACCAGCGCCTCGCCGCCCTCCATGCCGCGCGCGCCCACACCGTGCTGCGCCTGCCGGCCTACGAGCAGGTGGAGAAGAACCCCATCCTCTACGCCCACGCCTCTCGCGTCTTCCATCTGGAATCCAACCCCGGCAACGCCCGGGCCATGGTGCAGGCGCATGGGGAACGCGACGTGTGGCTCAACCCGCCGCCCATCCCCCTGACCACGCCGGAGATGGATGCGGTCTACGACCTGCCCTATGCCCGGGCGCCCCACACGGGCTACGGCGACGCGAAGATTCCCGCCTGGGAGATGATCCGCTTCTCGGTGAACATCATGCGCGGCTGCTTCGGCGGCTGCACCTTCTGCTCCATCACCGAGCACGAGGGGCGCATCATCCAGAGCCGCTCGGAGGACTCCATCCTGCACGAGATCGAGGCCATCCGCGACAAGACCCCGGGCTTCACCGGCATCATCTCCGACCTAGGCGGGCCCACGGCCAACATGTACCGGCTGGCTTGCAAGGATCCCAAGATCGAATCCGCCTGCCGGCGATTGAGCTGCGTGTTCCCGGACATCTGCGAAAACATGGCCACCGACCACAGCCCCCTCATCCAGCTCTACCGCAAGGCGCGGGCGCTGCCGGGCATCAAGAAGATCCTCATCGGCTCCGGCGTGCGCTACGACCTGGCGGTGAAATCGCCGGAATACGTGAAGGAGCTGGTCACCCATCACGTGGGCGGCTACCTCAAGATCGCCCCGGAGCACACCGAGGACGGTCCCCTGGAACACATGATGAAGCCGGGCATTGCCAGCTACGAGCGCTTCAAGCAGCTGTTCGAGAAATACTCCCAGGAGGCGGGCAAGGAGCAGTACCTCATCCCCTATTTCATCGCCGCCCACCCGGGCACCACCGACGAGGACATGCTCAACCTGGCCCTCTGGCTCAAGCGCAACAAGTTCCGTCTGGACCAGGTGCAGACCTTCCTGCCCACTCCCATGGCCCTGGCCACCGCCATGTACCACACCGAACTCAATCCCCTGAAGAAGGTGCTGCGCGGCGCCCGGCCGGTGCCGGTGGTGAAGCAGGGCCGGGTGCGCAAGCTGCACAAGGCCTTCCTGCGCTACCACGACCCGGAGAACTGGCCCCTGCTGCGCGACGCCCTCAAGGCCATGGGCCGGGAAGACCTCATCGGCAACGGCAAGCAGCACCTGGTGCCCAGCTTCCAGCCCGCCGGCACCGGCCGCGGCTACGGCGGCGAGCGGCGTGAGGAAGGCGAGGGCAGGGCGCCCGGCAAGCCTGCCCACCCCCCTAACGGAAGGGAAGAGCGCCCGCCACGCCCTGGCCGGGAAGCCCCCCGCCCCCAGGGCGCCGGACGTCCGCAGCGTCGCGACGAAGCCGCGCCGACCGTTCCCGCCAAGCCGCCCCGGCGCGGCGCCGGCCGCGGCAAGCCCGTGGCCGAGCCCCAGTCCCCCGCCGGACGGCGTGGCCGCACCTCAGGCAAGGGCAGGCGGTAAGCGTCACGGTCCATCAACACATTTCCCCTTTCGCAAAGGGGGTCAGGGGGTTCGCAGAATTCAACGCCCCTGACGCCCTGCCGCAACAACTCCAGGGTCACCTCACCCGGGCGCTCCGGCCACGCCGTACTCCTCCAGCCTGAGGTAGCATGCAGCCACGCCGGCCATCCCCGGCCCACAGGCAAGCCGCATCGCCCGCGCATCGAATCGCCACCGGCCCGCCGCACATCCAAGGAGGTTCCATGAAAATCTGGCCGATCACCCTCTCGCTCCTCTGCACCGCCGGCATCGCCCTGGCCGATGACAAGGCCCAAGCTCCCGCCGCCGCACAGCCGGAGGCCGCTACCACCGTCGCCGAGAAAGCCGCCCCCGCCAAGCCCAAGCGCCACCGCACGGCCAAGAAAGTCAAGCGCCTGCCCCGGGGTGACCTGCGCGAATGCCTGGAATTGAAGGACAACAAGGCCATCATCGCCTGCTCGGAACAGCGTAAGAAGCCCTGATCGGACCTCCGGCCATGAGCGCCTGAGCGAGAGCCCGTGTGTTGATCAGGGGATTAATCGCCGCAATTCCTGGCCGGTATGCTTACTTCCCCGCATCCGGCACGAACTTCAGCACGTTGCCGTTGATGCAGTAGCGCTTGCCGGTGGGAGGCGGGCCGTCGTCGAAGACGTGGCCCAGGTGGATGCCGGAGCTGGCGCTGCGCACTTCCACCCGGCGCATGCCGTGGCTGACGTCCTCGTGCAGGGTGACGGCGCCATCCACGGGGTTGAAGAAGCTGGGCCAGCCGGTGCCGCTGTTGAACTTGGTGTCGCTGCGGAACAGGCGGGCGCCGCTGATGGGGTCGACGAACCAGCCGGGGCGCTTCTCGTCCAGATGCGAGCCGGTGAAGGCCATTTCCGTGCCCTGCTCGAAGGCGATTCTGCGTTGCTCCGGCGTGAGCAATTGATACCCCAGCCATTTCCAGAAGCGCGGCTGCTCGCCGTTGTAGCCGGTGTAGCGGGAGACCTCCTTGCCCTTCTCGAAGAGGACGATGGTGGGGGTGGCGAACAGCGCCTTCTCCAGCTTCCAGCCGGCGGGCGGGTTGGGGTTGAGGGTGCGCGCGACGGGCACCGGGGATTTCCAGTGGTCCAGCACCTCGGCCTTGAACTGCCTGCAGAAGGCACAGTCCTCGGCCTCGAACACCACCAGCTGCCGGTCGAAGGCCAGGGCCTTGGCGTCGAGCGGGGGCGCGGCCTTGGCGGGGGTCGCGGCGCCGGCCGAACCGGGGTATTTGACGCCGGTGCCGCCCAGGCCGCAGTAGCCCTTGGGGTTCTTAACCAGGTAGTCCTGGTGGTAGTCCTCGGCGGGGAAATAGGCCTTGAGGGGGGCGATCTCGGTGGTGATGGCGCTGCGCCCGGCCTGGGTGAGGGCGGCCTGGTAGGTGTCGCGGGTCTTCTTCGCGGTTTCCAGTTGGGCGGCGGAACGGGTGTAGACGGCGCTACGGTAGTTGCTGCCCACGTCGTTGCCCTGGCGGTCGCCCTGGGTGGGATCGTGGCTTTCCCAGAACCTGGCGAGCACGGCTTCCAGGGTGGCCTTCGCCGGGTCGTAGCTCACCTTCACCACTTCCGCGTGGTTGCGCTTCTTCGACATGCCGAGGCGCAGGGCGCGCTCCTGGGCGAGGACGGCTTGGTAGCTGCCTTCGACCTCGCCGTTGGCGTAGCCGCTTTCCACGTCCACCACGCCGGGCAGCTCGGACATGCGCTTCTCCGCGCCCCAGAAGCAGCCCATGCCGAGGACGATGCTGTCGAGCTGGACGTTGGGGTCGATCCGCGGTTTGCCGGCCGGGGCGCCGGAATTGCTTTCCTTGGCGCAGGCGCCGAGCAATACGCCCAGGCCGAGGGTCAGAAGCAGGGTTTGCAGGGGGCGGATGGAGAACATGGCTGGCTCGCACTGGGTTGGGTTCGTCGGGGGCGCCGTGGGTTCGCGGCGCGGTCCTGCATGGAGTGCTAGTTTCCGTGGGAATTCCCGCGGTGGGAACGCGCGACGGCATTTGTTATGAATTTGTTATGGAGGCTTTCCGGTGCCAGGCCTGGCCAAGCCGAAGCCGGTCGGCATGGCCTCCCCTCCCCTCCCCAACCCTCCCCGCAGGCGGGGAGGGGGAGTCCGGCCGGCATTCGCGAGGGGACCCGCCGGCTGTTATGTCTCACACTTCCGCATGCCCATTCCGCCATGACCGGTTTTTTCCTGTCCCTCGCCTTGCAAGCGTCCTCGGCATCCTTCGTCGGCCTGGCGTGTGCCCTGAACGAGGCCCTGGGCGCGTTGGGGCACGCCACCCAGGCCGGCACCCGCTTCGTCTGCGGCTACCTGGGCGGCGGGCTGGCACCCTTCGCGGTGAGCGATCCGGCATCCGGCTTCATCCCGGCCTTCCGCGCCCTGCCGTCCCTGCTGTTCTACTGGAATGTGCTGCTCTGGCTGGTGCGCCTGGTGTCCAGGCCGCCGCGGTAGTCCCTGCTCACCGGCGCCGTGGTGGGGCTGCTGACCGCCTGATCAGAGGGCCGGCGCCAGCAGGCCGAGTGCCTGAAAGCGCAGATACAGCTCGCGGCAGGCCCAGGCATCGGTGGCGGCGTAGTTGATCTGGCTCGGCGACAGGCGCGGCGCGGCCCAGTTGGAGGTGCGCTGGCCCTTGGGAATGCGGAAACCGAGATACAGCCCGACCAGGTTGCGCAGGCCGGTCTGGCGCACACCGTGGTGGCGGACGATGCCGCCCAGGTCAAGCACGCGCATGGACTCGAACGGAAACACCTGTTTGAGTTGGCGCAGATCGTGGGCCAGGGCGATGCCCGCCTTGACGATGTCCGGGTGTTCCAGCAGGTCGGTCAGTGCCGGCGAGCAATCCACGCGCTGCAACTGGAACAGGTGGACCGTCCGGGCGGTGGCGACCTGCACCAGGCAGGGCAGGTGGCTTTCCCCCTTGGTGAAGGCGGGCCGGGTTTCGGTATCCAGGCCGACCACCGTTTCCCGCCGGATGTCGTCCATCGCCGCCGCCAGGTCATCCACCGTCGCCACCAGGCGAACCTCGCCCTGGTAGCGCCGTATCGGCAGGTCGGCGATTTCCTCCCGGGTGATCGCGGCAGCTTGCCCGGGGGGCGGGGTTTCGGCGCTCAAGCGGCGAAGCGTCCGCGCAGGTATTCGACGATGTCGCCGGATTCGTAGAGCCAGCGGCTGTTGCCCTGTGCGTCGCGGATGCGCAGGCAGGGCACCATGGCCTTGCCGCCGCCCTCCAGCAGCGCCTGCCGGTGGGCGGCATCGTGCTGGGCGTCGCGTTTTTCGATGTTCAGGGACAGGCGGCGCATCTCCTGGCGGACCTTGATGCAAAACGGGCAGCTCCTGAACTGATACAGGGCGAGATCGCCGCATTGCCGATCGACCTCAGCCTGGGCCTCGGGCGCCCGCACCAGCCCAACGGGCGCGGACAGGCGCTCCAGGAGCAGGAGCACGGGGGTCAGGATGCGGCGCAGGATCTTGAAGAAGGTTCTGAACAGCCATTTCATGGAGCAGGCTCGCTGGGCTTCCGGGTCGGGCGGATTGTAAGGCCTGCCGCGCGGATTCCTGTTCCGCTTCGGCCAGGATGAAATTAGTGGCCTTGCCGGCCGATTCTGATTTTCTCGAAAGTCATGCCATGCGCCATCTTGTTGGCAACCATCTCCCCACCCCAGCCTTTATGCCCTTCAGGGTACTCCCCGCCAGCTGGGAGGGCGCAAGCCCCTCCGCCGCGAGGGGGGTTGGGAGGGGGAGGGTAGTGGCTATTCTTATGCAAAGATCAGTCAGCAACCGCTCCAGGAGACCGCCATGCCCATGCCGACCGCCTTGTTCCCCGACGCCGCGTGCGGGCGATGAGCAGCCCGATCCGCTGCGCCTGGTGCGGCGCCGATCCGCTCTACCAGGCCTACCACGATACGGAATGGGGCGTGCCGCTGCACGACGAGCGCACCCTGTTCGAATTCCTCATCCTCGAGGGTGCCCAGGCGGGCTTGTCCTGGCTCACCATCCTGAAAAAGCGGGCGGGGTATCGCCGCGCCTTCGCCGCTTTCGACGCCGAGCGCGTCGCCCGCTACGGCGAGGCGGACGTGGCTCGGCTGCTGGCGGACCCAGGCATCGTGCGCAACCGGCTGAAAATCGCGGCGGCCATCGTCAACGCCCGCGCCACCCTGAGGCTGCGGGAACAGTTTGGTGGCCTGGACGCCTATTTCTGGCGCTTCGTCGACGGCCGCCCGCTCCGCAACGCCTGGCGCGACATGTCGCAGGTCCCGGCGCGCACACCCCTGTCCGACGCCATCGCCAGGGACCTGAAGCAGCGCGGCTTCAAGTTCGTCGGTTCCACCATCGTCTATGCCCACATGCAGGCCACCGGCATGGTCAACGACCACACCGTGGATTGCTTCCGGCATCGGGAACTCGCCGGGGCCGAGGGGTAACATACGATGGCATGGATGCCGCTCCCTTCCGCTTTCTCCGCATGCTCGTTCTGCTGGCGCCGCTGGCAGCGGCGCCAGCCTGGGGCGCCTGCCCGCCCAGGCCGGCGGGGGTGACGCCGCCTCCGCCAGAACGCCAACAGGTGGATCTGGAGCGGGAACTGGCGCAGCCCTGGCAGGCGGGGGGCGGGATCGCGGTGTTCTGCGGCTCCGACGGCCAACCCCAGGCCGGCCGGCTGCCGGCACCGCCTCACGATGCGGCCGAGGAGCGGGCCCGCCGCGCCGAGCACTTCGCCCTGGCGCGCAAGCTCAACATGGCGAAGAAGGGCGAGGCGCATCCGCGTGGCTTGCCCCTGGCCAAGGCGCAATTCGACCTGCTGGAACGCTTCGCCCTGGGCGATGCCGGCGCCGTGTGGCTGCGCGAGGTGGCCGACGATACCCTGCGCCTGTTCAACAGGGGCTACCTGGAATACGACCGCGCCCTGTGGGCCAGCGCCGTCCGGCAGGGCCGGCTTCCCGCACTGTCCCGGCTGGTCACCGGGAAATTGACGGAGGCGGCGCTGTTTGCCGGCGATGCCGGGGTGTTCAAGTTCTCCGGCTACGCCGGGCCGGGCGCCATGGCGCATCCGGGCGCCATCGGCCTGGGGGATGCGGGCCTGCGCTGCCAGTTCCCGGCCAGCAGCGAGTTGGTCGACCCCCATGCCATCCTGTCGCATGAGTTCGGCCACACCCGCTATGGCGATCCGGCCAGCGGCGGCACCCTGCTGGGCGAGGCGCGCACCGTGGAGCGTTACGAGAATCCGGTGCGCGTGCGCAACGGCTTCGATCCGCGCGCCCTGTACTTCGAGCGCGTCAACCAGGGCGCCCTGGAGGCGAAAAAGGACAGCCTGATCGACCGCCTGCTCAACCTGGAGCGGCAAAAGGGCATTTCGGTCAAGGATCTGTCCGCCGTCGACCGCTACCACTGCGACTGCCCCGGCCCCCTGCCCATCATCCTGGAATGCGAAGTGCGCGAGCGGTCGGGTGCGCAGGAAGCCACGTTGCCCGGCTACGAGCACGACTGCAAGGTGAACTGGAGGCCGGAGCCGGCCCTGCTGCCAACGTTGCCGTCGCTGACCAAGTAGCGACTTGCCTGCCGCTCGGGTGAACGGCGATTACGTCGTATCCGGCGCCGCGCCGGGGGGTCAGGCGTCAGCCGGCGGCAGCAGGCAGTCCAGTTCGGTGTGCTGCACCAGATGCAGATGGCGCCTGTCGTCGCCGTCCAGGGTGGCGAACAGGGCCTCGGCGACCGGGCGAACCGCCGCCTCATCGTCGGTCGCCAGCACCAGGCGGAAGCGGTTGAAGCCCTGGGCGTCGCGCTGCGCCACGCCGTCGGCAAGCCAGCCGGCCAGCAGGTGCGGCAGTGTGTCGGGGCCGGGGCAGATCCGGATGTGCACCAGCAGGCGGCCGCCCACCCGCAGGCGGGTCAATTCCGGTAGCGGGTCGATCTCCATGCGCGCCAGCAGTGCCTCCGGGCAGCCGCAACCCAGGCGGTCGCGCACGAAGCGGCGGGCGAAGCCTGTCAGGTCGGGGTCGTTGCCGGTGTCAGGGGCGGAGGCACACATGGCCGCATGGTGCCGTCGCGGCCTGGGCACGGCAAGCCGCGCCGCCTGTCCGGGCGCCGGGCAAAAGAAATCGGCGGGACTGCCGATAAGCCGGACAGCAACGGAGGAAACGAACAATGAACGATCTCGAATCCCTGCGCCGGGATATCGTCACCATGGTGGAAGAGCTGCGCTCCGCCATCCAGGACATCGGCGACGGGGGCGTGCCAGAGGCCAACGTGGTGTCCAGCGCCCGCGACCGGCTGCGTTACATCTCCGCCCTGACCGAGCAGGCCGCGGGCCGCAGCCTCAACGCGGCCGAGGCCATCGCCGACCGCCTGCAAGAGCAGCGCACCCGGGCGGCGGCGCTGATGGGCAGGACCCGTTCCCCCGAACTGCGCGCCTTCCTGGCCGACCTGCAGACCGAACATGACCTGAGCGCCGGTGACGCCAGCGAGATCATCCAGGCCCAGGCCTTTCAGGATCTGGTGGGCCAGGTGGTCAACAAGCTGATGGTGACGGTGCAGAAGATGGAGGACAGCCTGGTCCATCTCCTGGTGGACGACGATGCCGATCCGGGGGCGCTGGCCGGCCCGGCGGTGACACCCCGCGCCGCCATCTCCCAGGACGACGTGGACAGCCTGTTCGGCTGAGTCCGGTCCGGGCGCCGGCCTGCGTCGGCGGGGCCTACACCAGGCCGAAAAGGAAGAGCATGCCGAAGTGGAAGGCGATGAAGATCGCCACCGCATAGGCCACGGCGCTGTTTTCGCTCTTCTCGAAAATCTTCTGCATGTTCATGGGGTTGCTCCGGAGGGGGAAATAATGCGCCGACGATAGCTGCCGGCGCCTTCCCGGTCGAGAACCGGGTTTGACCATTGTCAACGCCAGCCCGGCCCGGTGCGGGGCCGGTTGATGTATGTCAAAGGCTTTACCCGCCGGTGCCGCCAAGATGCCGCGCAACGCAAATCGCGAGGCATCCGAGATGCTTGAACCCGTCAAGCTGGCCAATTTCTTCATCGTCTTCTTCAGTGCCGCGTCGGTCATCCTGTTCGGCGCCGCCTATGCCCTGGTCTTCGCCTGGTCGCGGGTGCGCGGCCGCCCGCGCCTGATGCCCCTGGCCTACGCGGCCTACGCCGGCCTGTTCGTCTCGGTCATCGTGCTGGCCTTCGCCGCCAATCTTTTCAACAACCCGTTCTGGACAGCCATCGTGCTGCTCATGCTGGTCGGCTATCTGCTGGCGCCCCACGCCATCTGGCATCTGTGCGTGGGTACCCACGCCGACGAACGGCAGGCGGCAGCCATCAAGGTTTCTCATCAACGGCAGTAACAGGAGGCATGGCCATGTCACAAGCACAGGCGTTATGGTGGGCATCCGAATCCTTTTGGCGGAAGACGGCCATCTGGGTGACGGCGGGTTCGTTCGTGGTGCTCATCTTTCTCACCTTCGATACGGTGAAGCAGATCACCGCCGGCGGCAAGCGCGTGCCGGCCTATTCGGTGATCAACAACCGCATCGATTACGTGTTCGACGAGAAGCGGAATTTCCAGGTGCCGGTGATCGGCCCTGAGGAGCCCCTGTTCGGCAAGAAGCTGACTGAGGCGGAAGCCGAAGCCCTGGTCAGCCACGGCAAGCTGACCACCCAGGCGAAGAACTGCATCAACTGCCACACCCTGCTGGGCAACGGTTCCTACTACGCGCCCGACCTGACCAAGGCCTGGCTTGACCCGGCCTGGGGCTCCAAGGAGGTGCGCGAGCAGCAGATGGTGGACTTCCTGATGAATCCCCAGGACCGGCTGCACAACGCACTGGGCCGCAGGATGCCGAACCTGGGCATCAGCGAAACGGAGGCCCGCGCCACCGTGGCCTTCCTGAAGTGGATGGCGTCCATCGACACCAACGGCTTCCCGGCCAACTTCAAGTCCATCGACCAGTCCGCCGCCGCCCCGGCCCCCGCCGCGCCGGCCGCCGATCCCGCCGCCGCCCCGGCGCAGCAATAAGGAGAGTCAACATGGCAGCCCTAGGCATGCTCAGCACCGCCAACCTCAATGGCGGGCAAAAACTGGCGGTGAAGTATTTCACCGTCGC
>Ga0233425_10004167_pt1 | contig 24694 bp, 19 predicted proteins | sample Watercolumn_Towu_2_FD_181712 | JGI IMG/M metagenome (GOLD analysis project Ga0233425, IMG submission 181712) | Freshwater microbial communities from Lake Towuti, South Sulawesi, Indonesia - Watercolumn_Towuti2014_140_MG | ecosystem: Environmental > Aquatic > Freshwater > Lake | place... | reverse complement strand
TTTTGATTCCTTCAGCTGAAGCTCTGTTCATCATTGCCTTTAGATGGTCAATGTGGCTGTGTACATTTCCGTCCGAAAAAAGGCCGAGAAAATGAAGCGTTGAGCTGTTTTGTTTACAGTTAGCAATAATTTCTTTCCATACAGTTCCTTCGAACATCTGCCCTGTAGCTATTGCTTCGTTTATGAGTTTTGCACCCTGTGCGAAAACTCTACCGCAGCCTATCGCGTTATGCCCAACTTCACTATTTCCCATATCCTCATCGCTTGGAAGACCTACTGCTGTTCCGTGCGCCTTGAGCTTTGTGTTGGGAAGAGTTTTTAACATGTTTTCGAGCATTGGCTTGTATGCATTCAAAAACGCATCTCCTTCTTTGTATTTGCCAAAGCCCACACCATCCATAATACACAATACTACCGGGCCTCTTCTTCCTTTAAATTTTGGATTTCTTTCAAGTGGTTTTAACATAATTTTCCTTTTTGATAAATAATAATTCCAACTTTGTTTATATACTCTTTGATATCTTTGTGAGACAGATGTGTATAGTCTACAATATCAAATAAATATGGCATAGGACTATAATCTTCCAGTATTGCATGCAACTTGGAAATGGTTGCGAAATTTATCTTGTTTTCCCAAATCGCAATATCTACATCTGAACCTCGTTTACTATTCCCTTTTGCTCGGGAACCAAACAATGCGGTCTTCTCAATTTCTTCAAATTGTGAAAGAGAGGAACAAATGAACTTAATGTCAGTATCCAATAACCCAAAGCTCATATTGCCTTTGTAAGTTTTTGAAAAAGGTTCGAAAGGATATCATAATACTTAGTTCTAATGAGTTGTTCTGCTTCATTAGCAGAATCTTTATTGTAGAATTGGCGTATTTCTGTTTCCAACGTATGTCCATGATAGTTGATAGTGTAAAAATTTTAAATATTAAGTATACCGTGCAATCATTGGGAATCCAATCCTGAACATCATTTGTTAACTTGTTTTCTTTTGAAAAATGAATATTTTTATATATCTGATAAAATGTGTTTACGGAAATATTGAGGTAAAGCTTATGTGTTTTTTTAAAAAGGCAAGTTTAACGGTTTTAATTCTTTTTTCATTATGCCTGATTGTTTTTGCGGATAATGCAAAAAATGTTAATGCGAAAGCAAACACTGCGGCTGACAATCGACAGAAATTGAACAATTCTTTGAATGAAACTGAGCTGGAAATTAAGTTAAGGCAGAAAATAGAAAAAGAACTACAGGATAAAGAAGAGTTTGCTAATTTCCCGACAAAAGGGTCAAACGCGATTAAAGAAAAACACTCCTGGTGGTATGTCGTATTGATGTATCTTCCGAACAGAATAATAGATTTAAGTGATATTATTACTGTAGATGCCGGAGTCGGGCCGGAGGCAAGTCTTGAAATGACATTTACCAAATGGGGACAGTTTGGTGGAAGTTATGGGGACAGATATTTTATCGAAAAGGGATTTAATCGTCAATATGGCGGAGGATATTCAAGTGGATACAATAGTGCGTTTATATGCTGGACATCTGAAGAACAGGTCGTTGATTATGTTTTTGGAACTGTCAAGCCATTTGTAAACTTGAATGAAGGTAATTCTTCAAAACCATGCCCATGTAAGGAGCCATATAAAAGCAAGGTTGTTGATTTCTGGCGCATAGGCCTGAGAGTAGGGTGGATTGTTGATTTAAGTTTTAATATTCATCCGACGGCAATTGCAAATTTTTTTACGGGATTTTATTTTGTAAAATTATAAGCTATGCGATCTCACACTGGAATGCTGTGGGATGCGCAACGCTTCTAATTTTACAAATATTTTTAAACTCTATTTTAATCTAGACATTTTATGGTATCTTTAAGAAAAGTTCTTAGTTTTCTTTGAAAAATTTTTAAATAATTAAACCGTCCCGCGGCGGGTACGGTGAAATTATTCAGTACGAATTTACAAAATTTAACACTTAATGAGACCTTTTCGTGGACGGTTTAATTATGCAGAAAGATGAGTTAAAAAAATATATTGCAGAATTATTGAATAAGGGAGTTTCTCTCTCTGATATTCAGAAACAACTCCATAGCGAAAAAGGAGTAACAATGACCTTTCTTGACCTGCGCCTTATGGTTTCTGAAATTGAAAATATTGATTGGTCAAAACAACAAACGGAAGAAAAATCAGAAGAGTTGAAAAAAGATGATACGCAAAATGGCGCTTTGATGGATGAAGAAGATGAGCTTATGGATGATAATGACGAAGATGGAGTAGGCAGTAGTACGACAGTAGTTGAAATAAGCAAACTTACAAGGCCTGGAACAATAGCAAATGGTTCAGTAAAATTTGCGTCAGGTGTTAAAGCCAATTGGATGATAGACCAACTCGGTAGATTAGGTCTGGATAAAACTACAGGTGAACCTACTCCACAAGACATCAAAGAATTTCAGACCGAATTACAAAAAGTGCTTTCTCGTGGAAGGTAAAAAAGCATGAGGAATTTAACTGCAAATTTAGATCCAATCATTTTCCATTTCGCCATGTGAGCGAGTGAGGCGATACTTGTTCAAATGTCTTTCCTGAATTTTCTGCATGTATATAAAGAATCCTGGTGTAACAAAAAGCGTTACTAATTGGGAAACGATCAAGCCTCCTACAATTACAATTCCCAGAGGGCGGCGCAATTCAGCATTGCTTCCAATTCCAATCACAATTGGAAGAGCAGCGGCAATAGCAGTTAACCCTGTCATCAAAATAGGCCGGAATCGAACTAAACATGCATTATAGATTGCTTCGGATGCTGAAGCATTATTGTTCTTTATATATTGCAGGGAAAAATCTACCATCATGATGCCATTTTTTGCAACTATACCTATTAACATAAATATCCCGATATAGGCAAACAAAGAGAGTTCCGAATTACAGAAAAAAAGAAATCCTAATCCTCCGACCGTAGCAGTAGGAAGGGTCGTTAAAACAGTAAATGGATGAATGTAACTTTCATATAAAATGCCTAATGCAACATATAGCAGAAAAACTGAAATGAGTATTAAAATTGCCAGTGTTTTCAAGCTTGACAAAAACTGATTGGCAGTTCCTTCAAAAGAACCGGTTATAGATGCTGGAAAAATCTCTTTAGCTATTTTGTTTATTTTTTCTGTTGCTGTTCCAAGCGGAACACCTGTAGCTAAATTAAAAGATACTGTAGCTGTATTTAGTTGATTATAATGTATGATTTGCTGCGGTCCCACGTTTTTTTTTACAGAGATGAGTGTACTTAATGGAACCAATGTATCTGTTGTCGAAGAACGCAGAAATATCCTGGACAAATCAACCTGTGATTTACTATATTCATCAGAAATCTGAGAATAAACATCATACCGTTGGGAACCTTCTACGTAATCTGTTATGCTTTTTTGCGAAAATGCGTCTGACAATGCATTTTCTATCTGAGATACACTTATTCCTAACTGAGATGCTTTTTCTCTTGCTATATCAACCTTTAATTGTGGCATATCAAGTTTTACGTTGTGCTGAACATCTTTAAATTCAGGAAGCTGCTTCAATTTATTGGTTAATTCAGCTGCGCAAGCATTGATTTTTTTTTCATCCGTCCCAGATATTAGATACGAATATTGAGTCCCGCTAGCAGCAGTATTTCCTCCTGTATCAATATTTAAAACAGGCCATGGAAATAGATAGACGTTTCCCAGATTGTAAGGGATTTTAGATATTTGTTCCTGTACATCGTTTATAACCTGAGCAATGGATTTTTTATTCGTAAGGAAGGCAAGGCGTCCTTTTGATTCTTCGTCACCTCCAGTACATGTCCATGGAATAGAAATATCAGGATTATTTTTTAGTATTTCATGAACATAGTCCTGATATTTTTTAATCTGTTCTGTAGATGTTCCGAGCGGGGTAACAATATTACCAAATACTATTCCGCTATCTCCTGGCGGAATAAAAGCTTTTGGTACTTTATAATAGAAAAACAGAGTTAAAAATATGCATAATATCCAAACGATTAATGACAGATATGGACGTTCCAAGAATATTTTTAATAAGCTAGAATATCTTTTTATCAGCAACACTAATACAAAGTTCCCAACCTTTTGAATCTTCGAAATTTTTTGTTTATCTAATAGGTTCAGCATGTGAGCATTCATCATTGGAGTAAGGCACAATGAAATTATCCCGGAACAAAAAACCATTATTATAACAGTAAGTGCAAATTCTTTGAATGTTTTACCCACAATACCAGGCATAAAGATTATAGGAATAAAAACAGCTATTATAGAAACAGTCATTGAAATCACGGATCCGGTAACTTCTCGTGAACTCCTAACAGAAGCATTATATGGACTGATCCCATTTTCTATATGCCGCATTGTATTTTCGAGTATAACTATCGAGTCGTCAACGATGAATCCTATCGCGAGAATAATGGCTAGCAATGAAAGATTATCTATACTGAATCCGGCAAAATACATTACTATGAAAGTTGCCAATATTGTTATCGGGACCACAACCCCCGGAATTATTGTATCAGTAATTCTTCCAAAGAACAAAAGCATTACAAACAATACCAGAAAGAAAGAAAAGCCCAAGGTCATTTTTACTTCATGGACTGATTCTCTAACTGTTTTGGAAAGATCGATTATAAAATTTCCTTTTACAGACTTGGGAAGTTCGTTTTTTACTTCTTCTATTAACTTCTTCGCATTATCAGCCACCTGTATAGTATTGGTTCCTGATTTTTTAAAAACATCGACAGAAACTAAATTACTTGTTAAATCTTTTCCATTTATAGATAGTTTTGAGTGAAACTTTTCAGAACTACTGGAACTGTACACAGTCCCTATATTTTTCAATGTAACAGGATTTCCTGAGTTATACTTTATTATAATGTCATTATACGCTTCTGGAGTTGTTAATTGCCCCTGAGGATTAATGGAAATATTCCCATATTTGCTTCTTAGTTTTCCACCAGGTAATACTAAGTTAGCATTTTTAATGGCTTCTCTGACATCAGATAATGTAGTTTGGTATGCCCCCATTTTGTCGGGATCAAGTTTTATTCTTATCGCATAATTTGCTCCAAAAATTTTAACATTTGAAATTCCAGGTAATAAACGTAAAGGCTTAGCTATCCGTTTGTCTATCACATCATAAAGGTCTTTCATGCCCATTGTCTCAGAATAAAATGCGTATCCCATAATGGGGCAGTCTGACTGGTTTTGCTTAACAAAAATGGGATCATACTGCAATGGCGGCATATTCATCTTTGCCCGTTGTATCGCAGCTTGAACTTCCGGGACCATTAAATCAATATTTTCATTTGGGTAGAAATTCAAAGTAACTTCTGTATATCCATCCGAACTTTTTGAAATTACATTTTCAACACCTGAAATTTTCATGCATTCTTCTTCCAATGGAGTCGCTATTTTTGATGCCATTACTTCCGGATTTGCGCCAGAGTATGTTGTCCATATAGATATTACTGGAAGATCAGTAGCAGGGAGATCGGAAACCGGGAGCTTGAGATATGCGAAAAACCCAAATAATGTAACAGTTATAACCAACAACGTGGTCGTAATAACCTTTTTAATAAAAAATTCTGAAATAGTCATAATTTCTAAAGTTGAACTTTTGTATTTTGAGCTGTAACTGGGTCGCCGGGAGACAAATCAAGCAGTCCGGAAACTATAAGTTTGTCTCCTGCTTGTAATTTCCCCTTTTCCAAAACATAATAATTCCCATACTCATGGCTTACCGTAATTGTAACTATTTCCGCTTTATTGTCTTTTCCAACAATGAAGACATACTGCCCATCCGGTCCCAGTCTGACAGCACTCTGATGAATTAATAAAGCATCTTTTTTGTTTTCAACTATCAGCTTCATTTTTCCAAACTGTCCCGGCAGAAGCATCTTTTTTTTATTTGGCAGAACTGCTTGCAAAGAGATTGTACCTGAAACATTATTTGCCGTATTGTTTAATGATTCTAACCATCCTTCATGTTCTATTTCCTTAATTGAATCACTGTTTGTCTTTTCCTCAACACTAACGATTAATTTTAATGGACCTGATTCAATAGTTTTTTTAATTCGTGGAATATCTTTTTCAGATACTGTAAAATTAACATATAACGGATCAATAGTTTTAATATTAACCATAACTGTATCGGTATTGACTATATTTCCTTCATCCACTTGATTGATTCCTATCATACCGCTGATAGGAGCTTCAATAGTACAATACTTTAGATTAATTTTATCCAACAATATATCTGCTTCTGCTTTTTTAACTTCTGCTTTTGCAGAGAGGAATTCTTTTTTCATTGTTTCATAATTAAGTAGAGAAATTGCGCCACTTGAAGCAAGTTTTGTGTTACGATTCAAAGTCAGTTCCATAAGTTTTAAGTTTGCAAGATTTTTTTCCAGAGAAGCTTCATCATTCATTAATTTTGCCTTATATGACTCGGAATCTAACTGGAATAGAACTTGTCCCTTTTCAACAAATGAACCATTTTTGAATCCAATTTTTTGGATTTGTCCGGATACTCTGGATTTTATATCCACATTTTGTGAAGCGGCAAATGACCCGAATGCATCAATGTATATCGGCACATCCTTACAAATTACATCCATAACTTGTACTGGAGTTGATTGTTGAATTTTTTTCGGGTATTCTGATTTTTTGGCAAGAAAGCTTATTAAAATAAGTAACAAGCCCAGCAATGCCAATAATGATATAGTCAACTTTTTTTTCATTTTGTATTTCATTATTTTCTGAATTATGGATTTGATTCTTGGCGGGATTTATTACATAACACTTTTTACTGGAATAATCTTAATTAAACCGTCCACGAAAAGGTCTCATTAAGTGTTAATTTTTGTAAATTCGTACTGAATAATTTCACCGTACCCACTGTTGGACGGTTTAATTATTAAAAATTTTTCAAAGAAAATAAGAATTTTCATTAAAAAATGCCATAAATATTCAATTTGAAATTAAACTCAGAAATGTTTGTGTTCTTAATTATACTCACAACTCATTAATAAACAAGAAGATATTTTTTGAAAAATTTACATATAATTAGAAGCGCACAAAAATACCTTTTCGTGCAGCTTCTAATTTATAGAATTAAGTGAAAGAATAAATTTTTTAGGGAAGAGCAATTGCAGAAGAGAAAATATCTATGATAGTATAAAGAAAATTGGAAAATAACATTGGTAATAAATAACCTAAGCGCTCACAAACTTGAGTCATAATAACCATGGTAGGGCTGGTTGCAAAATTATGAACCCTTCTGTTAGTCTAATTTCTATAGAAGCCGGAAAAACGCATAAGCAATATCTAAAAGACCTCTGGATATACAGAGAGCTTTTTTTCTTTCTGGCATGGCGCGACATCCTCGTCAGATACAAACAAACCATTGTTGGAGTGGCTTGGAGCGTACTGCGTCCTTTTATAACAATGGTTGTCTTCACTATAATTTTCGGGCAGCTGGCAAAAATGCCATCTGATGGGATGCCGTATTCAATTTTGGTATTTATAGCCATGTTACCGTGGCAATTTTTCAGTAATACCCTTACTGAAGGGGGAAATTCACTTATAAATAATGAAAAACTCGTTTCGAAAGTTTATTTTCCGAGAATAATAATTCCGACAACTACTATGCTTGTAAGTCTGATTGACTTTCTAATATCGTTTTTACTTCTTGGCTTGCTTATGATTTGCGTTGGATTCATGCCTAAATGGACAATAATTTTCATGCCGCTCTTTCTTTTGCAGATCATTATAGTTTCTCTTGGACTTACATTTCTTATTTCCGCAATGAATGCAAAATATCGCGATTTCCGTCATGTATTACCTTTTGTTGTTCAAATAGGTCTTTATATATCTCCTGTCGGATTCAGCAGTACAATAATTCCGGGGAGTTGGAAATTACTCTATTCCATAAACCCATTAGTTGGGGTAATTGATGGATTTCGTTGGTGTGTATCAGGAGATACGGCTTTTATCTATTTACCAAGCTTCTTGGTATCTTTAGTTGTAACTTTAATAATTTTTATTGTAGGATTGCAGTATTTCAGGTCGGTAGAACGTACTTTAGCCGATGTAATATAATTAACAAATTAAACTGATTTCATTAGCGTTCCTATAGAATATTTAAATAGAGCCATTTTTTTTTCAATTAACATGCGCTGAAATAATGAAATAAAGAGGCTTCAATGAATCTGATAAAGCTCAATCCAAGGAAATCTCTGAACAAGGCTTTTTTGAAAGTAAAGCCTGTAAGAAGCGATATTGAATGCTTTAGGAAAAACCTAATTACACTACTGGAACAGATAAATGAGTCAGAGTCTGAAGAGTTCCACAAGAATCTGCTCTCGAATTTTCTAAGAGAAACTTATTACGGTTCTACTTACTTCATCAATACAAAAGACAGGAAAGACCTGGTAATACATAAGGGCAAGAGCTCCACGAGTCCGGTTTCTGTAATAATAGAAGCAAAAAAACCTTCCAATAAGACTGAAATGCCGACGGTTGAAAATATAAATGTCAAAGCTTTTCATGAGCTGATTCTGTATTACCTGAGAGAACGAATTGTTGCCAGGAATCTGGAAATAAAATATCTTGCGATTACAAACATTTATGAATGGTTTATTTTTGATGCTGGAGTTTTTGAGAAAATCTTCGCTCAAAACAAGCAATTTGTTAATCAGTTTACAGATTTTGAAGAAGGCCGTTTATCGGGGAAAACAACTGACTTGTTCTACAAAGAAATGGCAGAACCCTTTATTGATAGTATTACTGCTGATATTCCATTTACCTATTTTGATATAAGAGAGTATGAAAGGTTTCTGAAGAACAATGATCCCGGGGATGATAATTCTCTAATTTCGCTCTATAAGATTTTCTCACCGGAACATTTGCTGAAACTACCATTTATTAATGACAGCAACAGTCTTGACAAGGCTTTCTATACTGAACTACTACACATTATCGGGCTTATAGAAACAAAAGACGGCGGCAAGAAGCTGATTGGCAGAAAGAAAGAAGGAGAGCGGAATACGGCGTCTCTTATTGAAAACGCGATAATCCAGCTTGACAGTCTGGATAAGATTTCAAGACTAGAGAAGCCTCAACTCTTTGGCGCTACGAATCAGGAACAGTTATTTAATGTAGCTCTTGAGCTTGCCATTACATGGATTAACAGAATCCTTTTCCTGAAACTACTGGAAGCTCAACTTATAAAATACAACAAAGGCGACAAGTCATTCTCTTTTCTTAATACAGAAAAGGTAAAAAACTTTGATGCCCTTAATAGTCTTTTTTTCAGTGTTCTCGCTAGGAACTTCAATGAACGGAGCGAAGATGTAAAGAAGCTGTTTGCGAATGTGCCGTACCTGAACAGTTCACTCTTCGAGCCTACATCTTTAGAGCATTCCTGTCTTTTTATAAGTCAGCTTAAGGACGAAAAACTCCCTTTGCTTTCTTCTACTGTGCTTAAGGACCGTAATGGCAAAAAGAGAACAGGAGAACTTAATACGCTTGAATATCTTTTTGAATTTCTTAATGCGTATGATTTTGCGAGCGAAGGGTCCGAAGATATCCAGGAAGACCATAAAACCCTGATAAACGCATTTGTTCTAGGGCTGATATTTGAGAAGATAAACGGATATAAGGACGGTTCGTTTTTTACTCCGGGATTCATTACCATGTACATGTGCAAAGAAACGATCCGGCGCACTGTACTTCAAAAATTCAAAGACGCTAAAGGCTGGGACTGCGAAACCATAGATCAGCTTTTCGATAAGATTTCAGATAAAAAAGAGGCCAATTCAATAATCAACAGTTTGAAAATATGTGACCCGGCAGTTGGTTCGGGACATTTCCTGGTTTCCGCGCTCAATGAAATAATCGCGATAAAAAGCGAACTCAAAATACTTCTTGACAGAGACGGAAAAACACTGCGGGACTATCATGTAACAGTGGAAAATGACGAATTGATAGTAACAGATGAGGATGGCAAGCTTTTTGAATACAATCCTAAGAATCCCGAGAGCCGCAGAGTACAGGAAGCTCTGTTTCATGAAAAGGAAACGATTATTGAAAATTGCCTTTTTGGTGTTGATATAAACCATAATTCGGTAAAGATATGCAGACTCAGACTCTGGATAGAACTGCTTAAAAATGCCTACTACACACAGAAGAGTAGCTATACCGAACTCGAAACCTTCCGAATATTGACATCAATATCAAATGCGGCAACTCGCTTGTCAGCCGTTATTCCATTGATGCCGATCTTAAAAAAGCTTTGAAAAAGAGTAAGTGGTCTGTGGATGGCTACCGTTCAGCTGTAATGGGGTATCGCAATGCTCAAAACAAGGAGCAAAAAAGAGCTATGGAAAAACTCATCAGCCAAATTAAAAATGACTTTGAGTCTGATGTAGCGGCAAATGACAAGCGATTGATAAAGATCAATAAATTAAGAGGCGAAATATTCCAGAGAGACAATCAGATACATCTTTTTGAAATGTCAAAAACTGAAAAAACACGGTGGGAAAATGAAACGAAAAAAATTCTTGCGGAAATAGACAAACTTGAAAAAGAACTGGAAGAAATCAAAAATAACAAAATCTATGAAAACGCTTTTGAATGGCGTTTCGAATTCCCTGAAGTCCTTAATAATGACGGTGACTTTGTCGGCTTTGATGTCGTCATTGGCAACCCGCCGTATATCAGGCAGGAGGAGTTTTCAGAGTTTAAAGCCTATTATGGAATAAATTATAAAGTTTACCATGGGGTTGCCGATCTGTATACTTACTTTATTGAAAGAGGAATAAATATTTTGAAGCAATATGGGATTTTTTCTATTATTGTGGCAAACAAATGGATGCGGGCTAATTATGGCAATCCACTTCGAGGCTATTTGAAGATAGTTGGACTAAGAGAGATACTGGATTTTGGAGATTTGCCTGTATTTCAGGAAGCAACTACTTATCCGTGCATTCTCGCAGTTGAAAAGGGAACTGAAATAGAATATATTTCTGTGGCTAAAATAGATACTCTACAAATTCCTGATCTTACAGAATACCTTACGCAAAGGCGATTTTCTATTCCAGCTTTATCCTTGAATAAAGAAGGATGGACTTTGACAAATGAAAAGAATATTACTTTGCTCAACAAGATAAAGAGTGTTGGAATTCCGCTTTGTGAATACGTGAATGAAAAACTCTATCGTGGTGTGCTAACAGGTCTAAATAAAGCATTTGTTATTGACTTAGAAACCAGAAATAAACTTATAGCCGAAGATCCGAAAGCTTTCGAAATTATTAAGCCGTTCCTTGCTGGGAAGGATATCAAGCGATATATAGAACCTGAAACTGACAAGTTTCTCATTTTTACTAGACGAGGGATAAGTATTAGTAAATATTTTTCTATTGAAAAGTATCTAACCCAATTCAAGAATGAACTAGAACCAGGAATTGGTAGAAAGCCTGGCAACTACAAATGGTATGAAATACAGGATACTATTGATTATTATCTAGAATTTGAGAAACCAAAAATAATATATCCGAATATTTGTAAGAAGCCTGAATTCACATACGATTGTAATTTTCTCTATACCAATCAAAAATGTTTTATAATTCCATGTGATGACAAGTTTTTATTAGCCATACTTAACTCAAGTATATCTTATTTCTTTTTCATGCAGGTACTACCAAAACTTAAAGGAGACTTTTATGAACCTGGTTATGTTTATCTAAAAGATTTGCCTATAGCCAAACCTGATAAATTAAATCACAAGAAAATAGTTGAGCATGTTGACCAAATTCTTTCTCTCAAGAAAGCCGATCCTAACGCGGACACAAGCGCGCTTGAAAAAGCAATAGACAAGCTGGTTTATGAACTCTACGGGTTGACCGACGAAGAGATAAGAATCGTGGAAGGGGAAAAGTAAGGTATTATGAAAAGCATGATCACAAAAGAATATGTTAGTTTCCTTGAAGAAATAAAGTCAAGGATTATTACTGCCAGGGTTCAGGCTGTCAGAGCGGTTAATAAGGAGCTTATAAACCTATACTGGGACATTGGCAAAAGCATTGTGGAGAAGCAGGAAAAATATAATTGGGGAAACTCTGTTGTTGAAAAACTTGCGACTGATTTACGGCAAGAATTTAATACGATATTTGGTTTTTCTGCCCAAAATCTTTGGTATATGCGTCAGTTTTATCTTGCATATAATGGCGATTTAAAACTCCAACAGCTTGTTGGAGAATTGCCATGGGGGCATAACATCCTTATTTTCTCAAAAATCAAAAACAAAAAAGAAAGAGAATATTATTTAACATCCTCAGCTAAAATGGGTTGGTCAAGAAATGTACTTTTAAACCAGATAAAAGTGGGTGCTTATCAGATGAGTCTAAAGCAAAAAATTCATAATTTCCCCAAAGCTCTTCCCGTACATCTTGCCGAGCAGGCTGATGAAGCGATTAAGAGCATTTACAACTTGGACTTTCTGGGAATTACAAAGCCTGTACTTGAAAGGGAATTAGAAAAGAGGCTTATCGAAAAGTTGAAACAGTTTATATTGGAACTTGGCTTTGGTTTTTCATTTATCGGCAATCAGTATCGCTTGACATTAAATGATAATGAATACTTCATTGATCTGCTATTCTACAACGAATATAATATTCCACGGGCTCCCGTCTCCGCTAGAAAGCTACGCCGAGACAAGCACGCCCGTGGCTGGAAATTTTAGCTATCAAAGATAGTGAAACGATAATAGCCATGTCCGTAAGGGCGTGGATTAATGAGTCGAAACAATAAAACAAGCCCGCTCTTTTATGGCACGGCAACAAAGAATACGCATGAAAATATCATATTTTTTATGAATTAAATCAAAAGGAATTATTTAATGAGTAAAACATCAAATAAGCTTGGAAGAATCTGGAGCTACGTTGGCGCAAAGAAAGAAACTGCTAAAATCGATGAAAGGGTTAAAGAAGAAATTTCAAAAAGAGCAAATGATTTATTAGAGAGAAAATTCAAACCCGTACATATAAAAACAGAAGAACAAAACAAAGACTCTCAATTTAATTATATAGTAGACCTGTACATAAAATGGGTGAGAGAACGTTTATATTTTTGCGCAAAGTACAGGTGTCCATTTAAAAATGCTATCAGCGAATATTTTGAAGTTAAGTTTGCGAGAATTGAATTTGCAGGCTCTGATAGTTTCAATCTATCCTTTATGAGACACACTGGCCAATGGTTTGAACTATGTCAAAGCATAACGCTTGATGAATGTTTTTAACAGCATTGAAAAAGACCCCCTTTTCTTTCCGTAATTGAGTGTAATAAAAAACGAAATAACTTTGTAACACTAAACATAAGGAAATCACAATGTCAAAATTAACAATGACTCAGCTGAAAACTCACTTGCAACTAAAAACCAAAGAAGAGTTAATAAAGGAAATAGCAGCCCTCTGTAATACATTTGGTTATGTTAAAGATTTCTATGGAGCCAAGATATTAGCTGGCAGTAGTAAAGAAATACTTGATAAGTATAAGAAAATAATAAAAAATGAATTTTTTCCTTCCAGGGGATTAGAGCAGGTTCGCCTTTCTGTAGCAAGGAAAGCAATAAATGACTTTAGAAAAGTTTCAATATCTGTTTTTGATACAGCTGATATAATGATTTATTATGTTGAAATTGGAGTCCTTTTTACAAATGAATACGGAGATATAGATGAACCATTTTATTGCAGTATGGAAAGTATGTACAAATCGGCCTTGAAATTTATTATTAAAGAAAACTTGAAATTAGAATTTGAGAAGCGCTGTAAAAAGATAGTTGATGATACGGATGGTATAGGTTGGGGTTTTCATGATGCATTGAGTGATATGTATTATGAATATTTTGGTAAAAATTAAGATTTTTAGCAATCAAAGATAGCGTATTAGCCACGGGCATGAACCCATAGAATAGGGAAATTAAAAATAAGCTTGCTTTTTCGGAGCGTGGTGGCATAAAAATGAATATTGAAGATATAAAAAAATTAGTATTGACGAGCTTGTTAAAGAAATTGAAAGGCACAACAATCTTTACTTGGAACGGAATTCTTCTGGTATAGTTATAGGAAATTATTATGATTAACAAAAAAAGCCGAGCAAACAATTATTGCTTTAGAAATGATGAGGGTGTCTAAAAAACTTAAAGACAGAATCAATGACGCAATAGATTAAGATTAAAAAAGAGTCGTGTATGAAAAAACAGGAACTGATAAATAAACTTCAGGATATTGAATGGCAGGATTTCGAAGTAAAAGAAGCAAAATTTGCCATCCCCAAAAGCTCATGGGAAACTGTCAGCGCTTTTTGTAATACTTCAGGTGGCTGGCTTATTTTCGGAGTATCCAGGAAAGGGAAAGAGTATTTTATTACAGGTGTTGATAATCCTGAAAAAATAGAACAGGATTTTCTGACAGTTTTAAGAGGGGATAAGTTTAACAAAAAAATCAGAGCAGAAGCAAAAAAATACTCTCTTGAAGGCAAAATCGTGCTTGCTTTTTATATTTCCTCTGCCTATCCAAAAGATAAGCCGATATATTTTAACACACTTTCAAACACATTTATCAGAACAGGCAGTGGCGATCAAAGAGCAACAAAGGAAGAGATAGACGCGTTGTATCGCAATTCTTCCTTTGACAAAAAAGACGAAGAACCTACCAAGTATACCTTCAAAGACCTTGATAAAGAAACCATCAGACGATACAGAACATATTTGAAATCTTTAGAGCCGGAGCATCGTTATAACGAAATTTCTGCTGAGCGTATGTTAGAATTAATGCGTGTTATAGTTGACGGTAAAGTAACGATTGGGGGGATATTGGTTTTTGGTAGTGGAGAAATTGTAAACAGAGTTATTTCGGATTTTCGGATAGAGTACCTTGAAGTTATGGGAATAAATTTTGCTAATGCGCAAAACAGGTATGATTATCGAATGCCAGTTCAAAAAAATTTGTATGAATATTATTTTTCTATACTTGAGAAGTTATTAAAGCATATCAATATTCCGTTTAAGCTTAAAGGTGTTTCGCGAGATGAGAATCAGTCCCAGGTTGTAGCTATCCGTGAAGCACTTATCAATTTGCTCATGCATACGGATTATTTTTCCAACGCAAAGCCGAGAATCCGGGTTCTTTCCGACAGAATAGAATTCTTTAATCCTGGTTCACTACCAAAGGATCTGAAGTATATTTTAAAGGAAGAATTCTCAATGCCGAGAAATAACACTATTGCGAGAATTTTCCGGACAATAAAACTTTCCGAGAATATCGGTTCAGGCTTTCATAAAATGTTTTACGGATGGATGTCGTATTACAAGAGAAAGCCGGTCGTAGCAGGTGATTTTGATTACTACAAAATAAGTTTTTATTTAAAAAAGAAAGAAAACATTAAGAAAAAGGTGACTGAAAAGGTGACTGAAAAGGTGACTGAAAAGGTGACTGAAAAGGTGACTGAAAAGGTGACTGAAAACCAGAGAAAGGTTATAGCTGCAATGCGAAAAAATCCGTATATCACGATTATGGAGCTTAAGGAAATAATTGGTATTTCCAGGAAAAGCATACTGGAAAATATTGGTAAATTAAAGTCAAAAAAGCTAGTAGAAAGAGAGGGGCCTGATAAAGGCGGACGCTGGATTGTTTCAAAGTTACCGGTCAAAAATTAGAGTTTTAAAATTGACGGAGTTCAATCAGAAATTCAAAATCCTAATATAATACGAGCTATGAATCTTAACGACATAAAAAAAATGAATCTCAAGGAGCTTGTTGCTGAAATAGAGAAGCACAACAAGCTTTATTGGGAGAAGAATGCTCCTGAAATTACAGATGAAGAGTATGACTTACTGCTTCAGCGGCTGGAAGAGTTAAATCCTGATCATCCTCTTTTAGGATTGGTTGGGGCTTCAAAAGTTGCCAGTATAGGCAAGGTTCATTTGTCCAGGCCTATGATTTCCCTTGACAAGACCTATTTTTTCAAGGATGCGCCTAAAGGGAAAAAGAGTCTTCTTAAATGGGCAAAGGAAAACAGTCGAAGCGAAAACGAACTTTTTCTTATTGAGCCTAAGTATGATGGTATTTCAGCTTGTTATTCTGATGGTATTCTCGCGACAAGGGGGCAGGGAACGGAGGACGAAAACGTTACTGATAAGGTTCCTTTAATAGAGCTGGAAACAAGTGATTATAAGGGGCCTCTCGACAGGGATGTAAGGGGTGAAATAGTTATTCGCAATGACGATTTCAAAACTATATACTCAAAAATAGTCAGAGTTGGCGGTAAAGCGTACAAAAACTCAAGAAACGCCGTGGGCGGTATAATGGGGCTAAAGGACATTAGCGATATGGTCAGGCAGCATGCCAAGCTTACGCTAATAGATTATGACATGATATCTTTCAGAGTAAAATTTAAAGATATTGAAAAAGAGTGGAGTAAAATAGTTGAAGAACTCGAAGAGCTTCCTTATCCGATGGACGGGATTGTTATTAAGCTTGCTGACGAAACTTATAGCGAATCATTGGGATATACAGCACATCATCCGCGTGGACAAATTGCGTTCAAGTTTAGCGGCGTACGGAAAAAAACGAAACTGCTCAATATTGACTGGAGCTTTGGAAAAAACTGTCTCACCCCGGTTGGGAGAATTGAACCTGTTGAAATAGGTGGAGTTACTATTTCAAATGTTACTCTTCATAACGTGGCGAACCTTGAAGAAAAAGATTTACGAATCGGTGATATTGTTACGGTTGAAAGGGCAGGGGATGTAATTCCTCATATTGTTGAGTCTGAACTTGGAGAAGACCGCAGAAATGGCATTATAACCCATTGTCCGTGCTGCAAGTCTGTTTTGATCAAGGATAGCAAAGAATTAAAGTGCGTTAATAAAGAGTGTTTTGAAACTAATCTTCAAAAGATATTGGCAGCTGTAAGAAACATCGGAATTGAAGAGCTTGGAGCGCCTAATATCAGAAAAATGATGAATGTTCTTGGCGTAAAAAAACTGGCAGATATATTCAAACTTACAATTGATGATATTTTAAAGCTCGAAGGGTTTAAACAAAAGTCTGCTACCAATTTATACAACAGCATTCAAAGAGCCAGAAATACTGCTGATTATCAGCTTTTAGCGGCATTGAATATACAGGGGATAGGGCAGACCGCTGCTTCTAAAATTCTTTCAGATTATACGCTTGACGAGATCAGAAAAATGAGCAGGATTGAACTGGCTTATATTCCTGAAATAGGCAGCGAACTTTCGGAAAAACTCTATTCTTCGTTGCTAGAGCAATCTGATACTCTGGACGATATGATATTAGTATTAAATATAACTCCTTCAAAAAGTAGAAAAAAAACCAATGATCTTGTTTGTTTTGATATTGAAGTTGGAATGACTGAAAAATCCTTGAGCCATTATGAGAAATTACTCAAACTTAATAATCTTAACAGAGTAAAACCTGTAAAGGAAGGCGGTGTTTTACATTTGCCTGAGAAACTTAAGGTTCTTGTAACTACAAGAAAAGCTGACAGCAAAAATTCTCTCATGCTAAAAGCAAAAGAGATTGGCGCTGAGATTTTATCTCCTGAAAAGTGGGAAGCTTCTCTGGTCCATAAAACTGGAAGTGCGGAGCATGGCAAAAAGACTATATGTTTTACAGGGGAGATGCCGGAAAAACGTTCATACTACGAGGCTCTTGCCCAAAAAAATGGCTACAATCCTGTAGATACAGTAACCAAAGAACTTTCGCTCTTAGTAACAGAAAATAAAAATTCTGAAAGTTCAAAAACAAAAAAAGCAAAATCGTTCGGAATTGAAATTATTACTCTTGATGAGTGGCTGAATAGTATTAATGGAGTTAAGATTAAAAAGGAGGATGTTTTGAAAGAAAATAATGATTCCTTCCCGGATTTTGGTGTTAAATATTAAAAATATTTCGAGGGTGCTATGAAAAAATATATGATAATGGTTCTTGTAACAGGATTTATAGCCTTAATTCCAATTGGTATCTTTTCTGTTGATTCAAATGTTTCAAAAGAAAAAATAAGGTCTTTACTTACTGCCTGGAATTCCTCATTGCAATCAAGTGATCCTGAGAAAGTTGCAGTAAATTATGCTGACGACGCAATTCTATTGCCGACAATGTCAAATAAGATCAGGCATAATCACGAGGAAATAAAGGATTATTTTAAACACTTCTTGAAGTCAAAAATCGTAGAACATGTTGATGAAGAAAATATAAGAGTATATGGAGATATAGCAATAAATTCAGGGCGTTATACCTTTAATATCGCAAAGAATGGAAAACCAGAGCAAATAAAAGCCCGTTTTACTTTTGTTTACAGGAAAGTGGGTGACAAATGGCTGATCATTGAACATCATTCATCGGTCTTACCGGAGAAAGAATAAAAATACAAGTTTCGAAAAAATGTTTTTGGAAGGCAATTATATATTTTTATTTTTGGTTCAGGTTTTTACCCTGCTTTTATCTGCCAGAGCATTAGGAGAATTATTTAAGAAATGGAATATGCCGGCCCTTACAGGGGAAATCCTTGTAGGAATTATTCTAGGGCCGACTGTTTTTGGCCGTTTTTTCCCTGAATTGCATAACTTGCTTTTTCCGTCTAATGCCATTCAGATAAGCATGCTTGAAACAATTGCGTGGCTTGGTGTTCTTTTCATGCTTCTTGAAACTGGATTAGAAATAGATTTTTCTATTGCGTGGAGACAACGGGGAAATGCTCTTATAATAGCATTCGCCGGCATAATAATTCCAATAGTGATTTCTTTTGTTCCTGCGTATTTTCTGCCTGACTCATACCTGGTAAGCCCAAAACAAAAGATAGCCTTTGCATTATTTTTGGCTACTGTAATGACGATCAGTGCTATGCCTGTGGCAACTCGTATCCTGCATGACTTAAATTTATTGAAAACTGAGCTTGGATTTCTTATAGTTTCTGCTCTTGCTGTCAACGACATAATAGGCTGGGTGGTTTTTACAATGGTGCTTGGATTTTTTACTAACACTGGACTTAGCCTTATTTCTATGGGAATATTTTTCATATCTGTGATTGCTTTTGCAGTTTTAGCTCTTACTCTCGGGAAAAAAATATCTACGTACATCTTGAGTTTTTGTAAAAATGTAGGCATGCACGAGCCGGCAACATCGTTTACTTTTGCTTGTCTTCTCGGGCTTTTATTCGGGGCCATAACAGAGAAGATGGGAATACATGCACTTTTTGGATTTTTTATAGCCGGTATAGTAATAGGAGAAGCAAAGAACTTGTCAGAAGAAACCAGACAGATAATATCCCAGATGGTTTATGCTCTCTTTGTTCCGTTGTTTTTTGCCAGCATAGGTCTTCGGATAGATTTTATTGCTAATTTTGACATTCTTCTAGTCGGAACAATTTTAACTGTTGGTTGTTGTGCCAGGTACATAGGAGCAAGAATAGGTGTACAAGTTACCAGTGTTCCTGCTATTAACAGAAGGTTGGTATCACTTGCTCATGTCCCGGGAGGCATGATGGAAATAGTCATTGCTCTCGTGGCTTTGAAAGCCGGATTAATTACAGATAGAGTTTTTGTTGCTGTGGTGTTTAGTGGAGCCCTTTCTTCTATTCTCATAGGTCCGGTAATGAAGCTGTTGCTTATGCAGAGAAGGAGCATAAGTCCCATTAACTTCATGACAAAAGAGCTAATTTTTCCTGATATCTCTCTGGAAGATAGAAATAAAGTTATCGAATATTTGGCATCAAAAACTGCTGTTATGAAACTTGGAGCTAGAATGTCTCCGAAAATAATAGCTTCTGCTCTTAAGCGTGAAGAAGATTTCGGAACCGGGCTTGGCATGGAAGTGGCTGTTCCTCATGTAAGAATAAGAGGGATCAAAGATCCGATACTTGCTGTTGCTAGAGCGGCTCATGGAATTGACTGGAATTCTCCAGATGGACTGCCTGTAAAATATATTTTTTTCCTTGTTACGCCTGAGGGAGTTAATGATGTACATGTGCAGTTGTTATCTTCAATAGCGAAAGTCATGCTGAAAAAAGAAAACAGTGATTTACTTGAATCGGCTGAACGTAAAGAAGATTTCTGGAAAGTTCTCAAGATTATTTTCCCTGGCAATTTCTCGGGACTTGCCCGAAAAACTGTTAAACGAATGGGAAAAAATATTGTATTCCCTTAACTTCAGGTCTGATTGCATTCTTATTTGAACAAATCCATTATCTCCTGAGGGATATCAGTTTCAATCTTATATTCTTTTCCTGTAGAGGGGAGAATGAATTCTATACTTTTTGAGTGGAGAGCCTGCCTGTCGAGAATCATTGTTTTGTAGTCGTTTTCTGTAAGGCTGTCTGAAATAAACCGAAGGAATAAAGTCTCATCAAGTCCGTAAGTCTTGTCGCCAACTATAGGGAATCCAAGCGAACATAAAGTAGCTCTTATTTGATGAAATCTTCCGGTTTTCGGAAATGCTTTAACAAGACTGAGGCCATTTTTTTCACAGATGATTTCAAAATATGTTTCAGCAGTTTCTTTGTCAGTTAAGAAAGAAATATCTTTTTCTTCGACTTTTATGAATCTGCGTTTTTTCATGAGCTGACTTTTTTGTCTTTCTCAATATATCCAAACGCGTAAAACTTATCTGGAAAACTTCCGTGCACTGCCGCAATATATGTTTTCTGGACTTTTTTATGAGCAAGCAAATAGGCTATTTCTTTGGCGATGACAGGTGTTTTCGCCATTATAACTATTCCTGATGTTTCCCTGTCAAGTCTATGAACAATATGAACTTTGCTTTTTAATTGAGTTGTAACAAGATACCAGAGAGTTTTATGAAAATACGCTCCTGACGGGTGGCATGGTAGGTCTGCAGGTTTGTTTATGGCTACCAGATAATCATCTTCGTAAATGAATTGAATATTAGTATTGGCATCAGGCTCCTTAAACTCATTTGTCTTTAATTCTATAACATCACCTTCATATATGACTTTCGAAGGTTTAGTTGTAAGATTATTTACAATTACCTCTCCGTCCCTTATTACTTCCTGCCATTTATTTCTGGAATGATAGGTGAAACGGTTTCCCAGCCAAGCATCAAGCCTTTGTCCTGAATCAGGCTTTTCTATTACAGAGACTATTTTCCTTTTCATAAGATACTACATTATACTGTTATTGGTTCACTGCTAACCTCTTAATATTTTATTTCGTCTAATGAAAAAAAAGAAAGCTTGGTTTTTATGTGTAGAATAATTTTCTTATTCGTTTTACTCATTCCACTTTTTTCCTGCAAAGAAAATCAGATGGCGGACTTGATTGTATATAATGCAAAAGTTTATACCGTGAATGACTCATTTCAGACAGCAACTGCCTTTGCAGTGAAAGAGGGGAAATTCATTGCTGTCGGAAACGATGACGAAATTCTGAAAAAATATTCCTCCGAAAATAGGATGAATGCAAATGGGATGCCTGTTTATCCGGGATTTTTTGATGCGCATTGCCATTTCTATGAATTTGGGAAAAGCAAATCAGAACTGAATCTCGTTGGCATAAAATCTTATGACGAAATTCTGAAAATAGTCAAAGATGAAGTTTCTCACAGAAAAAAAGGCGAATGGATTATTGGCGAAGGATGGGACCAAAATGACTGGGAGAAAAAAACTTTTCCCACGAAAGATGAACTGGATATAATCACTCCCGATAATCCTGTTTTTCTCAGCCGCATTGACGGGCACGCAGTGCTTATAAATCAAAAGGCGATAGAATTATCACACATTACTTCCGCGACAAAAGTAGAAGGCGGAAAGATTATTGTTCAGAATGAAAAAACCACGGGCATTTTGATAGATAATGCTATAGATTTAGTAAGTAAAATTATTCCGCCTATCAGTACAGAACAGCAAATCAAAGCCCTTTTGCTCGCTCAGGATGAGTGTCTGAAATACGGATTGACAACAGTGGACGATGCGGGACTTCCTCTTGAAATAATAAATCGAATTGATTCTCTTCAGCGATCGGGACAATTAAAAATTAAAATATTTGTGATGATAACTCCCGATGAGAAAACGCTTTCACATTTTGAAAAATCGGGTGCATATAAAACCGAGCGACTGAATATTTCTTCCATGAAATTATTTGCAGATGGCGCATTGGGTTCTCGTGGAGCAGCATTGCTTGAACCATATAGTGATGATAAAAATAATTCGGGACTGATGCTGAATGATGAAAAATATTTTGAGGGAATGCTCCAAAAAGCAATAGCGATGAATTTTCAGGTTTGTACGCACGCGATTGGCGACCGAGCTAATCGTTTTATGCTGAATTTGTATGGAAAATATTTGAAAGGTAAAAATGATTTGCGCTGGAGGATCGAGCATGCACAGATTGTTCATCCCGATGACCGGGAGAAATTTTCACGTTACAGCATTATTCCGAGTGTCCAACCTACGCATTGCACTTCGGATATGTATTGGGTGAAAACCCGATTGGGCGAATCAAGAATGAATAGAGCATACCCGTATAAATCATTATTGAATTCTGCAGGCATTCTCCCGATAGGGAGCGATTTCCCTGTTGAAGAAGTAAATTCTTTACTTGGATTTTATGCTGCGGTTACTCGGCAGGATACAACAGGATTTCCTGAAGGAGGATTTTATCCGAATGAACGATTGACGCGAGAAGAAGCATTAAAAGGAATGACGATTTGGTCTGCCTACGCAAACAAAGAGGAAAAGAATAAAGGTAGTATTACCGTTGGCAAAGATGCTGACTTTGTAATTTTATCAGACGATATTATGACTTGTAGTGAGAAAAATATTCCCGGGACAAAGGTAAAATCTACTTATGTGAATGGTAAAAGAGTTTATCAGGAAAAATAAAGCGTGATTTTATTTAAGTTATAGCAAAATTCAGGAAAATTGAGTATTCAAAAACATCTTTGCAAAAGTAACTCTGCTCTATTACATTATTTTAGATAATTCTTAAAATTTTAAATTCAAAATTGGTTTACTGGATATGTTTGATGCATTAACAGATAAACTCCAGATTGCTTTCAAAAAGCTAAGAGGGCATGCGGTTATTTCTGAAAATAATATGGCAGATGCCATGAATGATATTCGCATAGCTCTTCTTGAAGCTGATGTGAACTATCAGGTTGCAAAAGAGTTTGTTGAGTCAGTAAAAGCAGCTTGTTTAGGCCAGGCTGTTTTGAAAAGCATTACTCCTGGCCAGCAGGTTATAAAAATAGTTAACGATAAACTTACTGAACTAATGGGGAAGAGCGAATCTTCGTTTGATCTTTCGTCAACTCCATCTGTAATAATGCTTGTAGGGCTTCACGGCAGCGGAAAAACTACTACGGCAGCAAAACTTGCAGCTTATCTTAAAAAAAATAGAAAACGAGTACTGCTTGTGGCTGGAGACATTTACAGACCAGCAGCTATAGATCAGCTTGAAATACTTGGAAAAGAAACAGGAATTGAGGTTTATTCAGATAGGGTTCAGCCGCGCGTTGAAGTTTTAGCAAACGCTGCAAAAGCTAAGGCTAAACAGGAAGGGCTAGATGTTGTAATAATAGATACGGCAGGGCGGTTCCAGATTGATGAAGAAATGATTCAGGAACTGATCGGAATATCTCACAACGTTCTCCCTAAAGAAACTATTCTTGTCGCGGATGCTGCACTCGGACAGGCAGCTGTTGCTGTTTCTGCGGCTTTTCATAAGGCGCTTGGATTGACAGGAATTATTCTTACCAAACTTGATGGGGATGCCAGAGGAGGTGCCGCGCTGTCAATCAGGAAAGTAACCGGTTGCCCTATAAAGATGGTAGGAATCGGTGAAAAGATAGAGGATTTTGAGGTTTTTTATCCTGATAGAATAGCTTCAAGAATACTCGGGATGGGAGACATTGTATCTCTAGTGGAAAAAGCCGCTGATGAAATAGACGCTGCTGAAGCGGAAAAGCTTCAAAAAAGACTAAAATCCAACGAATTTGACCTTACTGATTTTCTAGGGCAGTTAAGACAAATGAAAAAACTGGGAGGATTGGAAAAAATATTTGGGATGCTTCCTGGAAGCAAAGCGCTGGCTAATGCTAATATTGATACAAAAAAGTTCACTTTTCTTGAAGCAATAATATGTTCTATGACACAGAAAGAACGTATGAGTCCTGAAAAAATAGACTTTTCAAGAAAAAAGAGAATATCCAAGGGGTCAGGAACTAGTATAGAACAGGTAAATGAACTGATTAATCAGTTTCTTATGATGAAAAAAGTAATGAGAAACCCGGGGATTATGGGACATGCAACGTCTGGAATGGCAGGAATGCCGTCTATGCCTATAGGGAGCGGATTCGGATTTCAACGAGGACCTAATAGAATGAAAAAGAAAGAAAAACGTAGAAAAAAGCGTTAGTTTAATTCACATTATTAACAGATAAAACTATTAACGCAATATTTACCATAGCAATGTCTTTTTAAACAAAGAGGAGGGGAAAGCGATGAGAAGATATATCAAGAAGTTAAGTCTATTATTAACACTCAATTTTGTGTTAATAACATTAGTATTTTCTGATGATGTAAAAATTCAGCGGGTTTTGAATACGGAAAAAGT
>Ga0233425_10004166_pt1 | contig 24709 bp, 26 predicted proteins | sample Watercolumn_Towu_2_FD_181712 | JGI IMG/M metagenome (GOLD analysis project Ga0233425, IMG submission 181712) | Freshwater microbial communities from Lake Towuti, South Sulawesi, Indonesia - Watercolumn_Towuti2014_140_MG | ecosystem: Environmental > Aquatic > Freshwater > Lake | place... | reverse complement strand
ATCATTGAATTTGCCGAACGGTTCGATCCCCAGCCCTTTCACGTTGATGAGAAGGCCGCCCAAGAATCTTTGTTTGGCGGTCTTATTGCTTCTTCCCTCCATACTATTTCGGCCTGCACTCGAGCCGTGGTGGATGCGCAGGGGGATGTAGCCATTGTCAGCGGTGTCGGTATGGACGAGGTAAAGATGTTCAATCCGGTAAGACCCGGGGATGTCCTTTCCATCGACGCCCGCTGGGTCGATCTCAAACGCTCCCGAAGCAAACCCGGTTTCGGCTTTGCCGGAATCCGCTGCCAGGTTTCCAATCAGCACGGCGAACCCGTCATTGAATATGGTTATCGGTATATGCTGGCTTGCCGAGCAAAGAATTTCGGTAAATTCCCCTGATTTTGCTTTGTAGCATTTTTAAATATCCAGTCGGTTCTATTCTTCAAGGGATGAAATTAATCCGTATTTTCTTTTTGACGAAGCCCACGAGAAACATTACTATAGCGGGACGATGAAAAGCGAAAAATCAGTCTATGCCTGCCAAAACTGCGGGTTTCAAAGTCCGAAATGGCTGGGCCGGTGTCCGGATTGCGGTTCTTGGAACACGCTCATAGAAGAAAGTCTCGGCCTTTCCGTTTCGGCCCACCCCTGGGAAGAGGGGCCGTCTCGGCGGTCCCATCCTCAACCTCTTGGGGAGATCTCCAGCCAAGGAGAACAAAGGGTCCTTGTCGGGATTGAAGAACTGGATCGGGTCTTGGGGGGCGGACTGGTGCCGGGGTCGGCTGTCTTGATCGGCGGAGACCCGGGGATCGGTAAATCCACATTGATTCTTCAGACCCTGGACCGCCTGGCCGCATTGGGTTACAAATCCCTCTATATTTCCGGGGAGGAATCGGCCCAACAGATTAAAATGCGCGGGGAGCGGCTGGGGGCCGAAAACAGTCAGGTCCTGGTGGTCTCGGAAACTTCCCTGGAGGCTGTTTTTAAAATTCTCAAAGACCTTCAACCGCAATTTGTGGCCATCGATTCCATTCAGACGATTTATTCCGGGGAGATGAGCTCGGCGCCGGGAAGTGTCTCCCAGGTTCGCGAAGCAGCCGGAAAATTAATGGTCTGGGCCAAGAAATCAAACACATCGTTGTTTTTGATCGGTCATGTGACCAAGGAAGGCCTTATTGCCGGGCCCAGGGTTTTAGAGCACATGGTCGACACGGTTCTGTACTTCGAGGGGGAACGGGGCCATGTCTATCGAATCCTCCGGGCGGTAAAAAATCGCTTCGGGTCCACCAATGAGATCGGGGTTTTTGAAATGAAGGACTCGGGCCTGGTGGAGGTAAAAGATCCCTCCAGAATGTTTCTCTCCGAACGACCCATCAATGTCCCGGGTTCCATAGTGGTGCCTAGTTTGGAAGGGTCTCGGCCGATTTTGGTGGAGATTCAGGCCCTGGTCAGTCAGACCAATTTCGGTGTCCCTCGGCGAACGGCTATGGGCGTGGAGACCAACCGGGTCTCCCTTATCGTGGCCGTCCTGGAAAAGAAGGCCGGACTTAATCTCTTGAATCAGGATATTTTCCTGAATGTGGCCGGAGGAATCCGCATCGACGAACCGGCCGTGGACCTGGGAATTGCCGCCGCCCTGGCCGGCAGTTTTCTGGAGCGTTCCATCTCTCCCCAAACGGTTCTTTTCGGTGAAATAGGCCTGACCGGGGAAGTCCGGGCCGTCAGTCAATCCCTCTTACGAGTAAAAGAGGCTCAAAAGCTGGGGTTCACGCGCTGCCTGCTCCCTAAAAATAATCTGGAGCAAATAGATAAACATTCGTCTATCGAATTGATAGGGATCCGGTCGTTGGAGGAGTGTTTGGGAATATTATTTTAATTGTTTATTGATCCAAGATTTGATTCTATTCTGGGGTCATCTGTGAACAGGCTCAATACTCCTTCTCTTTGAGTCCCTTCTCGAAGGTTTTATTCCCTACCGCCCCCATCGGGACAACGCTACCACAATTCTCGCTGTCTTCATCAATGCTATTTCCCACACTTAAATGGAAAAATGCATCCTGCTTCTTGTTCATGAAATAGATTACCTAACCGCAACTGCTTCAAGTTGATATTCTATAGGGATAACAAGAAAAACAATGACTTTGCTTTTCACGTTCTCATTTGTAAATGATTTAATAAACAGCGGCTCTGAGTGGATAATCTCTTTTACAGGCTTATCTGAAGGACAGTGTTTCAGGGTTTGGGTCACCCCTGCATCCAGAAAGTATTTATCATACCAGCCGTCGCCATTCCCCGAAACCAAGGCCGGGGTCAGAACCATAGCTTTTTTGTTACAATCATAACGAATGATTTCTTTTGATAGCCTTACTTTTACTCCTCTCACATTTTCGACTTCGATCTTTTTCGTAATGTATTGTTCTTCAGAATCCTTCACGATAACTTGCTCGGCGGCCGTAATAGAGCTAAAATTTGTAAAGATGAGGGCCAGAAGAAGAAATAGCAAATACTTTTTCATTACAAATTTCTCCTTTATAATAAAATGGTAAGATATGGCAATGGACCAGTTAATAAAAGCTTGACGTTAAACACCGCTGCCCATTCCCCCCGGATTTCTTTGCGCAAAGGCAACACTCAGTCCCACTCTTCCAGAGTGGGTTCCTGGTTACTTCGCATTGGGGACGATGCGCAGTCCCCTTCCTCCGAGACGGGTCCCTGGTTTTGGACGCCTTATACCTAGACCTTTTCGAGCGACCTGGAAAAAAGAATGTACCAGAACCTTATTCAAATTTAAGGGGTCGAGAGGAAGGCTTTATACCCTTTGTAAGTCATATAGAGATCCGCTTTGCTGACCAACTCAAAAGGGGAATGCATCGAGAGGACCGGGGTCCCGCAATCAATAATCTCCATGCCCTGGGCGGCTAAAAATTTGGCGATGGTTCCCCCTCCGCCTTCATCCACCTTGCCTAATTCACCGGTTTGCCAGATAATCTTATTTTTATTAAATAGCTCCCTGATCCAATGGACATATTCGGCATTGGCATCACTTGAACCGTACTTCCCGCCTGAGCCGGTAAATTTAGTCAGACACAGACCGGAGCCTAAGCGAGGGGCGTTTCTTTTTTCATGGACTTCCTGATAGTCCGGATCCACAGCCCCGGCTACATCGGCCGAAATAGCCCGAGAGGCGGCCAAGGTCTCTAAAAGGATCTGTGAGGAACAGGGTTCACCTTTCAGAGAAAAAAGTCGGGGCAGGAAGGCCTCCAAGATTTGGGACCGGGCGCTGGTATTCCCTTCGCTGCCGATCTCTTCCTTGTCGAAAAACAGGGCCACCGCCGTCCTGGCCGGCTTGTGGGTTTCTAAGACAGCCCTTAAGCTGCTGAAAACGCAAACCCGATCGTCTTGACCGTAGGCCCCGACAATGCCTCGATCAAATCCGACATCCCGGGCTGAATCGGCCGGAACCAACTCTAATTCGGCGCTGATCAGGTCTTCTTCGACCAGCCCATATTCCCGGTGAAGATGGTCCAGGATTGTTAATTTAAAGCGATCTTTAATCTCCTTCGATCCCAAAGGGATACTGCCCACCAGGATATTGAGTTTCTCCCCTTCCACGGCCTCGGAAAGTTTTTTTTCCATCTGGACCTTCCTGGCCAGGTGGGGCAGTAGATCGGCCACGGAAAAAACCGGGTCTTGCATTTTTTCGCCGATCGCCAGGTTTATCCTGCGACGGTTTGAGGTCAAAATCGTCCCGTGAAGGGCCAGCGGTCTGGCCAGCCATTGATATTTTTTGATACCGCCGTAATAATGGGTTTTCAAAAAGGCCAGGTCCAGCTCTTCATAAAGGGGTTGCTGCTTCAGATCCAGACGAGGGGCATCCACATGGGAGGCGATGACTTGCAGCCCTTTATCCAGGGGGCCTTTTCCGAGAACAGCCAAGGCAAGGACTTTGTCTTTGAAGACTTGAAAGACTTTTTCCTTGGGGCGGCCGTGATTGATGTCGGCAAAACCTGCCGATTCCAGCCGGCGGGTTATTTCGCTGATGGTTTCCCGTTCGGTTTTGGAGGCGTTTAAAAAGCCCTTATAATCCTCAGCCAGAGGCCAGACCTTTTTTTCTTCGGCGGAGGAAAGTTCGTCCCAGACCGTCTTTCTTTGATACCCTAAGCGTTTTCCCAGGGACTGGGCTTCTTTTTTGGTCAGTTTTTTTGGCACAAGGGTTTCTGCCCCAAAATGATTTTGTGCAGGTTAAAGAGGTTGCAGTTGATAATTTGATGGACCTCAATTTCCGTGGATTTTACCAGGGAAACTACGTCCAGATCCGTAACAAAACCTATCTTGGCGAAAAACGGCGAGGTCAAAGTTTCCAGTTTTCCTAGAAACCGTTCCGTGTCCTTGGAATGGTTGACGATGATGATCTGCCCTCCTGGTTTGCAGACCCGAATAATTTCACGGCAGAATTTTTCGGGGTCCTGAACCGTTGTAATTACATAAGGAGATAAAATGGCATCGAAGGTGTTATCCTCAAAATCCATTTGGCAGGCGTCCATGACCTCAAGGTCTATCTTGAGACCATTACCCATTTTTTTTACCCGTTCCCTGGCCCGCTCAATCATCTTGGCCGAGATATCAATCCCGACAATGTGGCAGCTCTTAGGATAATGGGGTAGGGTCAATCCTGTCCCGATGCCCACTTCAAGGACTTTTTTATTGGCGGAGTCCAGATAATGAAAGGCCCGCCTTCTACCGTTCTCCAAAATTTTTCCAAAGATCAGATCATAAAAGGGAGAATAAAAGGAATAAATCCCTTCCATCGATTTTCCATTTCCGTTATGCTTTTTCTCCATAGGTAATATCAATGCTCCTCCGGCTTTATTATGTCTGTAATTTAAGATGATCTAAGAATATTGTATACACCTGATAAGCCTTTTTTTCAAAATCCTCTTCGGCCAAATCAAAGACCAGGAATCCGGGTTCATCCTTCATTAAGGGGCTGACCAGTTTTTCTGCCATAATTTTGGAACGGAAATCCGTTTTAGTCAGGATTTCGGCCAGATGGTCTGTGAAATTCGGCAGAAATTTATATGGATAATACCACCGCTCCCCTTTTAAGATATCCTGGTAATACCGTAAGCATATCTCTCCAAAGACTTTTTCGTCTCCCAGAGAGGCCTTTTCGGTTGATTTGGAGGAATAATAGGCCATGGCCTGGAGTAAATAGTGCTCCAATTCCCGAAGATTTCCCTGCCACTGATGAAAGAAAGTCTTTAAAAGAAAAAAATAACGCAGATAGCGGATGGATTTTCCCTGAAGGAAGTAGCGAAGATGGTAGGGGATGTCCTCAATTACTTCATTTAAAGAGGGCAGTTGGAGCCGATAAGGAAAATCATAAACCAGGTCATCCCAAATCGCCTGGGGCGAGGAACTGGTGCAGATTATCCGCCAATCTGAAGAAATTTCCAGTGATTCATTAAACAGGGGCCTCTTGCCGGCCAACCAGTCCTTGAATTTAGCCTGGAAGGGCAAAGGCAGGGTGTGGAGTTCTTCGAAGACTAAGGTCCCTCTGTTTTGTAAGACCCCGTGTGCCTGGGCCCAAAGATCTTCTGTAAAAGTTAAACCATTTAGAAAAAAAAGGGGATTTTGATAAAACGGTCCATTTTCGATCAAAAACTGGATGGTCCGTTTTTTGCCCGAACCGGTCGGCCCATTAATGAGGATAGGCTCCTTTGTCTTGGCAATAAACCCCAAAAAATTTTTAAAGGGCTCAAGACGCTGAGGATGTCCTATTAGTGGAGGCTGCATATATATTCTTGGATATGGATCACTTTTAAGAGAATATCAGCGCATACATAGCACAGGGCATTAAGGCTGGTCAACTAATAAATTTGACGGAAATAGTTCTGGTAATGGCACATCCTGGCTATTATAATAACCTGTAATTATGACCCAATTACATGTCTTGCGGCTGTTTTTTTCAGGCTTTAGTGCATGCAGATTCCCAGCTCGTGAGGGAACATTCGTTAAGCCCTTCAGTGGGTTGTGGGGGTGGTTTGTCGGGGATTGAAAGGTCTATCATCCGTATTACTGATCTGGCTTGGGGAGGTCAGGGATTGGGGCGATTTGAAGGGAAGGTTGTTTTCGTCCCTTTTACGCTTCCCGGGGAGCTTGTTGAAATTGAGATAACCGGCTCCAAGAAGAACTATAGTCAAGGGAACTTGTTTCGCCTCTTGGAAGCCTCTCCGGACAGGATTGACCCTCCCTGTTTTTTTTACCGAAAATGCGGGGGATGCCAATTACAGCATTTGGATCCTCTGAAGCAGATTCAAGAAAAAGAGAAACTCTTCCGTCAGGGAATGAATCATGCCTTAGGACAAAAGGAGATCCTGATTAAACCGGCCTTGCCTTCTACCCAAACCCTTGGCTATCGGCATCGTCTTTATCTAAAGTCCGCCTGGAATAATGATCGATTTATTATGGGATTTTATAAGGCGGGCAGTCATGAAGTTGTCCCAATAACGCATTGTCTTTTAGCCAATGGAGAGATTAATAAGCTCTTGCCCCATCTTCAGGATATCATCCAGGGTCTTCGTTATACCCAGTGGACTCCCGAGATAGAAATCCAAATTATTGAAAACCCCTTTAGGGGGGGCTTGGTCTTTATTTCTCCCGAGGGACTAACCGCCGATAAGAGGAAAAAAATTACCGAAGGATTGAGGTCCCAGACAAGGTTGGAATATATCCTCTTCCAAGAATCCAATAAACCGGGGTGGAGAAGTGAACACCCATTTTCCAAAGAAAAAGACAGCCCTGAATTCGAGCTTCCGGCTGCGGAAACCGGGTTGAGTCGAGACCTGAAAATGACCTGCTTTCCACAGGTTTTTACTCAAATTAATCTAGCTTTAAACCGACGTTTGATCGCCGAACTAGCTGATCTGGACCTCTTTGATCTTCAGGACAGGGTCCTGGATCTTTATTGTGGATTGGGAAATTTTTCTTTGCCCCTGTCTCTCATGGTTGAAGAAGTATTGGGCTTGGAGGTTTTTCCTTTAGCGGCGTCCAATGCCCGATGGAACCAAAAGCGCAATCAGATAACAAATTGTAAATTTGTTCAGGCCAAGGCCGAGGAGGTTTTTAAACAAGCACTTTGGCAGAACAAGCTGTTTTCTAAGGTCTTTTTAGACCCTCCAAGAAGCGGGGCTCGGGAAGTCGTCTCATGGTTGGACACTCCGGCTTTGCGGGGTATCCTTTATCTATCCTGTAACCCCATGACCCTATTTCGAGACCTGAAACTCCTTATGGATAAAGGTTGGCGGGTGGAATGGACCCGGCCGATCGATTTTTTCCCCCAAACCTTCCATTTGGAAAGCCTGACTTATTTAAGCAGGAAATGATTCGCCCATCATGCGTATTTTTTCTCAAAGAAACAGTCTGTTTCAATTAACTTGTTAAAATAATTATTTAATTTTTATCTTGGGTTTTTGCTCCAATAATGATATAATACTATTTTTGAATCTTAATTTGGAGGTCGGCCCATGATGGAATTTAATGTTGGGGATTTGGCAGTCTATCCAGCCCATGGTGTTGGGCGGATTGAATCCATAGAGGCCCGCAACCTATACGGCGCTTCTCAAAATTTCTATATTATGAGAATTTTGGAAAACAATATGATTATCATGATTCCCATCAGCAATGCCAATAATGTGGGACTCCGGGAAATTATTAAAGAGGGAGAGGTTTCCAAAATTTTTAAGATTTTAAAAGAAAAAGATGTTGAATTTGATAACCAGAGCTGGAATCGACGCTACCGGGAATATATGGAAAAGATCAAAACCGGATCGGTATATGAAGTAGCTCAAGTCTTGAGGGATCTTTTTTTACTAAAACTGGAAAAGGAGCTTTCTTTCGGGGAGCGAAAAATGCTCGAAACAGCCAAAAGCCTGTTGGTTAAGGAGATCTCGATCGCCAAAAAGATGGAAGAAAATAAAGTAGAAGAAGATATTAAACGAATATTTAAACATTGAGACAGCGGCACCATTTTCCTCTTTTGTTTCATCGGTTGGGGCCTCTTTTTTTCCGAATTCAAAATCTCTGATAGCACAACGCTGACCTTTATATCGTCCACGTGGGACCGGGAATCTAATGCCGGGGGCCTTACGGTTTTTAACCATTCCGTAATAAAATAAATTCGATATTATTCTTTTTGTCTTCAACGCCTAAAGAGAAGGGGCCCCTTTTTATATAGTTGCATTTTGATTCTGCGGTCTTATTTTAATCTAAAAATATGATGTTAGGGTTCAAGTGGGTTTCCTTCCTCGCCTTTTACTGGAATCCTTGCCACTTTGGATCCTAAAGCAAATTCTCATCCTTCGGGACGCCCACATTCGGACGTTCATGAGATCTTAATAAGAGCCGGATTGCCGATGTCCTTCGCTTGGAGCAGGGACATTTCAAGGTCTTAACTCAAGGTCTGGAGATTTTCAATAGAAAGGAGGTGTTAAAAATGCCTATGGTTTTCTTAAAAGCAATTTTATTCACGATTTGTCTTGTTTGCGGATTTTTTATTGCAGGTAATTTTAGAATCTCCACAACTTGGCCTTGGTTCCCCTACCTGGGAGGCCTTTTGGGGATTATGGGGGCGGTTCTTATCCTCATTGTAGAGAAAAAAATAAAAAAAGTCCCCTTGGGGAGTTCGCTGGGTGGCGCGGCTGGCCTGGTTTTAGGATTAGTTGTCGGCCGCCTATTGATGTTTCCTTTTGAATGTTTTCGGACTGAGGCCTCACTGCACTTTCTTATTTTATTATCGTTAAGTGGAGTTTTCGGTTATCTAGGGTTGGCCCTGGGAAGTTCTAAGGCCATAGAAATCGGCAAGTTTACCGTTTCAACCCTGATCCCTTCGGCTTTCTCCAAAAATCCTTCCCGATATTTATTGGATACCAGCGTTATCATTGATGGCCGGATAGCTGATATATGTGAAACGGGTTTTTTACAGGGGACCTTGATAGTGCCCCAGTTTATCCTTCAGGAGCTGCATCATATCGCCGATTCGGGTGATCCTTTAAAAAAAATCCGTGGCCGCAGAGGATTGGATGTTATTGAAAAAATACAGAAACAAAAAGACCTGGAGGTTGTAATCCTAGACCAGAATCCCCATAAGGACAATGTGGATGCCAAACTGGTGGATCTGGCTCTGGAAATTCAGGGAACGATTATAACCAATGATTATAATTTGAATAAAGTTGCCGAATTAAGAGGGGTTAAATGTCTTAACTTAAACAAACTGGCCAATGCCTTGAAGCCGGCGGTCCTGCCCGGTGAGGTAATTAATGCCCAAATTATCCGAGAAGGAAAAACACCGGGACAGGGGATCGCCTACATGGATGATGGGACCATGGTGGTGGTTGAAAATGCCAGAAAACATATCGGTCGGTCGATTGAAGTGGTGGTCACCAGTGTGCTCCAGACCGGAACAGGGCGAATGATATTTACTGAAGCGAAAAACGGGTGAACAAATCATCTGACAAGGCCGTCGAGCCCTATGAATTTTTTATTGGCGATCCGGATGCTCAAAAACGCCTGGATCTATTTTTAATAGAACAAGGAGTCCCATATTCCCGATCCCAGTTAAAAAAATGGATTGATGAGGACCGGGTTCTGGTCAATGGGCAATCACCTATTAAAGGGGGGTATCGTCTAAAAAGAGGGGATGTGGTGAGGCTAATCCCTCAAGATCCTGTCCCTTTGGACCTTCAACCGGAGAGCATCCCCTTATCCGTAATATTTGAAGACCAGGATATTTTGGTGTTAGATAAGCCGCCCGGTCTAGTCGTCCACCCCGCTCCGGGTAACTATTCGGGAACCCTGGTCCATGCCCTGCTTTCTCATTGTCAAGATCTGTCGGGAATCGGGGGAATCCAGCGACCGGGAATCGTCCATCGGCTGGACAAAGACACTTCCGGTCTGATGGTTGTGGCTAAGAATGATACGGCCCATCAAAGGTTGATTCACCAATTTCAAGGCGGGAAGGTCATTAAGGAATATCAGGCCTTGGTTTGGGGTAGACCCCTTGCCGATCAAGGACGGATTGAAAAACCAATCGGCCGTCACCCGGTGCAGCGAAAAAAAATGGCCCTGAACGAGATCCACGGGAAACCGGCTGTTACCGAATGGCAGGTCCTGGAACGATATCCACAGGGAATCAGCCGTCTTCTCCTTGGCTTGAAGACCGGTCGAACCCATCAGATTCGAGTTCATCTTTCCAGTCAAGGATGGCCTATAATCGGGGATTCACTATATGGAGGGGGGAGGAATGTACGTCCCAAGGCGGAAGGTCTTTGGGTTCAAGGCTTAAAAACGGTTTCCCGCCAACTGCTTCATTCCTGCCGTTTGGCCTTCTCCCATCCTACCCAAGGTCTGGAACTGGATTTTAGATCTGATCTCCCCAAGGATATGGAAGACGTTCTTAGGCTATTAACATGCTGCTGAAAAAGGCCCATTTACGGCGTTGCTCTCATCCTTCGTCATTGCGGCGTATTTATATATACGCCTCCCTCCTCAGAATTTCTTCGCATAAAGGGCAATGCTCAGGCCCATCCCTTCGGGACGGGTCCCTGGTTTCGGGCGCCTTGTGTCTGGACTTTTTTGAGCATCCTGTAGAAAATTAGTTATTTCGAAAAATGTTAAAGGCAAAATAAAGGCCGGGAAGAAGATCATTGCAACGATAAAAATATCTTGACAGTTCTGGAATTCTAGGATTATAATTCTACAAATAAAGGAGATTATGGTACGGAAGAAAGTGCCAAGCCCCTGCCGAGTAAGGATTTATATCCGAAAGTAATCAATAGATTCCAAGATCATCATTTCTTTTTGCAATCACTCTGAACATTTAAGATGAATTTTAGGGTTGCCACAATACGATAGCTCCCGACTATTAACAAACAAAGATGGTGCGGGGCTACCCCCAAGGACCACACCAGAGGTTTTTAACGTATCAACACAGAGGAAAATATGAATTTAGCTGAACTCAAGCAAAAGAAAATCAGTGAACTAAACCAACTGGCCAAGGAGTTTAATATCGAAGGGGCCAGTGGGATGAGAAAACAGGACCTTATCTTCGCTCTGCTTCAGGCCCAGACTGAAAAAAACGGGCTGATATACGGAGAAGGGGTTTTGGAAATTCTGCCGGACGGTTTCGGTTTTTTAAGAGCCCCGGATTACAATTATCTCCCCGGGCCGGATGATATTTATGTTTCTCCCTCGCAGATAAGGCGTTTTAATTTGCGAACCGGGGATACAACCTCCGGACAAATCCGCTCTCCCAAGGATAACGAACGGTATTTCGCCCTGCTTAAAGTTGAGTCGGTTAACTTCGAAGATCCGGAAGTCTCCAGGGAAAAAATATTATTCGACAACTTAACCCCTCTCTATCCCAATAAACGGATCAAACTGGAGACCAATGACTCCGCCAACTATTCCATCAGAGTTATGGATCTCTTAACTCCTATCGGAAAAGGGCAAAGGGGGTTGATCGTCTCCCCGCCCCGGACCGGCAAGACCATGCTCCTCCAAAATATTGCCAACAGCATTTCCAGGAATTTTAAGGACATCATATTAATTGTGCTCTTGATAGATGAGCGTCCGGAAGAAGTCACTGATATGCAGCGATCGGTCAAAGCCGAGGTGATCAGTTCCACCTTTGATGAACCGGCCCAGCGGCATATCCAAGTGGCTGAAATGGTCATTGAGAAAGCCAAAAGGCTGGTGGAGCATAAAAGGGATGTGGTGATTCTATTGGATAGTATCACCCGGCTGGCCCGGGCCTATAATACCGTCGTTCCGCCCAGCGGCAAGATCCTCTCCGGCGGGGTGGACTCCAACGCCCTCCACCGCCCGAAGCGTTTTTTCGGAGCCGCCCGCAATATTGAAGAAGGCGGCAGCCTGACCATTATTGCTACGGCCCTGGTAGACACTGGAAGCCGGATGGATGAAGTCATCTTCGAAGAATTCAAAGGAACCGGCAATATGGAGATCCATTTAGACCGCAAATTAAGTGATAAACGAATTTTCCCGGCCATTGATATCAACCGTTCGGGGACAAGAAAAGAAGAACTGCTCTTAAATACGGATGAACTGAACAGGGTCTGGATCTTAAGAAAATTATTGGCCCCTTTAACGGTAGTGGACAGCATGGAATTTCTACTGGAAAAGATGGAGGGGACCAAGAATAATGCAGATTTTTTAAGTCTGATGAATAAATAACAAGGAGTCATCACATGAAAGAAAAAATTCATCCACCTTACCATCAAACAACCGTTCGCTGTGCCTGCGGGAATGAAATCTCCACCGGATCGACCAAGAAAGAAATCCGGGTGGAAATTTGTTCCCAGTGCCATCCTTACTTTACCGGCAAACAAAAGTTGATGGATTCGGCCGGGAGGATCGAACGGTTTCAGAAAAAATACAGCCAGGTTGCTAAAGGGAAAAAGGGTTCCGCGAAGGAGACCCAGGTCTAATCCTGGTCATGGAAAGGATCTTTTGCGCATGATTCAGGTCGGCGGTCAAGCCGTAATCGAGGGTGTGATGATGAAGGCCCCCAAATCCTTGGCCGTAGTGGTGCGCCTGCCCAATGGAAACCTGGTGATGAAAGAAGACATCCTTCATCCGTGGTCGGAACGGTTTTTATTCCTGAAGTGGCCGGTCTTGAGGGGCACTCTGATCCTGATTGAGACTTTGATCCAAGGGATTCAGGCCTTGAATTTTTCAGCCAACCAGGCCTTAGCCGAGGGGGAAGAGGGCAAAGAGATCGGTTGGGGGGCTATGCTGGGCACTTTATCCGTCGCTATTCTTTTGGGACTGGGTCTCTTTGTGGCCTTACCCCATTGGATCAGTGCCTATTTGGGCGGCTTGTCTCTTTTCCAATTCGGGGTGGACTCCTTTTCTTTTCATCTCATAGACGGGGTTGTCAAGGTTATTTTCTTTATAGCTTATATCTGGATTATCTCCCGGTTTAAAGATATCCGACGGGTCTTTCAATATCATGGGGCCGAGCATAAAACTATTTTTACCTATGAAGCCGGCCAGGCCCTGACTGTGGAAAACGCCAAAGGGCATTCAACGCTGCACCCCCGTTGCGGGACCTCATTTATCCTGCTGGTTTTGGTGATTAGTATTCTTATCTTCTCGGCCCTATTCCCCTTTTTGCCGAAAATGCCTTCTTTAAGCCCCTGGGCTCGAAATATTCTCTATATTTTCTTCAAGATTTTATTGATGATCCCCATTACCGGGCTGGCCTATGAGGCCATTAAATATTCCGGTAAAAAGGCCCATCTGCCCTGGGTCCGTCTGATTATTTTGCCCGGATTGTGGATTCAACGGCTGACGACTCAGGAACCGACGGAAGACCAGATCGAAGTTGCCTTAGAGGCCCTTAATCGGGTCCTGCAATTAGAAGGGCAGCCTTCGGACCAGACGGTCATTTAAGCCGGAACATGTTGCTGAATAAGCTGGCAGAGGTAGAGAAACGGTATCTGAGGCTGGAAGAATCCCTAAACGACCCGGAAGTGCATAAGAACCCTCAAACCTATCAAAAACTGGCCAAAGAGTATTCGGGCTTAGCCCCGATCATCACCAAATATCGTCTTTATAAATCCTATGCCGAGCAGATGGCTGAAAATCAGGACCTGCTTGCCGACCCCGATCCCCAGATTCAGGAATTGGCCAAGGGAGAAATTGAAAATTTAAAGGAGCAAATTGGCCAAATCGAGGAAGAGATCCGGGTCCTCCTCCTACCCAAAGATCCAAATGATGAAAAAAATACCCTTTTGGAGATCCGGGCCGGTACGGGAGGCGAAGAAGCCGCCTTATTTGCCGCCGATCTTTTTCGAATGTATGCCAAATTGGCTGAAGCCATGCATTGGAAAGTAGAAATCATGAGTGAGCATCCCACCGGGATGGGCGGTTTTAAAGAGATCATTGCCCTGATCGAAGGCAAGGGGGCTTATAGTAAACTTAAATACGAAAGCGGGGTCCACCGGGTTCAACGGGTCCCGGCGACGGAGGCGCAGGGGCGCCTGCACACGTCAGCCGTGACCGTAGCCGTCCTTCCGGAAGCCGAAGAAGTGGACATAGTCATCGACCCGGAGGAGATTCGGGTGGATGTCTTCCGTTCTTCCGGACCGGGAGGGCAAAGTGTTAATACCACCGATTCGGCCATTCGGGTTACCCACCTGCCCACCGGCCTGGTCGTCTCCTGTCAGGATGAGAAATCGCAGCACAAAAACAAGGCCAAGGCCTTAAAGGTTTTGCGGGCCCGCCTGCTGGACCTCAAGGTTAAAGAACAACAGGACAAGATTTCCGAAGACCGAAAAAGTCAGGTCGGCAGCGGCGACCGCAGCGAACGGATTCGAACCTATAATTTCCCCCAGAATCGCCTGACCGATCATCGCATCGGTCTGACCCTCTATCAACTGGATTCGGTTATGGAGGGAAATCTCTCTGAGGTGATTAACCCTTTAATCACCTATTATCAGGCCGAACAATTAAAGGCCGAGAAATAAATTTTCTCGTATCCTTTTCACCTTTCAATTTTTTTTCAGACAGGATTAGCCGAATTGATATGAGGCCCACCCATCCTATTCCAAATAATTTTTCGAGAGAATCCTGGACCATACGACAGGCTCTAGGTTGGGCTACGAGCTGCTTGCAGTCGGCCGAACTCCCAGACCCCCGATTGAGTGCAGAACTGCTTTTGGGATCGATCTTGGGTTTGGATCGTTCAGGGCTTCTCTTGGCCTATGATCAGCCTATCCAAGAAGCCGATCGAGGAAATTTTAAAGAAAAGGTCGGGCAACGGTCTGAACAAAAACCAATTGCCTACCTGACGGGCCGTAAAGAATTTTGGTCATTGGATTTTGAGGTCTCTCCCGATGTCCTGATTCCCCGGCCGGAAACGGAACTATTAGTAGAAGAAACGATCCTAATCCTTTCCAGCCGGGCCGGACAAGCTACCGTTGTCGAATTGGGAACGGGATCAGGGGCGGTGATTGTTGCTTTGGCCAAATCTCTTTTTCCTCTGAAAAAGACTCGTTTTCTGGCCACGGATCGTTCCCGACGGGCTCTGGAGACCGCTGGAAAAAATGCAGCCTATCATCAGGTGAAGGACCTTATCTCTTTTATCCAAGGCGACTGGCTGACCCCTTTTTCTATTAAAGAACGATGGATCGATGTCCTGGTTTCCAATCCTCCCTATATTGCCGAGGCGGACGTTGCTCATCTGCCGCCCAGTGTTCAGGCCTTCGAACCCAGGGGGGCCCTTTGCGGAGGTGAGGACGGCCTGGAGGCTATCCGGCTTATTATCCAACAGGCCGGGGAGCAGCTTAAGACGGGCGGCTGGCTGCTCCTGGAAATCGGTGAAACTCAGGCCGCGGAGGTTCTGCAATTCGCCCACGACCACTCTTTTGATCACACAACCATTCGCCGGGATTATTCCGGAAAAGACCGAATACTAAAGGCCTGCTACCATGGATAAGATACGCATTAAAGGCGGCACCCCTCTGAAAGGTCAAGTGACCCTGTCAGGGGCCAAGAATGCCGCTTTGCCCATTATGTCGGCCGCCATCTTAGCGGATGGCTGGTCGACCTTAACCAATCTTCCGGCCTTACGGGATATTCAAACCGAAAAAAAATTATTGTCTTTCCTGGGGGCCTCCTTCGAAGATGGGCCTGGATCTTCATTGCGCATAAATGGATCAAAGATCCAAGGATTCGAGGCGCCTTATGATCTGGTCAAGACCATGCGGGCCTCTATCCTGGTCTTGGGTCCCTTAGTGGCCCGGTTCGGCCGGGCCAGGGTCTCTCTCCCCGGAGGATGTGCCATAGGGGCCAGACCGATCAATCTCCATCTGGCCGGGCTGGAATTGATGGGGGCCCGGATTGATTTGAAACATGGGTATGTGGAGGCCAAGGCCCGCCAACTGCGGGGTGCTGAGATCGTTTTTGATACGCCCACCGTGACCGGCACGGAAAACCTGATGATGGCCGCCTGTTTGGCAAAAGGGAAAACGCTTATTGGTAATGCGGCCAAGGAACCGGAGGTGGTGGACCTGGCCAATTTTTTATCAGCCATGGGGGCCCGGATTGAAGGGGCCGGGACGGATTTGATAGCCGTTCAGGGGGTGTCCGCCCTGCATCCGACCGAATATCGGATAATGCCGGATCGGATCGAAGCCGGAACCTATATGGTCGCCGCCGGGATCACTCGGGGCGAGGTCACCCTGAACGGTTATGACGGCTCCTGTCTGGAAACCGTCATCACCAAGCTCAAGGATGCCGGATTGGAATTCTCTCAAAAAAAATCAGGTTTGACCATACACGGCCCCCGCAAGGTCAAAAGCGTTTCCCTGACGACCCGGCCCTATCCCGGTTTCCCGACGGATATGCAGGCTCAATTCATGGCCCTCATGTCCATCGGTCAAGAGACCAGTATTATCAAAGAAACCATTTTCGAGAATCGTTATATGCACGTCAGTGAATTACGGCGCATGGGGGCGGATATTGAGGTCTCCGGAAATCAGGCCGTAGTCAAAGGGGTTCCCAGACTTCTAGGGGCCCCGGTCATGGCAACCGATTTAAGGGCTAGCGCTTCTTTGGTCCTGGCCGGTTTGGCCGCCGACGGCATCACCGAGATTTCAAGGGTTTATCACCTCGACCGGGGCTACGAAACATTAGAGAAAAAGCTCCTACCCTTAGGTGCACGGATCGAACGGATTAAGGAAGGGGGATGAACCAGGTGAATTAGAATTTCGGTATAGCGAAGCCTCAATTATTGGTATTCCTTAAATCTTCATGAACCGATTGCCACTCATGAAGATTCTGCCTTCCTTCCGTATATTCCTTATACCGTTTATCCAATTCTCGCTTTTGTCATTCAGGCATGGGAAGTTCTCCATTACTTTGGGCAATAGAATCCCAAACATCTTCAATAAGCAGCAACTTTCCCGATAAATTTAATTTGCCTATTTCTTGCTTAATTTCTTCCGGTCTCATATTTATTCATACCTCCTTTTACCTCTAAAGCTAAACATCCTCCTGCCCCGCCGCGGCGAGGATATATTTTAATAACGGATCAACTTTATTGATATCCATTTTCAAATACCTTCTGCCCTCCACCAAAAAATTTCTTTTATAGGTTAAAAGGCTCCGTTAAAGGCCCTAATCGCACCATGTTTTCAATGATCTTAAAATGATTTCCGCCTGTACGGCTGGTTCGCCCCGGTGTCAAGGTATTCCATTCCCTATCTGCTTATTTCAGGCCGTCAATTCAGCCCAAAAACAAATTCGTTTTTTATTGCTTTTCATCAGGTGTCCCAATGTGACCGGGTATAGTTCTATACTCCTAATATGAACCGTTCATCAACATTTGGGGATAGATATCCTGAAAAGCCAAGAAGATGGAGACAGATCAGAGTAGAATCCTATACCGACAAGTCACGCCGAATACCCCCTGGATCAACGGCATTCCGGATTCCGGGATAGTCCGAACAAAACTTATAAGGATTCTGTAGAGCCTCTTTCACCTTGTCATGTGGCCAGTCGCCGAACTGGTTGCAAAGTGCACCCAGAGTTCCTGCCTGCCAATTTGTGGCCGAGGCCAAGCCTTCGGCATAATTGCTTGCCTTGGCTATACAGGTTTTCAGATCCACCTAGTTCTGGGACCGGACGTAACTGTCAAAGGTATTCTCAAAGTCATCATTGAGATGGAAGCCGGTTATTCTTTATCGGGATGGCTGAATCTCTCCGCCCTTTTTTAGATTCCTGATATGGCGATCCGGGATTTTTTTCAGGAAATCCCCTAGTTCTATCTCTGCCAAGTGCAATTCATAATTTTTTTGTAGGTTTATCCAAATATCCGGGCCGGTCCCGAACCAACGGCCGAGACGTAAGGCCGTGTCCCCGGTAATGCCACGTTTGCCACGGATAATCTGGGTCAGGCGGTTGGTCGGCACCCCAAGTTCTTTCGCCAGTTCGTTGGCACTCATGCCGAGTGCTTTTAATTCGTCTGCCAGGTGTTCCCCCGGGTGAATGAGAAGACGTCTCATGGTAAATCTCCTAATGATAATCGACTATTTCCACATTAAGCGGTCCGGGAGAATTTTCCGGCCATTCAAAACAAACCCGCCATTGCTCATTAATACGGATACTAAATTGGCCTTTCCGATTCCCTTTTAATCCTTCTAATCGGTTTCCCGGGGTGTTAAGGGCCATCAGGCGGTCCGCCGCATGGAGCCGATCCAGCCGTAACATGGCTTGCCTTTCAAATCCCTGAAAGGTCTTAATCCGCTCACCCTCGAAAAACAATCGTGTCTGTTTGTCGCGGAAACTGATAATCATTTGGTACTATATCACATTATACGTTGTACGTCAATGGTACAATTTTCTGGAAACTTCATGGATTGCGGGGAAATTGTCCACTGGATTTGCTTATTTCCCCCAAATAACCACCTCGATATCTCGATATTTGGTTGACCCGAATCATTGAATTCCTTTTGTCCCACGCTTGAATAAAAGCCCCATTTTCTTTTTCAAAAAATGGGGCTTTGCCCGATTTCTTCATGGAGTGGCCTTTCGGGTAAGGATTCCCGGAGAATTAAAGCCGAATACAATCCGTTATAATTTAAACCATGACCTATGGGTAAAGTCAATCCAAAAAAAACAAGTCCCCCCTATGTCCTTAAACCGTTCTTTTCCTTTCAATTAAAATGGTTACGATGGAAGAGGGCCGGATGAAGTATTTGGGAACCTTTACATGAAGTGGTAAATTATGTTATCTAATAGATCTGTTTGGTTTATGAGTAAAGAACATAAAACTTCCCAGACAATAAGGTTTTATTCTGACGATGATCGATCCTTCTTTCCGGCAGACCTTCACCCGACCCTGTGTCCCTTTGGTTTTGGCCCTCATGGCCGGTTTGATTTTGGGTTCCGAGTGTTTTGAAACATATCCTTCCTTTTTCCCATGGATGGTCTTATTTCTTTTCCTAACCTTTCTCTCCGGTATCCTTCTATTTCCCTTCTTAGCCTTATGGGCCGGGTGCGGTTTCTTTTTCGTCACCGGCCTCAGTCTGATGACCATTTTTTCTCCGCACTTAAACAGTCCCCAAGTTCCTTCATTTCTGGTGAATCAATCCTTTCAGCATCTCTCGGGTATGATCGTTGAAGAACCGGTTTATTATCCGGATAAGACCCGACTGATCATCCGACTCACCTTTTATCAGGATCAAGGGCAGGAGCGGCCAGCGGCGGGGACAATTTTGGTGGGGGTGAACAAGGAAGTAAGAGGATTCAATAGCGGCGATCCGATTCGTTTTGTCTGCCGGCTGCGCTGGATCGAAGGATATCATAATCCCGGAGGATATAACTTTCAAAAAAAGATGGCCCGAAAAGGGATTCGGGTTTCCGGGTTTGTTGAAGACCCTGAGCTTTTGGTCCTGAGCGGGAAGAATCAACTGTCCTGGCCCTGGCAGGATCTTTTGATACTTCGTAAAAAAGTGTCCGATTTGATGGATGCCCAATTTCCACCCCCGTTCAATGGCTTGGCCTTGGCTTTGATTACCGGGGACCAGAGTAAGATACCTAAAGAAATTCAGGAGGCCTTCAGCCGGGCCGGGGTATCTCATCTCCTGGCCTTTTCCGGATTGAATCTCACGCTGGTGGGCGGCCTTTCGTATTATTTGTTCCGATTTCTCTTCAGCTTATCCGAAACCCTTTTGTTATTGATTAATGTCCGAAAATGGGCCTTATTTAGTACGATCTTCCCGGTTTTAGGTTATACCATACTGGCTGGAATGAGTCCCTCGGCGGCTCGGGCCCTGTTTATGGTCTGCTTCGGCATCCTGGCCCTAATGATTAATAAGTATGCCGATCTAATAAATAGTCTCGCCCTAGCGGCTTTGATCCTTTTACTCCTTTCTCCGGATGCCCTTTTTCTCCCTTCTTTTCAATTGTCTTTTGTGGCGGTCTGGGCCATCGGCTATTTGCTGCCCAGGATGTTGAACCCTGATTCTGATTGGATGCGTGAGGGAACCTCCTTGGCCCAACTTGGTCGAAGAGGAGTTTTTTACTTATGGGGAATATTTTGTGTGTCCTTGGTTTGTCAATTAGCTACCTCGCCGGTAGTGGCCTGGTGGTTTCATCAGATCTCTCTGATCGGCCTGGTCAGTAACCTCATATTAGTCCCTTTGACCGGGATCTTGGCAACCCCTATCGGTTTAGTGGCCCTGGCGGTCACCCCTCTATTTCCTTCCCTCTCTAACCTACTGTTTGGTGTCATGCATATTCTGCTTGAGGTGACTTTATGGTTGACCCGTTTCTTTGCCGGTTTGCCCTGGTCCTATTTAATTGTCCCCCGGCCCGGTGCTGGTGAGATTGCCTTATTCTTTCTGACCGTTACCTTTATTTTTAACTGGCGTCGGATTCCTAAACCGGCCTGGTTGATTTCTCTTTCCCTCTTGGGAATGATCCTCTTCTTTCTTTCTCCCCAGATTAAGAACTTTATTTCACCTTCCTTTAGGGCCACCTTTTTGGATGTGGGTCATGGAAGTGCTATTCTAATCGAGTTTCCCCAGGGGCAGAAGATGCTGGTGGATGGAGGAGGTTCCTTTAATCCCGAATTCGATTTGGGGGAGCGGGTAGTGGCTCCTTTTCTCTGGGCTAAAAAAATAACTAGTCTGGATATTGTTGTGCTGACCCATCCCCATCCGGACCATTTGAATGGTCTGCCTTTTATCCTTTCAAAATTTAAGGTAAAGGAGATCTGGCTAAACGGCCAACGGATAGAGTCCGAGACCTTTACCCGTCTGGAGGAATTGATCCGGGAGAAAACTATTCCTGTGGTTTACCCTGAGGCAGGCTGGCGGAAATTTGTGGGGGAGGTTGAATTGGAAGTGGTCAATTCCCCTGTGGGCCGAGCTGCCGGAAAGGGTTTGGGGTCCCGGGCCTGGCACAATCAGAATAATGATTCTCTGGTCCTGCGTCTGGGTTATAAAGAAAACAACATCCTGCTTACCGCCGATATTGAAGCAGAAGCGGAAAGACGCCTGCTCAAGATACCAAAACGTCTCCGCAGCTCGCTTCTTCAAGTGCCCCATCATGGGAGCAGCACCTCCAGTACCATTCCCTTCATTGAGGCCGTAATGCCTTCCTATGCGGTTATATCCGCCCGGCCTTCGGTTCGCATGCCTCTGCCCCGTCCGGAAATTATCACCCGTTATACAGAACGGGGTATCACCCTTTTTCGAACGGACCGAGAGGGGGCGATATCATTTGAGTTAAAACCAACAGGCTGGAAAATCACCTGTTTTAAGAGAGGACGGATTGGACCTTGAAAAAAGATAGATTAAGGGTAGAGGTAGGGCTCTTTTATATCCAAGAATACTGAAAAAAACTCATCGCCTTTCTGGCACAGGTACTCATAGGTCGGCATAGAAAATTTCCTCCTTTTTCCTCATTGCCAGAATTTCCATCTGGGTATATAGTACCGGATACTTTCCGGATGGCCGGTATTCCTTTAGTTATGGGAGAACTGCCGGATCTAAAAGGGTTTCCAATTAATAAAAAGAAAGGGTTTCCCGTTTGCGGCCTGACGATACCTTGTTTATTTACGAATTGGAAGGCAATCCGCCTGACCCGGAAGGCTTTTTTCAGAACGACTTCTTGGCCCATTGGCGGGAAGGGGAAAGTGCTTTTTTGTTTTTTTCCGCTCCCCATGAAGAAGACCTGAAGAGGTGGTTGGAAAATTTTCCAAAGCTGACCTGGGTTCGCACCCACGTTATGGCCTATAAGGATTGGCAGGGCAAGGAATCGTTCGATTCTCTTTCCATAGGGAAATTGATATTCACTCCACCTTGGGTGGCTCCACCAAATCAGACGGAAAAGGGCATTCTTCGACTGGATCCGGGGGTCGTTTTCGGCTCGGGACATCATCCAACAACCCGGGACTCCCTTCAGGCCCTTCTGGAAGTCTATGAACAAGATAACCCGGAAGTGGTTTTGGATTTAGGGACGGGGACCGGCATTCTAGCGCTGGCGGCGGTTTCGCTGGGGGCTCAAAAGGTGCTAGCCGTAGATTGGAATCCTGCCTGTGTCCGGACCACCCGGGAAAATATTACTCTAAACGAATTGGAAGAAAAAATTAAAGTATTTGAAGGGAAAGCCCAAGAATTTCTTGATCGCCCGGCCGACCTTCTGTTGGCCAACCTCCATTTTGCGGTGATCAAAGAACTAGTTCAAAAAACGGCCTTTTATGAAAAGAAATGGGTTGTCCTCTCCGGTCTTTTACGCAGTGAATTTTTGGAGGTGAAATATCGATTAAAAGGGACTGATTTTACCATTCTGAAAGAATGGGATTCGGATTTCACCTGGTTTACCCTAATGGGGAAGAACGGGATCAAATCATGACGATGGACCTCACTCCTGAACGTCTGGAATTTTTGAAAAAGGACTATGCCCGGGGATTTATCGCCGATTTGGGGATAAAAGCCTTGCATTTAGAACGTGGTTATTTGGAGACAGAATTATTCATCTCAGACCGACATCGTCAGCAGGATCGGTATATACATGCCGGTGTCCTGGCAACCATGGCCGATCATACGGCCGGCTATGCGGCCTTCAGTCTGGTGGATGAAACCCAACGGATTTTAACCATTGAATTTAAGATCAATTTTTTAAGACCCGCTTTCGGAAAGAGCCTGATCTGCAAGTCCCGTATTTTGCGTGAAGGGGGGCGGATATTTGTCGGTGAGTCGGAGGTTTATGACCGGCAGGCCCAAGGGGATATGCTGGCTGCCAAGGCCTTGGTTACCTTGATGGCGGTTCATGAGAATAAAATCAAACCGGTTGTGGAAGGTTCATGAAAGAGATTCACGCCAATAGATCGGATCAGTCGGAAACTAAAAACGCTGAATCCCAAGCCCCCCGTAACTATACGCCGGCTGAATTAATGGTTTCTATGGCGGCCAAGGAAATTGAGGATGGAGATGTGGTTTTTGTGGGGATGAGACTTCCCCTCCTAGCCTTCATCCTGGCAAAGAAGACTCATGCCCCCCGGGCCATCGGCCTATTCGAAAACGGAGTCCTGCGAGAAGTCCCGGCTACCGGACCGATCGTTACTATGGGGGATCCTCCCAATATCCATCAGGCCACCATGTGCTGCGACATGTTGACGGTTATGGGATTTCTTCAGCAGGGCCGAGTGGATGTCGGTTTTGTCGGCGGGGCGGAGGTGGATCGATTTGGAAATTTAAATACCACTCGCATTTCACTTCCGCAGGGTTTTGTCCGTCTTCCCGGGAGCGGAGGAGGAGGAGATATTGCTTCTCTGGCTCAAAAACTCTTGATTATAATGCCCCATGAAAAGAGACGATTTGTAAAAAAAGTCAGCTATATAACCTCTCCGGGCTATGGAGGAGGCGGCTCCTGGAGACTGGAGCAAGGCCTGGTTCGGGGCGGTCCTTCGGCGATCATAACTACTTTAGGAATCTTCCGGTTTCATCCTGAAACCAAAGAGGCCTTCCTATCCCAAATCCATCCGGGGACGACCGTCACCCAAGTCAAGGAAGAGACCGGCTGGGATCTGCAAACGGCCCAGTTGGTTACCAAAACGCACCCTCCATCCGCCCGGGATTTAACTATTATTCGTCAGTACGACCCCCAAGGGTTTTGGACGGGATATAAAAAAACAGCCCCATAACAGGGTCAATCGTGAGGTCCTGCTGGGTTTAACCGACTGAGGATAGTTCGGTTTTTTCCCTGCCACCGCTCTTATCTAATCTGACTAATTCAAATAAGCTAAAAAAACATTTTTTTCTTGACAAAACCCTTTATGAAAATATAATCATTTTGTATTTAAAATGTAGTTAATTTATAGCCGTAAAGTTCCCAACCCTTTCATTCTTTGGAAACCAAATGACCCCTTCAAAAAAAGTAAATAATCCGCCTAATAATATGCCTGAAATGGAAGAAAAAGACAAACCGCCCAAAGCTAAATTCGAGGTTTTTGGCGAGGAGATGATCGAAAAGGAAGTGAAGCAGAGCGGGAATAGCGGGCGGGTGTATCTTCCTCCTGAATGGGTAGGCAAACACGTAAAAATTATCCGGATCGACTAATGGGAAAACAAAAGCTTTCAAAACCAATTCAAATAAGGAAGATGCTGGTTAAAGACCTTCCCCAGGTGGTCAAGATACAAGAGGCCATTACCAAGGCCAAGAAGAGCCGCGATAAAACGGCCGTCTTAAAGGACCATATCCGAAAAGAGGAGACGATTAGTCTGGTGGCGCTTAGTCAGGGGCGGGTGTTGGGATACGTCATTAGTGAGATCATGACCAATAGTTTTGGCTTGGATCAAGGGGGTTGGATTGAAGATTTGGGGGTCGATCCCAAATATATGGGGGAAGGTCTGGGGCAAACCCTGGCTGCTGCTCTTTTTGAGGTCTTCAAGGAAAAAAATATTTTTGAAGTCTATACCGCGGCCCTTTGGGATTCGGTCGACCTCCTGTCATTTTTTAAGTCCCTTGGCTTTGACCGGAGCAATTTTATTAATTTGTATAAAAAATTAGGGAATGTCCCAAAGTTACGTGAAAGCGGACTCAAGGGGTGTTGATTTTGTGGTTGTCCAAAGGGGATTTTGTTGCCCAATCCCGGCCCTGATTTCTATGTGGGTTCCCTATTAATCAGATG
>Ga0233425_10004164_pt1 | contig 24730 bp, 18 predicted proteins | sample Watercolumn_Towu_2_FD_181712 | JGI IMG/M metagenome (GOLD analysis project Ga0233425, IMG submission 181712) | Freshwater microbial communities from Lake Towuti, South Sulawesi, Indonesia - Watercolumn_Towuti2014_140_MG | ecosystem: Environmental > Aquatic > Freshwater > Lake | place... | reverse complement strand
AACCTGCGCAGCAGCCAGGGCCTGATGGCGCACGAACTGGCGCACCAATGGTTCGGCGACCTGGTCACGTGCAAGGACTGGAGTCATATCTGGCTCAACGAGGGCTTCGCCACCTTCTACGCGCTGCTCTACGACGCGCATAAAAACGGGCGCGATTCCTTCCTCTACGGGCTTTACAACGATGCGCGCGGGTTCCTGGATGTGCCGAACGATACCAAGCCGATTGTTGATCGCGAATTCGACGCGCCGATGGAGCAGTTCGGATTCCGCGCCTACCCAAAGGGCAGTTGGGTGCTGCACATGCTCCGGTCCCAGCTCGGCGAGGAACTCTACCGCCGCTGCATCCGGACCTACCTCCAACGGCACCAGTACCAAAACGTGGTGACCGAAGACCTCAGCCGCGTGATCGAGGAACTGTCCGGCCGCTCGTTCGACCAGTTCTTTGATCAGTGGGTGTACCATGCCCACCAACCCGAGTTGGACATCAGCTACTCGTGGGACCAGCAAACGCGGCTCGCCAGGCTCAGCGTCAAACAGGTCCAGGCCATCAGCGACAAGGTGCTCCTGTTCAATTTCCCGCTGCCGGTTCGGTTCAAGGTTCGGGGCGAGCTGGTCGAGCGCCGGGTCACGGTGAAGGAAAAGGATGAAGACTTCTACTTCGCGCTGCCCGAGGCCCCGGAACTGGTGCGCGTGGATCCCGACCTCACGGTGCTGGCGAAGGTGCGTTTCCAGCCGCCCGGCCCGATGCTCGAAGTGATGCTGGCCAACACCAATGACGTCATGGGCCGCCTCCTGGCGGTGGCGCAGCTCTCGGGACGCCAGGACCACGACGCGTTGGCCAAACTCAAGAGCGCACTCAACCAGGACCCGTTCTATGGCGTGCGGATCGAGGCTGCCAAGGGGCTGCGGGCCGCGCACACGGAGGAAGCGCTCGAGGCCCTGCTCGCCTCGACGAATCAGCCCGACGCGCGTGTCCGCCGGCAGGTCCGGGCGGACCTGCGCGGCTTCTACGACGAGTCGGTCGCGGCGGCGGCCCGCGCCGCCCTCACCAGCGAGAAGAACTCTGACATTCTCGCCGAGGCCATCGGCACGCTGGGGATCTATGCGGCCCCCGAGACGCGCGCAACCCTGACACCGCTGCTCCGGTCCGATTCATTTCGCAATTCCCTCGCCAGCGCGGCCGTCAGTGCCTTACGTGCCCAGAATGATCCCGCCGGGATCGCCCCGTTACTCGAGGCCCTGCGGAGCCGGCGGGGCGCATTCACGAGCGGCGGCCTGGCCAACGGTCTCTCGACGCTGGCCTACCTCGCCCGCAACGAAGATAACAAGGACGCTGTCCGTGAGTTCCTGGTCCAGCACGTCAACGACGCGCGCGACCGGGTGAAACGCGCCGCGCTCTCCGCCCTTGGCGAACTGGGCGACCCCAAGGCGATTCCCGTGCTCGAAACGTTCACGCGCGCCGCGAAGGAAAGCCCCGAGCGCCAGGCGGCGGAGAGCGCCCTCGCGGCTGTGCGGGCCGCGCGAAAGCCAGTCGATGAACTCCGGGACCTGCGCAACGAAGTCCTGGGCCTGCAGAAGGAGAACCGCGACCTGCGCCGGCAAGTCGATGACCTGAAGAAGAAGTTCGAGGCCGTCGTGCGGCCAGAGCCGGCGCCCGAACCGAAGAAGAAGCCCGCCCCGCGCAAGCCCGCGACGCCGGGCCGGAAATAGCCGGCGGTGCAGTCCAGTGGCGCGGTTTCCTCGTCCGGGGGTTTAGCCCACGCGATCGAGCCGGCCTACGAATTTCGCGATGCGCTCGGCGGCGACCTCGAGACGGTCCAACGCCGTGGCGAAGCAGCAACGCAGGAAGCCCTCTCCACTCGGGCCGAACGCGCCGCCGGGCACGCAGGCAACCTTCTCTTCCTCGAGCAACCGTACGGCGAACGCCTTCGAGCTCAACCCGGTGGCGCGGATGCAGGGGAACGCGTAGAAGGAGCCGCGCGGGAGATGGCAGGAGAGGCCCATGCCCTTGAACGCGTTCACGATGAAGTTCCGGCGCAAGCGGTAATGTTCGCGCATCTCGAGGGTGTCGGGCTGGCCATTGCGGATGGCCTCGAGGGCGGCTTCCTGGCTGACGATGCTGGCGCAGAGCATCGAGTACTGATGGATTTTCATCATCGCCTCGATCAGCTCGGCCGGGCCGCAGGCGTAGCCGATCCGGAAGCCCGTCATCGCGTAGGCCTTCGAGAAACCGTGCAGGAAAATCGTCCGCTCCGCCATGCCGGGCAGCGAGGCGATGCTGGTGTGTTCGCCCTCGAACGTCAGTTCCGAGTAGATCTCGTCTGTAATCACCAGCAGGTTGTGGCGCTGGACGACCTCAGCGACGCGCACCAGTTCGTCCCGGCTCATGGTCCCGCCAGTGGGGTTGGTCGGGAAATTCAGAACCAGGACCTTGCTGCGAGGCGTGATGACGCCCTCGAGCGCCTCCGCCGTCACCGCGAACCCGTGCTCGGGCAGGCAGGCCACCGGGACCGGCTTGCCGTAGGCCAGGGCGATGCTCGGCGAGTAGCTCACGTAACACGGTTCGTGATAGATCACCTCGTCCCCGGGATTGATGACCGCGCGCAGCGCGATGTCGAGGGCTTCGCTCACCCCGACGGTGATGAGGATTTGGCGGCGGGCGTCGTAACGCACCCCGAACTGGCCGGCCACGGCCGTGCTGATCGCCTCCCGCAACGTGAGCAACCCGAGGTTCGAGGTGTAGCTGGTCTTCCCGCGCTCGAGGGCGTAAATGGCGGCTTCGCGGATATGCCACGGGGTGACGAAATCCGGCTCGCCGACACCCAGCGAGATGACCTCGGGCATCCCTTGTACAATGTCAAAGAACTCGCGGATGCCCGAGCGCGGTATGGCGCGGACATTGCCGGCGATGAACTCTTGCGATTGGAAGGACGCAGCCATGTCAACCGTCAATCAAATGGAAATCGCGCGGGCGGGAAAGCAAAAAGTGGGTTTCAACCCGGCCGGAGGCTTGATACGCTGCGTTCCATGCAGTCTGGCGGCGGCCCTTAGATGGCATGCGTGTTTGCGTTATTTTCAATCCCACCGCGCGCGGGGACAAAGCGCGGCGGTTTCGCGGGCACTTGGACGAACTGGGCGGGCAATGCACCCTGAGGCCGACGACCGACCCGGGCGCCGCCACCGCGCTGGCGGAGGCAGCCGTCCGTGAAGGCTTCGACACCATCGTGGCCGCGGGGGGGGATGGCACGGTCAACGAGGTGCTCAACGGGCTCGCCCGCGCCCCCGCGGGGCTCGAGCGCGCCCGGTTGGGGGTGCTGGGGCTTGGGACGGTCAACGTCTTCGCCAAAGAGCACCGCCTGCCGCTGGAGTTCAACGCGGCCTGGGCCCTGATCCAGAGCGGCGCGGAGACGCGCATCGACTTGCCCCAGGTCGAGTTCATGGCGGCGGGAGCGCCCCGGCGGCTTTGGTTCGCGCAGATGGCCGGGGCGGGATTGGATGCTCGCGCCATCGAGCGCGTGCGGTGGCGGTGGAAGAAGCTGCTCGGGCCGGGCGCGTACGTCCTGGCCGGCCTGAGCGCTCTGCGCGGCCGACAACCCCGCATCACCGTCACCGCGCCCGGGCGGTCCCCTTCGGGCGAGTTGGTGCTCCTGGGAAATGGCCGGTTCTATGGCGGCTGCATTCCGGTCTTTCCGGGCGCCGACGCGCGCGACGGGCTGCTCGAGGTGCGCGTCTTCCCGCGCGCGCACCTCTGGGCCGTGGTCCGCTTTGGGTTCGAGTGGCTGGCCGGGTGGGGCCGCGGGCGCGCGTCGCAGGATTGCTTCTCGGCAGCGACGGTCCGGCTCGAGAGCTCCGAGCCGGCGCCGTTCGAGCTGGATGGCGACAACGTTGGGAGTCTTCCCGCGACCTTCTCGATCCAGCGCCAGGCCGTGCGCCTGATCGCGCCTTGACCCATGCGTGAGGGTTTCTTACCCTGAGGCTTGTCGAATTGAGACGTTGTCAAACAGTCATGTTTCTGACGGCCCTGCTCTGCCTCGGGGCCCAGGCCGCCGCCCCGGTGGTGGTCAATAAACTCCTGGCCATCGTCAACGACGCCGTCATCACCTTCAAAGACCTGGACGACTACACCCGCCGGGCGCGGCGCCGCATCGAGGAGGACCCGCAGTTGGGGCCCGAGGCCATGGCCCGCAAACTGCGTGAGTTGGAAAAGGACGCCCTCGAGCAGTTGGTGCGGCGCAAGCTGATCCTTCACGAGTTCAAAACCGCGGGCTACGTCCTGCCCGAGAGCGTCGTCGAGGACCAGGTCAAGCGGACCATCCACGAACAGTATGGCGATCAGACCACCGCCCGCCGCTCGCTGCCCCAGGAGGGCCTGACCTTCGATGCTCTCCGCCAGATGGTGCGCGAGAACTTCATCATCCGGCAGATGCGCCTGAAGAACATTGCCCAGGAGATCATCATTTCTCCCCATAAGATGGAGAAGTACTATGTCGATCACCTCGACACCTTCAAACTGGGCGACCAGGTGAAGTTGCGCACGATCGAACTCGGCGTGAAGGGCGCCCCCGAGGCCACCCGGCAGCTTGCCGTGGAACTCGCGGCCAAGCTGGCTGAGGGCGCGCCGTTCGAGGTGATGGCCGCGATCTACTCGGAAGATCGCTTCGCGGCCCAAGGCGGCGATCGCGGCTGGCTCAAGCGCTCGGACCTTTACCGCGGCCTGACCGACATCGCGCTCGCCCTGAAACCCGGCCGGCGCAGCGCGGTGACCGGCTTCGCCGAGGTCTCGGCCGATTCCTACTGGATCTACGAGTTCGACGATGCAGGCCGGTTGGCGGCCACCAGGAGGTACAAGACCAAACCCGATGGGAAGGTCGAAGAACGCAACTTCAACCCGCCCGAGGCTGGCGCCAAGCTCCCAGCCGCGCCCCAGCGCTTCTACCTGATGCAGGCCGACGATACGCGCGTCAATTATGTCCGCACTCTCCCCGAGGTCCGCGATGAGATCGAGCAAGCGCTCATCGCCGATGAACAGACCCGGCTGGAGAAGCAGTGGATCGATCGGCTCAAAGCCAAGTCGTTCATCCAATTCTTCCCGTGAAGCGCCCCGCGCACCGGCCGTCGCGGGTGCGTCGCCCGAGGCCGCCGGCGTGGATCGGCATCACCATCGGGGACATCACCGGCATCGGCCCGGAAGTCACCCTCAAGGCCCTCGCCGCCGACCCGCTCGGCTCCCGCTTCCGCTACCTGCTGATTGGGGACTTCCGAGGCCTCCAGCGCCTCAACGCCTCGCTGGGGCTGCCCCTGCGTCCGTTCCTCGGCTACGAGACGCAGGGTCGGTTCCTCGTGTTGGATCCTGGGGCCGAACCACTGCCTGCCACCCTCGCGCCGGGTTCAGCCGTGGCGGCTCGCGCCGCGGTGCGCTGGCTCGCCGAGGGGGCTGCCCGGTGTTCGCGCGGTGAACTGACGGCGCTGGTCACGGCGCCGGTGAACAAGGCCGCCATTATCCGGTCGGGACTCCCGTTCGTCGGGCAAACGGAATACCTGTCCGAGTTGGCGCGCGAGCCGCGCACTACGATGATGCTGCTCGGCCATGACGATCGCGGGCGCTGGCTGCGGGTGGCGCTGGCTACCACGCACCTGCCGCTGAAACGAGTGGCCCGCGAGCTCTCCGCGGAGAAAGTGCGCCTAGCCATCGATCTGGCCGCCGACGCCTGCCGGCGCCTCGGCTTGCCGCGCGCCAGGGTCGGCGTCTGCGGCCTCAACCCCCACGCAGGCGAGAGCGGTGCGTTGGGAACCGAGGAACTCACCATCATCGGACCGGCGATCGAGCGGGTGCGGGCAAGGCACGTTGACGTGTCCGGCCCGCTTCCAGCCGACACGCTCTTCCACCTTGCCCTGCGGGGCGACTTCGACGCGCTCGTGGCCATGTACCATGACCAAGGCCTGGCGCCCTTGAAAATGATCGCGTTTGAAACCGGCGTGAACTGGACGCTCGGCCTGCCCTTCATCCGCACCTCACCGGATCATGGCACCGCCTACGACCTGGCCGGGAAAGACCGGGCGAACCCCGCGAGCATGATCGCCGCGATCCGCCTCGCTGGAACCCTCTCTGCCCGGTCGAACCGGCGGTGACCGCGATAAACTACTTCGCGTCCTTCGCGTCTTTGTCCAACTCGATCTTGGTGGCGGTGAACTCCATCTTGCCGCTCACCTCTTTGCAGGTGCCGGTGGCTTTCACCTTGGCCGGACCGCTGCAGACGTTCTTGTGGAAGCCCTTGCTGATTTCGTTGTTGACGAAGTAGTAGGTGGTCTTCTTGCCGGCCTTCTCGACCACCACCACGTTCTGGCAGGCGTCCTTTTCCTTGAGCGCGCACTTGGCGCACTTGCCTTCGCCCTTGATGTCGATGGCCTTGTCCTTCTCCTTCGCGTCGGCGGCGAACACACTGATGCCGGCGACGGCGAACGCGATCACGAGTAGTTTCTTCATATTAGCTAATGTACTAACGGTTATGCTCAGACCTTCATTTGACCGGACACGACCCGGTGCCATTCAAATGCAGGTAATTTGCCCGGAATTGTCCCTCCGGCGGCAAAGAATGTAAAGTCCTTTCACCCAGGGATCTCGAGCCACACGCTCCCACGAGGCTGCTTGGCGAAATTCGGACGCTAATCTACTGATGGCCAAGAACTTACGCAATGCGTCGGGAAGTCGAGGCGTCCGCTCTCGTCGTATCGCAGACTTCCAAGTCGACTTCCAAGTCTGCTGTGTCTGCCGACTTCCCGGTCGGCAAGGGCACGGGGGGCCATTCGTATGGTGTGCGTTGGGATTCGTTCTCGCGTTGGCCAGGGCTGTTGCCTAAATTCCCCGCCGTGCCACCGCTCCCGATTGCAACATGGAAACGCCGCTGACACCACTCGAGTTCGCCCGGCGGGCACGGAAGCTCTACGCCGTCCGCGAGGCGGTGGTGGATGGCCCAGTGCGGCTTGACTACGGGCAGTTCCTGGGCCGTTGCGATCGCTGGTCATCCGCGCTGCAAGGACTCGGGGTGCAACCAGGGGATCGGGTCGCGTACATCGCGCAGAATACGCGGGCCCAGCTCGAGTCGTTCTACGCGGTTCCGCAGCTTGGGGCGATCACGGTGCCGATCAACTATCGGCTGAATGCCGAGGAATTCGCCTTCATCCTCGAGCACAGCGGAGCGCGCGTGGTGTGCGCGCACCCGGAATATGTCGAGGCCATTGACAGCATCCGCGCGCGGGCGCCGAACCTCGAGCATTGTGTGGCGCTGGAGGGCAGCCGGCCTGGCTGGCTGGAGTACGAGAAACTGCTGGCGGGGGCCTCGGCGGGCTTCGCGCGCGCGGAGCCGCGCGAAACGGACGTAATCTCGATCAATTACACCAGCGGCACGACGGCCCGGCCCAAGGGCGTGATGATCACGCATCGCAACGCCTGGCTCAACGTCATCGGCACCCTGGTGCATCTGCACCTGACCCCGGCCGACCGTTATCTTTGGACCGTGCCCATGTTCCATGCCAACGGCTGGACGTTCGTGTGGACAGTCACCGCCGTCGGCGGCACGCACGTCTGCCTGCGCAAGGTCGAACCCCGCGCCCTGTTCGAGACGGTCGCGCGCGAGCGGATCACGATCTTGTGCGCCGCGCCGACGGTGCTCATTGCGCTGGCCAACGCGCCCGCCGAGTTGCGCCGTCTGGCCCCGCGCGGTGTGCGTGTGCTCACGGCGGGCGCGCCCCCGGCGGCCGCCACGATCGAGCGGGTCGAGGGCGAGCTCGGCTGGGAAATTACCCAGGTCTATGGGCTGACGGAGGTCTCGCCGTTCATCTCGATCTGCGAGCCGCGGGCTGAGCACGCCGCCCTCGATCCCCGGGTACGCGCCGACATCAAAGCCCGCCAAGGTGTCGAGTTGATCACCTCAGGGGACCTGCGGGTCGTTGGAGCAGATGGCCAGGAGGTCGCGCGCGATGGCCAGACTCTTGGTGAGATCGTGGTGCGCGGCAACGCCGTAATGGCCGGCTACTACCGCGATCCGTCCGGCACCGCCGATGCCATTCGCGGCGGCTGGTTCCAGACCGGCGACGGCGCCGTGGTCCACCCCGATGGCTACCTCGAGATTCGGGACCGGCTCAAGGACGTCATCATCAGCGGCGGCGAGAACATCTCGTCGGTCGAAGTCGAGGGGGTGCTGCTGAGGCATGCGGCGGTGCAGGAGGTTGCGGTGGTGGGCGTCCCCCATGAGAAGTGGGGCGAGGCGCCGCGCGCGTTCGTCGTGCTCAAGCCCGGCGCGAGCGCCACGGAGGCCGAGCTGCGGGAGTTTGCCCGCGGGCAGATGGCGCACTTCAAGGTTCCCCAGGCGTTCAGTTTCGTCACCGAACTCCCCAAAACCGCCACCGGGAAGATCCAGAAGTACATCCTGCGCGGCGGCCGCCCGAACATCTCGAGACAATAACCAGCCTCCTCGGGACGAGGCTCGCGCGGCCGCAGCGAGATGGCGTCCGCCGCGCCGCAACCGTCGCGCCCCTCGGCAGCCTCAAGGCGCTTGCGCCAGGCGCTTGGCCTCCTCGATCAGTATCCGCGCGATCGCGGCGTCCTGCCAATTGGGGCCGAGGTCCCTGGCGTCCAGGCGGGGCGAGGCCGCTTCGGCTTGTGCTATGGCGGCGCGCAGCGCGTCGCGCGCGCCCGCGCCCTGTGCCGATTTCGCCTCGGCCATGGCCAGCAACAGGCGGGCCGGCGTCTCGATATTCGGCGGAGTGTCGCCGTGCGATTGGCACTTGCGCAGCCAATCGACCGCGGCGGCAGGGCGGCCCTGCCGGTATTCCGCCAGCCCCCGCGCCAGCTCGAAGTAGGCCGCGAACGGATGTGGTCCAGCGGCCTCGAGGGCTTTCGTGGCCAGCCGGGTGGCGGTCTCGAGTTCCGCCCCAGCGGCGGGCAGCAACAGGCCGGCCTTGGCGATGCGTTCGGCCACGATCGGGTCGTTTGTCTGGCCGAACCGCGCGAACAGGTCGCGCCGCCATCGCCGATACACCTCCGGGTCGCCCTGCTCGACCAGCGCCGGGGCGAGCAGGAACCAATTCCAATGGTCCGCCGGGGCCAACTCGGTCAGCCGGGTGAGTTCCACCGCGGCCTCGCGCCAGCGACCGCGCCGGGCCAGGCTTTGGGCAAGCGCCCGCCGGCAGGCCAGCGACTGCGGATGCGGCTCGCCGAGCCGCTCATGGTCGATCGCCAGCGCCTTGCGCAACAAAGGTTCCGCGCCTTCGACATCGCCGCGCGCCTGCATGACCCGCGCCACCCCGTGCAGCGAACCGGCAACGTCCGCGTGCGACTCGCCGAACAGCTTCTGGCGCATCGCCAGCGCCTCGCGATGCCGGCTTTCGGCGCCGTCCAGGTCGCCGCCCGCCAGGAGCACGTTCGCCAGGTTGTAACGGGCGCTGGCCGCCTGCGGGTGGGCCTCGGGGTAGAGCGCGCGGCTCATCGCCACTCCGGCGTCGAGCTGCGTCCTCGCGCCATCCGTGTCTCCGCCGGCAAACAGGGCGTTGCCCAGGTTGTTGAGTGAGTTCATCACGTCCGGGTGCGGCTCGGGGTGCAACTGCTGGCGGATCACGAGTGCGTTGCGATAGAGTTGCTCGGCCTGGACCAGGTCGCCGCGAGCCTGGAGGACCGAGCCGAGATTATTCAGAACCGTGGCGACGGGCGCGTTGGTTGGGCCGAGCAGCTCGCGGTACAAACCCAAGGCCTGGCGGTAGAGCGCTTCGGCGTCGGGCAGTTGCTGCGCCGCCCACAACACACCGGCGAGGTTGTTCAGGGCCGTGGCCGTCAAGTCGTTGGTCCCACCATAGCGCTGCCGGTAGATGGCGAGCGCCTCACGTTGCAAGGCCTCGGCCTCCTTCAGATTGCCGGCGGCCTGGAGGGTGGTGGCGAGGTTGTTGAGGATGCCGGCGGTTCGGGGGCTGTCCGGGCGGAAGGCGGCTTTGCCGAGCCGCAGCGCCTCGCGCAGCATCGGTTCGGCCTTCGCCAGGTCGCCCAGGTCGTAATAAGTCCGACCGATCGTGTCGCGCAGCTCCGCCTCGACCTCGGGCTGGTCCTTGAGATCGCGGCCCACGCGCGCGGCGGCTTTGTCGACAACCTCGAGCAGCAATCGGGTGTCGCGCCCCAGCGCGACGGCCGGGCCGACGCTCTGCAGCATGTCGGTGAGAAACGCCGCCACCTGCTCGCTCTTGCGGGCAGCGTGGTCGGCGGCGCGGCGGGCCCGGGTGGCGCGCGCGGCCTGCCAGGCGCTCACCACAACGCCTGCCACCAGCAGCGCGGCGATCGCTCCGGACGCCGCCAATGCGCCCTGGTGCCGGCGCGCAAACTTCTTGAACCGGTACCAGGCGCCGGGGGCCGCCGCCGAGACGGGTTCGTGGCGCAGGAACCGCTGGATGTCCTCGGCGAGGGCGCTGGCGGACTCATACCGGCGGGCGCGGTCCTTCTCGATGGACTTCATGACGATCCAGTCGAGCTCGCCGCGAACCTGGCTCGTGAGGCGCTGGGGCTCGGCGTGGCGGTGGCGCGCCACGCTGGTCAGGTCGCCGTCCGTCATGGTGCTCAGGCGCGTGGAAGGCCGCGGCGGTTCCTCTTCGCGCATGTGCCGCCGGAATTCCTGGAGGCCGCCTTCACGCCATTGCTCGGGATCAAACGGCGTGCGGCCGGTCAGCAGTTCGTAGAGCAGCACACCCAGCGAGTAGATGTCGCTGCGCGTGTCGATGTCCAGACCGCCCGCCTCCGCCTGTTCCGGGCTCATGTAGGCGGGCGTGCCGATGAGTTGATGGTACTCGGTAAAGAGCGTCTTGTCCGTCAGTTGCTGCTGGGTGGCCTTGGCGATGCCGAAATCGATGACCATGGGCAGGGCCTTGCCGTCGTGCAGCGCCACCAACACGTTCGAGGGTTTGATGTCCCGGTGGATCACTCCTTTTTGGTGCGCGTGCTGGATGGCCTGGCAGAGGAGCATGAACAACTCGAGGCGCTCGCGTGTGCCCAGTTTTTGTTGGTCGCAGTACTCGGTGATGCGCACCCCGCGCACCAATTCCATCACGAAGAACGGGCGGCCACTGTCGGTGGCGCCCGCGTCGAGCACCTTGGCAATGTGCGGGTGGTCCATCAGGGCCAGCGCCTGCCGTTCGGCCTCGAACCGCGCGACGACGCGCCGCGTGTCCATCCCCAACTTGATGATCTTCAAGGCCACGCGGCGCCGCACCGGTTCCTCCTGCTCGGCCATATAGACCACACCGCAGCCGCCTTCGCCGATCTGCTGGAGAAGTTTGTAGCGCCCAATGCGATCGCCCGGCTGCTCGGTCCGCGGGCCCGGCGATCCAACCGCCACGGTCGCGGTCTCGCTGGAGTCGCCGGTCAGGGCGGCCGGCGTGCGGGTCTGCTCCCGGGCCTGGAGCCGCGCCTCGACTTCGCGAAGGAGGGCTGGATCACCCGCGCAGGCCTCACGCAGGTAGGCGGCGCGCTCCGCCTGGGAGGACAGACTCGACGCGGTGAAAAAAACCTGCTCTGCGCGTGGGTTCATCGTTTCGCTGCGGCGGGCCGGTCTGGGCCCCGCCAGGCTCAGAGCAACTCCTCGAGCACCTCCGCCGCGGCATGCACGAACTGGGGGCAGAGCGTGACCGTCAGGCCCTGGTCCTGGGCCTGTTGGAGCCCGGCCGGGGTGCTGATATCGCAGCCGAGCAGGTGGCGGCAGGTGGCACTGCCACACCGGGCCTGGAAACGGCGAACGAAATCCTGCACGCGCTGGTAGGTCTTCTCCTTGGCATCGCGGTCATCGGCGGCCGTGCCGCCATGTTTCAACCCCAGCACCATGACCGCCCCGGTGACCGCGCCACACGTTTCGGCCAGCCGCCCCATGCCGGCGCCGAAGCCGGAGGCGATCCGCAACGCGGTGGCCCGGGGCAATCCCAGGTCTTCCGCGTAAGCCACTAGGATAGCCTGCGAGCAGGAATACCCCTCTTTGAACGTGGCGACGGCGGCGGCGGGGCGGTTCATCCGGTGGGTGAGCGCGCGCTAGCTCTCGAGCAACCGGCAGCACGCCAGCCGCAAGCGCTCGAGTTGTCTCTCGGACCGCGCCTCGAGATAGCAGCGAATGAGCGGTTCGGTGCCGCTGGCGCGGAAGGCGACCCACTCGCGGTTAGGCAGGAGAAACTTGTAGCCGTCGGTGGTGATGAACTTCTGCACGGGCAGCTTGCCGATGTGATCCAGGCCCGCGCCCAGGCGCGCCAGCAGGGCCTCCTTCTTCTCGGGGGCGATCGCCACGTTGATCCGGTCCGTGTGGAATTCGCCGGTCAACTTCTCGAGCGCCTTGAGCACGACGCCCAGCGGCTTCCGCTCTGTGGCGACCAGTTCGGCCATGAGCAGGCAGGCGAGAATCCCGTCCTTCTCCGGGACGTGGCCCTTGATGCTCAGGCCCCCGGACTCTTCGCCACCGACAATGATCGGTTCGCTCTCCATGAGCGCGCCGATGAACTTGAAGCCGACCGGCGTCTCGTGGACCTTGACGCCAAGCAGTTCGGCGACGGCGTCCACCTGGTGGCTGGTGGGCACCGTGCGCACCACGGCGCCGGTCCAACCACGATTCTTCCGCAAGTGGTAAAGCGTCAACGCCAGGACCTGGTTCGGGGTGAGCCAGGTCCCATCGCGATCGACAATGCCGAAGCGGTCGGCATCGCCGTCCAATCCCAACCCGAGTTGGGCCTGGCTCATGGCGATGCAGGAGCGGGCGCATCCCATGCCCTCGGCATTGGGCTCCGGATGATGCCCGCCGAAGAGTGGATTGAGTTCGCCGTGGAACGCGGTCACGCGGGCGCCGGCCTCGAGCAGCAGGGCATCGAGGTAACCGCGGCCGGTGCCGTACATCAGCTCGACGGCGATCTTCAGCCTGGCCCTGCGAATTGCCTCGAGGTCCACTAACCGGCGCAATTGCGCCAGGTAGGCGGGGGCCGGATCGAATGTCCGGCACTCGAACGTCCCCACTACCGCTGAGCTCATCGACCAGTTGGCCGCCGCGCGGGCGGCAATGTTCGCCTCGATCTGTTTGGTGATCTCGGGCGGGGCGGGCGCGCCGTTGCTGGGCGAAAACTTCAGTCCCTGGTACTCCGCGGGATTGTGACTCGCGGTCAGGTTCAGGCCGGCGATCGCCTTGCGCCGGCGGATGCTGTAGGAAATCACCGGCGTCGGGGCGTCGCGCTGGCAAAGCAGGGGTTCGAGCCCGTTGGCCGCCAGCACCTCGGCGGCGGCCAGAGAAAACCCCCGGCCGAGGAACCGCGTGTCGTGCCCCACGATCACGACCGGCCGAAGGCCGTGGATGGCCGAGCCGGGGCGGGCCAGTTCAGTCTTCAGGTAATCGGAGATTCCCTGCGTGGCCAGGCGCACATTGGCGAACGTGAAGTCGTGCGCGATGAGTCCGCGCCAGCCCGAGGTGCCAAATTTAATCGTCATAGGCTGGAAGGGGCGTGAGTCGAGCCAGCGGAAAGTCCTGGCGCCAACGGGAACGGGTTCGTCCTGACCGCGCGTGGCGATGCGTGCCGGCCATGCCTGCTAGCCCCTCCAGTCGAAGGCGCGCTTTTTTAGGGCGTACAGATACCCGATGAAGAGAATCCCGAGGAACGAGAGCATCGAGAAGAAGATGAGATTGGCTGTCGCCGGGTCGGCCAGCATCGAGCGATACACCACCGCCCACGGATAGAGAAACACGACCTCGATGTCGAACAGGATGAAGAGCATGGCCACGAGGTAGAACTTGACCGAGAGCCGCGCGTGGCCCTCGCCGACGGGGATCATGCCGCATTCGTAGGCGGTGTTCTTGATGCGCGACTGCCGGCCGCGCTGGCCCAGCAGCACGGAGCCCCCGAGCATCCCGCCCGTCAGGGCCACCGCCACCAGGATCAGCATGAGCACTGGAATGTACTCGGCAAGTTGCGAATCCATGACCCGACCCTAAAAACGCGCGATGGCTTTGGCAAGCCGAAAGCCAGCGCGGATTTCGCGCTTGCCTTTTTGGGGTCCAAACGAACAATGCCCCCCACTTTTATGCAGCCGGATACGACAGATTCAACGTGGGTCTATGAAATACTCGCCTGGTTCGAGGCGAATCGGAAGCGCGTGCTGATCACGGCAAGCGCTTTGGTCGCCCTCGGATTGGTGATCTACGTTTATCTCTGGAGCCGCGAGCAAACCGAAATGGCCGCCAGCAAGGCCCTGCTCGGGTTGCGCGCCATTTCGGGCCCCGAGGACAAGCCCGCCGCCGCGGCCAGCGAGTTTTTGCAGGTGGCGCGGTCCTATCGTGCGACGCGCGCCGGCGAGCGCGCCCTGCTGCTGGCGGCCGGCAACCTGTTCGCGGAGAGCAAGTACGCCGAGGCGCAACAGCAGTTCGAGAAGTTCCTGAGCGATTACGGCGACAGCTCCCTGGCGCCGATTGCCAAGTACGGCCTGGCCGCGAGCCTCGACGCCCAGGACAACACCAACGGGGCGCTGGCCGCTTACCAGGAGGTCATCGCCAAGTACCCCACAGACCCCGTGGCCGGCAAGGCCAAGCTGGCCCTGGCTGGTTTCCACGAGGCGAAGAACCAGCCCGAGCAGGCTCTCAAAATCTACGACGAGCTCATCAAACCCGCCACGATGAGCGGCGTCGCGGGCGAGGCGGCGTCGCGCCGTGAGGTGTTGCTGCGGCAGCATCCCAACCTCGCCCCCACCAACCAACCCGCGCGACCGAAGCCAGCCCCGTCCGGGATCGAGATCAGGCCCAATCCGCCTGCCAACCCGGCCCCACCGGCCGCGGCGCCGAACAAGTAGCTTGAAGATCGCGATCATCGGCACGGGCTACGTGGGCCTGGTGACCGGGGCCTGCTTCGCCGAGGTGGGCCATCAGGTGATCTGCGTGGATAACAACGCGGAGAAGGTGAAGGTGCTGCAAGCGGGCGGCATGCCGATCTACGAACCGGGCCTCGAGGAGTTGGTGAAGGCCAATGTGGCCGCCGGGCGGCTGCGCTTCACGCCCCACACGCGCGAGGGCGTCGAGCAGTCCGACATCGTGTTCATCGCCGTCCCCACCCCGCCGCTGCCGGATGGTTCGGTGGACTTGAGCTTCATCGAGGGCGTGGCCCGTGAGATCGCCGCGGCCATGACCAGCTATAAGGTCGTCGTCGATAAGAGCACCGTGCCCGTCAAGACCGGTGAGAAAGTGGCCGAGACCATCAAGCGCTACTCGAAGGCGCGGGTCGAGTTCGACGTGGTGAGCAACCCGGAGTTCCTGCGCGAGGGCTTCGCCGTGGACGACCTGATGCATCCGGACCGGGTGGTGGTGGGTGTCTCGTCGCCGCGGCCCGTGCAGGCGATGAAGGATGTCTATGCGCCGTTCAACGCCCCGATCATCGTCACCGACATCAACTCGGCGGAGCTGATCAAGCACGCGGCCAACTCGTTCCTGGCGTTGAAGATTTCCTACATCAACGCCATCTCGGTGATCTGCGAAGCCGCGCGCGCGAATGTGCAGGAGGTGGCCAACGGCATCGGCATGGACAAGCGGATCGGGCGCCAGTTCCTCGATGCCTCCCTCGGTTTCGGGGGAAGCTGCTTTCCCAAGGACCTCAGCGCCTTTGTCAAGATCGCCGAGCAGCTCGGCTGCGAGTTCGGCCTGTTGCGGGAGGTCCAGCGCATCAACGCGCAGCAGATGGACCGGTTCATCAAGAAGATTGCCGAAACGCTCTGGGTGATCAAAGACAAGCGCATCGGCGTGCTGGGGCTGGCCTTCAAGCAGAACACCGACGACGTGCGGATGTCCCCCGCGATCGAGGTGTGCCAGCGGCTGCTGAAAGAAGGCGCCGCGCTTCGCGTGTACGACCCTCGCGCCATGGAGAAAGCCAAGGCGCTGCTGCCCAACGTCACCTACACGGCCGATATGAACGAGGTCGCCGACGGTTGCGATGCGCTCGTCGTTGCCACCGAGTGGCCCGAGTTCCGCAACCTCGACCTCGAACGCGCGCGCCGCACCATGACCCACCCGATCATGTTCGACGGGCGCAATCTCTTTGATCCAGCCGAGATGGAGCGGCTGGGTTGGATTTACAAGAGCATCGGCCGCTAGCCCGCCCCCGCCCCGCCGCCCGGGGAATCTACCATGGCCAAGGCCCCTCCGGACGCCTCACACCCGGGCAGCCCTGAACCTGGCGGCCACCCGCTCGAAACCATCGACGTCGCCGCCGGCTTGATCTTCCGCCAGGGCCGCCTCCTGCTGGCGCGCCGGCGCCCAGGAGATCACCTCGGTGGCCTGTGGGAGTTCCCGGGTGGGAAGCGGGAGCCGGGAGAGACCTTCGCCGAGTGTCTGCGCCGCGAGCTGCGCGAGGAACTCGGGGTCGAGGTCGAGGTTGGCGAGGTGATCGAGAGCGTAACGCACGACTATGCCGCCCGCCGGGTTCGGCTCGAGTTCCTGCGCTGCCGCCTCGTGCAGGGTGAACCGCGGGCGCTCGGCTGCCAGGAGCTCGTGTGGGTCAGCGCCGGAGAGTTGCGCGCATTCGAGTTTCCCGCGGCGGACGCCCGTCTGCTCGAGCGGCTCGAGTGTTCGCCACAACTGTGGCGGTAGCGGGTCGCGGGCGGAGCGCAACGACCCCGGGTGCGGCCGGGCTACCGCCAGGTCAACACAGTCACGGCAGCGCCCATGGCGAGGGTGGTTTGTGGGCCAACCTCGACCAAACCATCCGACCGAGCCAGCGAAGCCAGCGCATGCGAGGCCTGCCGTCCGGCGGAGCGGACTCCGGTGGTCTCGACCACCACCCGCACGAAATGCGTGCGGTCGCCAGGGTTCGTTAGCGCCTCGGCGAGAATGCCGGGCTGGGTGGGTGGCGAGCAGTCCGCGGCCCCTTGCAGGCGCATCAATGCCGGTCGAACCAGCAGCCAAAAGGTCACGAGCGCCGACACCGGGTTGCCGGGCAGCCCGAAGAGCAGCTTCCCGCGCCACCGGCCAAACGCAAACGGCTTGCCCGGCTTGATGGCCACCCGCCAGAACGCGAGTTCGCCACCCAGGTCCGTGAAGGCGCGTTTGACCAGATCATGCTCCCCCACGGAGACCCCCCCGGTGGTCACCACCAGGTCATCGTCGGCAAAGGCCTGCTCGAGGGCGGCCGCCGTGGCCGCGGGTTCGTCCGGGACCAGCGGGCGGACCTGGGGCGCGGCGCCGGCCTGCGAAGCCAGCATCGCCAGGGCCACCCGGTTGCTTTCGTAAATCTGGCCCGGGTCCAACGCCTCGCCCGCCTCGCGCAGTTCGCTGCCGGTGGCGAGCAATGCGACGCGCGGCGCGCGGCCCACAAGGACCGTTTTACGGCCGCAGGCCCCCAGCAGCGCCAGGCGTCCCGCGGTCAGCCGTGCGCCCGAGTCCGCCAGCGGCGCTCCGCGCCGCACATCCTCACCGCGAAACCGCACGTTCTCGCCCGGGCGCGCCCGGTCGAGGAACCAAACGCGGTTGGGTTGGTCCTGGTCCGTTCGTGTGTCCTCCTGCATCACCACCGCATCCGCCCCGGGCGGCAGCGGGGAGCCGGTGAAAATGCGCGCGCACGTCCCGGACGCGAGCGGTTCGGTGACGGAAGCGCCGGCGGCCACGCTCGCGACGCAGACCAGTGCCACCGGTTCCCCGGCGCTGGCGGCCGCCACGTCCGGGCTGCGCAGGGCGTAACCGTCCATGGCGGAGTTGTCGAAGGGCGGCAGGTCCACCGGGGCGTCGATCCGCTCCCGGAGGATGCGCCCGCCCGCGGCGGTGAGGGCGGCGGTCTCCGGGGGGCCGGGGGTCACGGCCTCGAGGACCCGTCGTTGGGCTTCAGCCAGGTCGAGCATGAGAGGGCCCCGGGGCAATGCTGGACGAACGGGTGCGCCCCGCGCTAGGCGGCCGGGGGGTTGGGCGGCGGGGTCCCATTGTTCAGCCGCCGCCGCCAGGCGCGCCAGGTGATGCCCGCGATCACCGCGATCAGCGCCCCGGCCACGAGCACCGCTTCCGGGGTCTCCTCGAGCCCCAACGTGATCGCGAACAACCCAAGCGCGGCGCTGACCACGTAGAGAAACATCGCCGCCTGCTTTTGGGTCAGACCCAGCGCCAGCAACCGGTGGTGTACGTGGGTCTTGTCCGCCTTGAAGATGGGCGCCCCGCGCAACGCCCGGCCCAATACCACCGAGGCCGTGTCGAACAGCGGCAGCCCGAACAGAATCAAGGGCACCGCCAGAAAGGTCGCCGTCACCGCTTTGAACAGGGACAGCACGCCGATGCAGGCAAGGATGATGCCGATGCAGAGGCTGCCGGAGTCGCCGAGGAAAATTTTCGCGGGCGAGAAATTGTGAGGCAGGAAGCCGCAGCAGGCCCCGGCCAGGCAGAGCGTGAGGAGCGCGACCATGATGCTGCCCGCCAGCATGTTGATCAATGCGAGCGCCAGCGCGATGCAAGCCGTGACCCCCGTCGCCAGGCCGTCGATGCCGTCGAGGAGGTTGATGGCGTTGGTCACGCCGACGATCCAAAGCACCGACGCCGGGAGTGCCAGCCAGCCCAGTTCGATGTGGCCGCCGAAGGGGATGCTCAACTCGGTGATGCGATAGCCGCCGGCGTAGAGACCCAGCGCCACCACGATTTGCACGGCGAATTTCTTCGCCACGCTCACGCCCTTGAGATCGTCGAGGAACCCCAGCGCCAGCATCGCGCCCGCCCCGAGCATCAGCGCCAGGAACAGCTTTTCATAGTTTTGGAACGTGGCCGTGACCCGGTTGTCGAGCAGGTAGAAACACGACCAGGGGACACAGAAGCCGCCGAACACGGCCAGCCCGCCCAGGCGCGGCATGGGCTGCTTGTGGACCTTGCGCGGGCTCGGTTGGTCCACCGCGCCCAGGACCAGCGCGAGCCGCCGGGCGATCGGTGTCAGCATGTAGGCCGCCACCGCCGCCAGCACCAGCGTCGCCAGGTAGGTGCGCCACGTGTGCAGCGCGGACAGGATCGTGCTGAAGATATCCTGGTTCATCGCGTGCGCGCCGTGGCCATCAACCGCTCGAATACTGACCAGTACCGTTTGATCATGACCGATTCTTCAAACTCCGTCTCCGCCCGCCGACGGGCCGCCGCGCCGAAGGTGGCCCGCAGGGGCGGGTCCGAGGTTAACCGGCGCAGCGCCGTCGCCAGCGCGGAGGCATCCGCCGGCGGCGTCACCAGGCCCGTGACGCCATGCTGGTTGACGAACGGCACGCCCGAGCGCAACGCGCAGCAAACAACCGGTTTGCCGGAAGCCATCGCCTCGACCTGCACCAGGCCGAACGCCTCGTTGACCGTGATCGAGGGCAACACGAACACGTCGCAGGCGTGCAGCATCGCGGTCAGTTGCCGCTCATCCACGCCGCCCCAAAAAATCACCCGGTCCGACACCCCGGCCTGGCGGGCCACGGCCTCCAGCTCGAGCCGCAACGGACCGTCCCCCACCAGCCAGACCACCGCGTCCAATTCCCGCGCGGCCTCGATGAGGTAACGCTGCCCTTTGTACGGCACCAGGCGGCCGATGTTGAGCAAAATCGTTCGTTGTCCCACTCCCGCCCGCAGCCGTGCGGCCGCCTCCGCCACTGCGGCGGTCAACTTGAACCGCTCGAGATTGATGCCGAATGGCACGATCTCGCACTGCGCGCGCCGGGACGCCAGCCAGGGCGAAAACTCGATATGCTGCGGCGAGGCGACTACGATGCGCGCGGCGCGGCCGAGCACCCAGCGCAGCAGCGGCGCGTAAAGCCGCAGCGCCGCCGCCTGGCGCACCACGTCGCTGTGATAATGCAGCACCAGCGGCGTTCGGCGCGGACCGGCCAGGCACGCCAGGTCCGCCAGCGGATTCGGGAAATGCGCGTGCCACACGTCCGCGCGGTGCCGGCGCGTGCTCAACACGTAGCCGGGGCAAAGCGAGACCGACCACAACGTCCCCAACGAGGCCATCCGATGCACCCGCACCCCCGAGATTTCCTCGCACTCCGTGCGCGCCCGCACGTTGGACACCACGCAATCGACCGTGGCGCCCTGGCGGGTGAAACCCTCAGCCCAGGACTTCAGCAGCGTCTCCATTCCCCCGTGATAAGGCGGGTAGAATTTGCCCAGCTCGAGGATCCTCATACCGGCTGGCGGAGGGGCGTTCACTCGGGCCTCGTGCGCGGACTCTGCGGGCCGCTCAACTCGGCGGCCGTCTGCTCGAACGCCGCCACCACCGCCTCCCACCGGAATCGCTCCCGGGCATAGGCGGAGCAGGCCCCGCGGCCCGGCAGCGCCAGTTCCCCGCGGAGCACCGCGCGCAGTTTGTCCGCCAGCGCTCGATCCGACCCGGGCCTGAACAACAGCCCGGGGCTCAGCGGCGAAACCAGCTCGGGGGTGGCGCCGGCGTCGGAACCCAGCACGGGCGTGCCGCAGGCCAGCGCTTCCACCGTTGCCAGCCCGAATCCTTCGAGGTCCAGCGAAGGCATCACGGCGCAGTCCGCGGCGGCGTAGAGCGCGGGCAGATCAGGCTCGGGCACGCGCCCCAAGAGGCGAATGCGTCCGCCCAGGCTGTGCGACGAAATGCGCGCCTCGATCGCCGCCTGTTGCGGGCCCGTCCCCGCCAACCAAAGCTGTGCCTGCGGGTGCTCTGCGGCGACTTGGGCGAAGGCGTCGATGAGCGTGAGCAAGCCCATGCGCGGGTCGAGCCGGCGCACCGTGAGAAAGAGGAATTGGTCCGGTCCCAGTCCCAAATCATGGCGCAATGCCAGGCGGTTCGACGCTGGCTGAAACCGTTGCGCATCGACCCCCCCCGAGATCATGCGCACGGACGGCAATCGGACCGGGTGCCAGATGGGCAACTGCGCAACATAATACTCGCTGATGGTGAGAATGCGCGCGGCCCGGCTCAAGCCCCGCCGCTCGACGTGCCGGAGCACCGCGCCGATCCCGGTGTCGCAGAGCCGCCGCCAGGCCGGACGCGTAGTGCTCGCGCGCGCGAACCGGTACTCCTCGGCCCAGGGGCCGGTGAACAACACAACGGTCTGTGCCGACCGCGCGGCCACCACCGGCGCCAGGTAGGCGTGGCACAAGACCCAGAAATCGGGCCGGGACTTCCGCTCGATTTCCCTCGCCAACCGGGCCGCACTGGCTGTCTCCCGGAGCCAGTTCAACGCGAAAAAACCGTGATGATTCTCGAACCGGTGCAAGGCCACGCCCGCGCGGACTTCGCAAGGCTCGAGCCCGTTTCCCGGGTTTGGACACAGGACGGCGACGTGATGGGCGCGGCTGGCCAGGCCCTCGGCCACTTCAGCGACATAGCGATACGCGCCACCCGTCAGATCGGGATGGTAGCCCAAGGTTAGAAAAACGAACCGCATGCCGGGCCAACGTCGTCGTGGCGCTCGTTCGGTAGCAAGTCCTTGCGTCTTAGGCAAATCGAAAATCCTGCTCGGCACGGGGACGAACCGTCCCAGCTCCGGTCCGGTGCTTGGTGTGGCGACAGCTCGTCCCCGCCCCAGGCGGACGCATGAGCCATCCTTAAGTAACATTAAACAAAATTACAGTGCAAAATCAGGTAAGAAAATGACAATATCCGTGTAGCCGTCCCATCTTAAGCAGCGAGAATGCTCGTAAACAGCGCACGCGCACAATCAAACGACACGAACATGAAAATGCAACCAGTTGTTATCGGTATATCACTGATAACCCTCATAACGGCGTTTGGTCCGTCGGCATCCGGTGCCACCAAGCTGCCTGACATCAAGAGCATCGCCCGCCCCGCGGCGGGATTCACGCAAATCATCTTCCACGGTCCCAGCGGCCCGTTCCGCATCCAGGCACGGGAAACGCTTGATCCCGCGGCCGCCTGGGTGGATATGCCGGAGGCGATCGTGACCGAGTTGGCGCCCGGTGTCTATATGGGCCAATTCGCCAACGGGAGAGATGACCTGGCGTTCTACCGGATCGTGAGTGAGGCGGAGGGCATCACCGAGCTGAAGGGCTGGACGATCCGGCTGCAAAGCTCGACCCCCGCCAACGGCGCGTTTTTCGTGGCTGGCGAGAGTCCGATCGTGACGGTCACGATCCTTGACACCTTCGCGCAAGGGATCACGCGGGCAGATCTCTCCTCGTTGAACCTGTACATGTATGGTCCGCAGGACCCGCGCCAGACCGTCACCGCGGTCAAACTGCTCAACGCCTCGACCGACCGCAGCAAGAACCCGCATCACTACATCGACTTGAAGACGAACCCGGACGTGCAGGTCACAGGCACGGTGCTGACGTACCGGTTGAAGCCCGTGACCGACGAGGCGCCGGGCACTTACACTATCTCTCTCTGGGCGCGCCTGGCCGCGGATAACATCCAGCAGGTCATGAGATTCGCCAACGTGCAGATTGGCACGGCCCAAGCTGAGCAATCCCTCTTCACCGACGCGCGGACGGGCAGCACCACCTGCGCCGACTGCCATGAGGGGGCGGTCAGCGGCAAACTCTATCTCCACCACATCGATCCCGGCTTTTCGCCTACGGGCAATTGGTCGCTGGACTACGAGCCCGGCCCGAGCTGCAAGAGCTGCCATAACAACGATGGCTACGCCGCCTACGCTGACGCCTCGGCGCCGGGCGGGCGCGTGGTTGACCCACTGGTGCGCCGGGTGCATGGCGTGCACATGGGCGAGGGGCTCAAGCTGCCCTTCAACACCAACGCCACCACGGGAGACTTCCGACACTACAGGCACGTCATATTTCCCGCCGAAATCCGCAACTGCACCAAGTGCCATGTGGACGACCGCTGGAAGACCCAACCGACACGGATGGCTTGCGGCTCGTGCCACGACACCCTTTGGTTCGGCACCTCGGCCACCAAGCCGGCTGACATGGAGATGCACGGCGGCGGCACGCAGACCAGTGACACCAAGTGCAGCATCTGTCATGCACCGGACCCCGACCCGAACAACCTGATCGAGTCGATCACCGAGAACCACAAGGTGCCCACACCGCTTATAGACGATATTGAGGTCACGCTGACCCCGCCCGCCAACGGCACGAATTATGTCGCCGGTGAGGCCCCCGTCATCACGCTCGTCTTCAAGGATGATAGCGGCAATCCGATCGATCACACGAAGGTGACGGACGTGAACTTCTCGACGGCCAGCCTGTACGTCTATGGTCCGCGCGCCCGGGCGGTCCCGGTACTGACCAGCGCCGCCAAGAACGTCAACTCGAAGCTGCGCGCCTCCGTCACCAGCAGCAAGGCCGGGCCGTGGGCGATCAAGGGCAAGGTCTTCAAGATCGCCGTTAATGGCAGCGCTCCACTCGAGATCACGATCAACGGCGCCGCCGATCTAGTTACCGCGGCGGAAGTAGTGAGCTCACTCAACACGGTGATCACCAACCTCAACGCCAAGGCCTCCGTTTCTGGCGCGAACGTCAACATGCGGACCACGATCCAGGGTGCGCAGGCCCGCTTCGAGATCTACAACGGCGATGTCACGACCGCTATGGGCTGGAAGCGCGCTCCCAATACGACGATGGAGCCCGACATCACGATCGCCGCCGGTTCGTTGCCGAGCAACGATCTCCGGGGATTGGCCGACCCCCTGGACTTTAGCGATCCGAAAGTCACCCGGACGGCCGCCAATATCACGTATCAGTTGGACGATGTGACCGGACTCGCGCCGGGGACGTACCACGTGTATGTCTATCACCTGCCCAGGGCCGGCAAGATTGCCGGGATGGCCGCCGCCACCGGGGTTGGGCATTACATGTTCCTGGTTGGCACCGCGACGCCGGACAAAAAGGTGGCCACCAACTGCACGAAATGCCACGCCGACTCGATCTGGCACTTCTATGAAGGCCCGATTCATGCCGAACCGTTCGACACCGACTTCTGCAACGCTTGCCACGATTACGGGCACACCACCAGCGGCGACATGTTCAAGAACCAGGGCGGCACATCCCTCAGCGGCTGGAGCGGGTTCGGCGCAATGCCCATCGTTCGGCGTGTTCATGGCGTGCACTACGCGCACTACCTCGAGCATTCCGAGGAAATCTACGCCAACGCCACCAAGGACACCTTCGGCGGGATCATCTTCCCGCAGGATGTCCGCAACTGCACCATCTGCCATGCCGAATCCGACACCTGGAAACAGAAGCCTTCGCGCATGGCCTGCCTGGCCTGCCACGACAGCGACGCCGCCAAGGCGCACGGCAGGCTCATGACTTGGATGCCCGATCCCAACGATCCCTACGGACCTGCTTCAGTGGAATCGTGCGAAGTCTGCCACGGCGCGGGAACGGAGTGGTCGCCCGATAAGGTCCACAGTATCAGCAATCCGTATGTGCCCCCGTATCCGCGGGAGCCGTAGCCACAGTTAGAGCCTTCTAGTTTGGTTTGCCCACACATGGCGGGGCCGGTGAAAGCCGGCCCCGCCTTTTCGTTTCGGGTGCATTCCTAACCCCGCGTTACAAGAAGCCAGGACGGCCGCCCTCATCGTATCGCAGACTTCCAAGTCTGCTGTGTCGCCGACTTCCGAGTCGGCAGGGGCATGGTGGGTCATTCGTGTGCGTTTCGCGAACCCAACCGGATGCAGGCAAGGATGCCTGCGATACGGCAGGTTAGGAAACCTGCGTTACGAGAAGCCACGACGGCCGCCCTCATCGTATCGCAGACTTCCAAGTCTGCTGTGTCGCCGACTTCCTAGTCGGCAGGG
>Ga0233425_10004163_pt1 | contig 24740 bp, 25 predicted proteins | sample Watercolumn_Towu_2_FD_181712 | JGI IMG/M metagenome (GOLD analysis project Ga0233425, IMG submission 181712) | Freshwater microbial communities from Lake Towuti, South Sulawesi, Indonesia - Watercolumn_Towuti2014_140_MG | ecosystem: Environmental > Aquatic > Freshwater > Lake | place... | reverse complement strand
TGCAGAGCTATTGTGTCATTTTCCTGGCCTCTATCTGATGGAGGCGCGTTATCTATAATGAACCTTATATTTCGCAGGAAATTTATTATTTTTTCAAGTGCCCTTTTAGATTCTTCCAGTTTTGCAGTGCTGAATTCAAGCGGGCTCCTGTAATGTGTGGTAAGCATGTAAAACTTTATAACATTTGCCGAATATTTTTCCAGTACATTTCGCAGTATCCAGTCAGACTTGAGCCCCTTTGACTTAGACATTTTCTGTTCTTTTACTTCTATCATCCCGTTATGCATCCAGTAATTTACAAAGTCTCCCCTGTCAGGAAATGCAGCCTCAGACTGGGCAATTTCATTTTCGTGATGAGGAAAAACAAGGTCTATTCCTCCACCATGTATATCAAGCCCGAAATCGAGGTATTTAATCGACATTGCAGAGCATTCTATGTGCCAGCCCGGCCTTCCCTTTCCCCATGGGCTGTCCCAGAACGGCTCGCCAGGTTTTGCGCTTTTCCATAAAGTAAAATCTATAGGTGATTTTTTAGAGAAAGAATCTTCCTCATTTGCCTGCATCTCCTGTATTTTTTGTCCGGACAATTTACCGTAACCTTTAAGTTTTGCCACATCAAAATATACATCCCCGGAAGATTCATAACCAAAACCGTTTTCTATGATCCTGAAAATAATTGTTATTATTTCCGGAATCATCTCGCTTGCTTTAGGTACAGCAAAAAATTTTCCTGCCTCCAGCTTTTTAAGATCTTCGAGGTACGCATTGATATAACGACTTGTGATTACGTTAAAATCCACATTTTCTTCATTTGCTTTATTTATTATCTTATCTTCTATGTCAGTAATGTTTGAAACATAATCTACCTCGTAGCCCAGAAACTCAAGGTAATTCCTGACCATATTAAAAACCACAAGGGGCCTTGAATTTCCAATGGATATATAATTGTAGACAGTTGGCCCGCATACATACATCCTGACCCTTTTATCATCAATTGGCCTGAAATCCTGTTTTTTCCTGCTCATGGTATTATATATTTTCAGGTTCATTTATTTTTATCCTGTTTTCCAGTTTCTTTCTTTTCTTTGAGTTCCTGTTTTAAGCTTGCCAGCTCTTTTTCAAGCATGTCTATTTTATAGTTGCAGGTATTTAATATTTCATTTACAGGGTCGGGAAGGTTCATCCTGTGCTCCTCATCGGAGAGGACCCTTTCTCCCTTAACCCTTACAATTCTTCCAGGTACTCCTACAACTGTGCAGTCGTCAGGCACAGGCTTTACTACAACAGCCCCTGCCCCTATTATCACATTATTTCCTATTGTTATTGAACCAAGCACTTTGGCACCAGCTGAAACTACTACATTATTACCTAGCGTGGGGTGCCTTTTTCCTCTTTCTTTACCTGTACCTCCAAGTGTAACCCCCTGGTATATTGTCACATTATCGCCAATTACTGTTGTCTCTCCGATGACTACACCCATGCCATGGTCAATAAAAATGTTTTTGCCTATCTGCGCACCCGGATGTATTTCTATACCGGTATAAAATTTTGATAATTGGGATATTGCCCTTGGTATGAAGGGCACTTTATGCTTCCACCACCATTGAGCTATCCTGTGGTTGATTATTGCATGAACCCCCGAATAAGTAAGTACTATCTCTGCAGTGCTTACTGCGGCGGGGTCGCGCTCTTTTGCTGCTTTTACAAGTTCCTTTAAATCTGCGATAAGTCCCATTATTTTTTCCCTTTAAACCTTAAATAAATATTGTAACTGTTATATTTATATACAGATTACATTTTTTTATATAAATATCGTATATGATTTTGTAATTTTACCAATTTTTAAAAATTGTGGAATACAGGATTTTAATCAATCAATATAGCATCTGAAAAGGATTTTTTAAAAAAATGCCATTAAACTATTTATATTTTATTCAATAAGTGCAACTGCATTAGCCGCGGCACCTTCTTTTCGTCCGCAAGCTCCAAGGCCTTCATTGGTTGTAGCTTTTATCCCTATACAGGTGGCACTAATCCCCAGCGCTTCTGCTATATTATTCTTCATATTTACAGTATAACGTGAAATTTTAGGTTCTTCCATTATAAGGACCGAATCGATATTTATAATCTTAAATCCTGATTTTTCAACAATTTTGCCTACTTTGCCCAGCAGAAATATGCTTGAAGCATTCTTATATTCAGGGTCATCATTAGGAAAATATATCCCGATATCCTCAAGCCCGGCTGCACCCAGTAATGCATCCATAACTGCATGCACAAGGACATCAGCATCTGAATGCCCATCGAGGCCAACTTCATGCTCTATTGTAACCCCGCCGATTACAAGCTTCCTCCCTTTTTTAAAAGAATGTATATCGTAGCCGAAACCAATTCTCATATCCTATATACCCTTTCCATCCCTGCCCATTATAAGTTCAGCTAAAAACAAATCAAGCGGTGTTGTGATTTTAATATTTTCATGCCTTCCTATAATAACTTTAACTTTTAACCTCATTCTTTCAACAAGGCTTGAGTCATCAGTGCCAATATAATTATCCTCAATAGCTTTTTTATAAGCAAGCATAAGGTCCCTGTAAAAAAAGACCTGTGGGGTTTGCGCCATGCATACATTTGCCCTCGCTATGGTCCTATCAATAATGCTGTCTTCACCTATTTTTTTTACTGTTTCATATGCAGGGGCAGCTATGAGCACACCCCGTACATCAGCATCATTTTTATTAAATCTGACAAGGCTTGAAATCAGCATATTTATTTCAGCTGCTGTTATAAGGGGCCTTACACCATCATGGACAGCTACTATCCTGCATTTTTCCGGTATTAACTTTAAAACATTGTATACAGATTCCTGCCTGATCTCACCGCCCCTGACAATTGCTTTGACTTTTGTGAATCTGTTTTTTTTTATTATTTCATCCCTGCAATACTGTTCATAATCAGCCGGCACAGCAAGATATATTGCATTTATCTTGGAACTTTCCTGGAATGATTTGATGGTATGAACAAGTATGGGCTTTCCGTATATCTGTATGAACTGCTTGCTTATATTGCTTTGTAGCCTTGTGCCTTTGCCTGCTGCTGTAATAATTGCTGCAATCATTTAAAACTGGAACCGTAATTTAAAAATTAAGTTTGATAAAAAAGAAAGGATTGGTCAGAACCTTGGCTTACGGGTTACCCCTCCCCTATATCCGTAGGGTTCATTATAAAGGTAGTATTCCGAAAATTTCTTTAACCTGTCATAAAGCAAGCTTGCCCTGACTTTTCCCATTCCCTGAATCTCAGACAATTCTTCTATGCTTGCATTCATGATGTTTTTAAAATTGCCGAATTTTTCAATGAGGTTTTTTAATAACTGGTCAGGAAGCCTCTTTATTTCAGATATTATCCTGAACCCTTTGGGTTGTACCGAAAACTCTTTCAGGTTGCCTTCTACTTTATAACCCATTATTTTTGCTGTATTTTCGAGGTCAAGAAGGGCGTCTTCTCCAAGATTGTTGATTTTGTTTTTTATGTCACCTGGCTTTATTTCACCATCGACATTTATATAGTCTTCGATTACTTTGAGGCTTTCATCTGCAACATTTATCATTAGCTCTTCTACCTGCATATTGAGGAGTCTCCCGTCGGTGCCCAGTTCATATATGTATCTCCTTACTTCTCTCTCTGTTTTCTGTACTATGCTGGAGCGCTGAAGCACAGATACCACATCATAAAGAGTTACCAGATCCTCAAGCTCTCTTATAGTAAGGTTAATCATCAGGTAATCGAAACCTTCTTTGTATTTGCTTAATGTCTGAAGAGCCTGGTTTGCCTTTGCAAGTACAATCCTTGGTTCCTCAAGAATATATTTTATTTCATTTACATAAATTGTAACTACATCTCTTTTTTGTGAAATTGATATAACCAGTGTATTTGTCTGCTTTGCGACTCTTTCTGCGGTCCTGTGCCTGGTTCCTGTTTCATTAGTCTTAATAAGTGGATTCGGGTAAAGGTGTGTATTTGCATAGAGTATCCTGCTTGCATCATTGCTAAGGATAATCGCCCCATCCATTTTTGCGAGTTCATAAAATTTCGCCGATGTAAAATTGCAACCTATATAAAAACCGCCGTCTACAAGCTTTAAAACCTGCTCAGAATCTCCTACAACTATTAGTGCGCCGGTTTTTGCTTGCAGTATATATTCAATTCCCGTTCTGAGGTCCGTGCCAGGCGCAATCCTTTTTAAACTGTTAAGTAAAAGTTCTTCTTCTTTTTCCTTCATCAAATCAAAAATATTATTTAATTATACATTCAGGATAGTCGGCTCTATTTTTTTTATGTCAAATTGTATTATACCTTCATCTGCAGAAATTTTTATAATATCTCCCGCATTGATTTCTGTGCTTATGATTTTCTCTGAAATAGGATCCTCGATAAGCGATTGTATCATTCTTCGCATCGGCCTTGCCCCCATTGTAGCATCATAACCCTTTACAAGTAAAAGCTCTTTTGCCGTTTCTTCGAGATTTAGTGTTATACCTTGTATTTCAAGAGCCTGGGATATTCTTGTCATCATAAGGTCTATTATCTGGTATATTTCTTGCCTCGTAAGTTTATGGAACACAATTACTTCATCGAGCCTGTTTAAAAACTCCGGCCTGAATGCTTTTTTAAGTTCTGACATAACCTTATTTTTTATTTCGTCATATGTGAGGTCCTCGTCGTCTATTTTTTTGAATCCAAGGGGGTTGTTCTTGTGTATTTCTCTTGCGCCAAGGTTTGATGTCATGATTATTACCGTATTCTTGAAATCGACCCTCCTGCCCTGTGCATCTGTAAGATGGCCGTCTTCAAATATCTGCAGCAGTATATTAAATACATCAGGATGTGCCTTCTCTATCTCGTCAAGCAATATTACGCTGTATGGTTTGCGCTTTATTTTTTCAGTAAGCTGCCCACCTTCATCATACCCCACATATCCCGGAGGTGAGCCCACGAGCTTGGAAACAGAATGCTTTTCCATGTATTCTGACATATCTATCTGTATAAGCGCATCTTCCTTACCGAATAAAAATGATGCAATTGTTTTTGCAAGCTCTGTTTTTCCTACCCCTGATGGCCCCAGGAAAATAAATGAACCGATCGGGCGCTTTGGGTCCTTAAGCCCGGATCTTGAGCGCCTTATTGCTCTTGAAACTGTTTTTATGGCTTCATCCTGGCCTATTACTCTCTTATGGAGTTCCTCTTCCATATTCAATAACTTTGTTGACTCTGTCTCTGTAAGCTTAAACACAGGTATGCCTGTCCAGTTTGAGAGAACTTCTGTAATCTCATTTTCTGATACTTTTTCTTTTTCACTTTCATTTACCCTGCCCCAGTTCTCTTCAAGCTCTATTTTTTCCCTGATGAGTTGTTTTTCCCTGTCCCTGAACTCTGCAGCTTTTTCAAAATCCTGTGACTTTATAGCTTCCTCTTTTTCAGAAGCCACCTGCTCTATTTCCTTCTCAAGCATTTTCAGGTCAGGCGGATTTGAAAGATTGCGCAGCCTGACCCTTGATGCTGCTTCATCAATTAAATCAATTGCTTTATCCGGCAGGAAACGGTCAGATATATAACGATGCGACAGTTTAGCTGCTGATTTTAAAGCATCGTCAGTAATTGTTAAATTATGGAAAGATTCATACCTGTCACGTAGCCCTTTTAAAATCTCTATTGTCTCATATTCACTTGGCTCATCGACATAAACCGGCTGGAACCTGCGCTCAAGGGCCTTATCTTTTTCAACATACTTACGGTATTCATTTACTGTTGTCGCGCCAATGGTCTGGATTTCTCCTCTTGCAAGCATAGGTTTTAATATCGATGCTGCGTCTATTGCACCTTCCGCGGCACCGGCGCCGACAAGAGTGTGAACTTCATCTATAAAAATCATAATATCGCCATCCTCCCTTATTTCCTGGAGGACCTTTTTTAGCCTTTCTTCAAAATCGCCCCTGTACCTTGAGCCAGCAACAAGCGAGCCCAGATCCAGGGTGAATATTTTCTTGTTCTTAAGGTTTGCAGGTATATCCTTTGAAATGATTGCCTGAGCCAGGCCTTCAACAATTGCTGTCTTGCCTACGCCTGATTCACCAATTAGTATAGGATTGTTCTTTGTTCTTCTCGAAAGTATCTGCATTATTCTTTCTATTTCTTTTTTTCTTCCTATCACAGGATCAAGCTTACCGTCTTTTGCAAGCTGAGTAAGGTCCCTTCCATACTGTCCGAGCATTTTAAGCGAGCGTTTCTGTGTTTTATCTGCAGCATTAGGGTCTTCCTGCGGATAAAAAGGATATTTATTCAATATTTCCTTTATTTTATCTTTTACAATCTCAAGATTAATGCCAAAAGAATTAAGCACTCTTGCAGCAACTCCTTCTCCTTCCCTGAGCAGCCCGAGCAGGATATGTTCAGTGCCTATATAATTATGGCCCATTTGAAGTGCCTCTCTGAGAGAAAGCTCAAGAACTTTTTTTGCTCTCGGTGTAAATGGAATGTGCTCATAAGCTTCCGATGAACCTTCTGTCACAGATTCTTTTATTGCAGTTTTTATATCATCAAGCGAAATATTTAATGATATAAGCACTTTTGCAGCAATTCCTTCCTTTTCTCCTATCAACCCAAGCAAAAGGTGCTCGGTACCTATATAATTCTGTTTTAAAAACCTTGCTTCATCCTGGGCCCTTACAACAACCTTGCGGGCCCTTTCTGTAAATCTTTCAAACATTAAAACTCAGTCCCTTTTAAAATTTTTTTTCTTATTATGTTCGCGCGCATCATATCGACTTCATCTTCATTATCTTCTGATTTTATTCCATGTTTGATTATAAGGTTTGATTCGCCAATATAACTTATCAACTTATAGAAATTAAACTGTTTAACGTCTTTAATCATATTTATGTCAAGGCCAAGCTTTAACATGGAAAGAAGCTCCAGCGCCTCGCCATAGTTCAGCATTTTTGCATATCTTAACATTCCATATGAACGCAATACACTGTCTTCGACACTTAATGGCTTTGAGTTTTTTAGGCTTTCTACTGCTTTTATTTCATCTTCGATAATATTTTCAGACACAGCATTCATTTCAGTTATTATTTCTTCTTCATTTTTACCGAGAGAAATCTGGTTTGACACCTGGAACAGATTGCCGACAACATCAGAATTCTCCCCGAATAAACCCCTTATGGAGTATCCGGTTTTTGCCAGGTTTTTAGCCAGCTCTTCTATTTTGCCAGTAACCACTGTACCAGGCATATGGGCAATTATAGAAACCCTCAGCCCGGTTCCAAGGTTTGTCGGACAGCATGTGAGATAACCAAAATCCTTATCGAATGCAAAATTGATTTTTCTTTCAAGCATTCTCTCTATTTTGGATACTTCTCTATATACCTTGAAAATATCAGAACCGGCAATAACGCTCTGTATTCTTAAATGATCCTCCTCATTTATCAGGACAGATACTGTATTTTCCATATCTGGGTTGTCACATTTTAATATAAGACCCTTGTAATTCATCCTGACCAGCATTTCTGGGCTCAATATGTGCCTTTCTATAAGATATCTCCTCTGAGTTTTTTTGAGCCTTGCAATATTATAAAATGCATAAAATTGTTTTTCTTCCGGATCCTTTAGAAAAGAATCCCTGACTGATTGCAGTATGTCCCTTTTTTCTTCTTTAGTATTTATACTGGAAAAACAAAAACCGGATATATTACGGGCGATCCTCGCCCTGCTGGTAAGTATAACTTGGCCCGCGGCAGTAAGTGCCGGCATGCTATTGTTTATAACCCCTGCATTAAAAACTGGTTTTTTATTTTCACTTTTCATAATATTTTTACCTGGATTATCTGCCTGTCTTAAATACCTGCATTCAACTTATACAGTTTTTCAACATTTAATATTTTGATTTCCTGCCTATGTAAAGTTTTTTCTGCAGGCTCTTTATTGTATCTCTGAGCCTTGCTGCCTCTTCATAATTTTCTACAGTTATTTCTTCCTCCAGCTTGTATTTAAGGTCTTTTATTTCCTTTTCTATTCTTATATCCTCTGTAGAAACAGCAGGTATCTTCCCCGAATGTTCGACGCTTCCTTGTATAGCTTTTATAATAGGCCTTAACGTATCCCTGAATTCAGTATAACAATATGAGCAGCCCACTCTTCCAATTGCTTTTATTGTATTAAGGTCAATACTACAATATGAGCACTTTTTGTTATCGGATGGATTGACATTTTCAAATATTTTTTCATTTTCCCCCTTATCAATTATTTTTATATCGACCTCAAAAACTTTTGTCAGTAGCTTTGTAAGGTCATTAAAAATTTCTTCAGCGGGAAAAATTGCAAAGTTTTTCAGGCACTCAATGCATAGATTTACCTTTTCAACCCTGCCGTTGATAACTTTTATAAGGTGCACATTTGCTTCATTATTTTTACAAAATTCACAGATCATTTTTTCTCCTGGAACAATAAACTCTATAATAACAGATTAATATATTAGAAAAAAATGGTCAAATCTTATTCTTTTTTAAGGCTTCATCAATGGAAATAATATGACATCTCTGATTGACCTGCTATCAGTTAATATCATAACAAGCCTGTCAATACCGATACCTTCCCCGCCCGCGGGAGGCATGCCGTATTCCAGGGCTTTTATGAAGTCCAGGTCTATTTTTCCGGTAAGCCTTTCTTCTTCATCAGCGCTTTCAACCTGCTTTTTAAACCTTGCCATCTGGTCCTTCGGGTCTATAAGCTCTGAGAAAGCATTTGCCACTTCTTCCCCTCCCACAAACAGTTCGAATCTTTCTGTAAGGTTTTCATTACCAGGATGTTTCCTTGCGAGTGGTGAGATTTCTATGGGGTAATCTTTAATGAATGTCGGTTGTATTAAATTTGGTTCAACAGTTTTTTCAAAAATCTCATTGATTATTTTTCCTTTTCCGAAATTTTTCTCAACAGTAATTCCAAGTTCCGATGCTATCGCGGACATTTCCGTAATGCCCATATTAAAATCGAGCTTTTTTGCAGTATATTTTTCTATCGCATCAAGCATTGATATTTTTTCCCAATTTCCTGAAAAACTGATTGCATTATCTCTATACCTGAAATCCATTGTTTGTGTAGCATACATTGCTGTGTATTTAAAAAGCTCCTCCGTGAGAACCATTAGATCATTATAGTCTGCAAAAGCCTGGTAAAATTCCACCATTGTAAATTCAGGATTATGCTTATGAGATATTCCTTCATTACGGAAATTTCTGTTTAGCTCATAAACCTTCTCAAAACCACCGACAAGGAGCCTTTTAAGGTAAAGTTCCGGAGCTATTCTTAAATACATATCTATATCAAGCGCATTATGGTGAGTGATAAATGGCTTTGCAGTGGCACCACCGGGGATAGGCTGCAACATTGGTGTTTCAACTTCCAGAAACCCCCGTGAATTTAAAAACTGCCTTATTGCATCAATTACCCTGGTCCTTACAGTAAATACTTTTTTTATCTGGGGATTAACTATCAGATCCAGGTAACGCTGCCTGTACCTGAGCTCGACATCTTTAAGTCCGTGCCATTTTTCAGGCATGATCCTGATTGATTTTGAAAGAAGTCTGAAGTCGGTTACATTTAGTGAAAGTTCCCCTTTGTGCGTGACAAATACATTTCCTTCAACTCCTATCCAGTCGCCTATATCAAAGCTTAAGAATTCATTGTACTTGTCTTCCCCTATATTTTTTATATTAAGGTAAAGCTGGAGCTTATCATCGGAATCTTTCAGGTCACAAAAAGTAGCCTTTCCGTGTACCCTTAAAATCATTATCCTGCCTGCAATCCTGAAGGATCCGTCAGCTTTTTCACCTGCCGCAAGACCCGCAAATTTTTCTTTAATTTCGCCTGTTGAAATGTTTTTATCAAAAGATGATAAGTAAAGTTGCTTACCATTGGAAACAGCATCCTTAATTTTATCAAGCTTTATTTGCATCGACTCATTTAAGGGTTCCTCTATTTCAACATAATAATCAAATTCTTTTGAGCCCGTAGAAGGGACGTCACTGTTTTTTTTCATTTTATAATATATCAACTATTTTATATGTTTTTGTAGTTACTGGAGTCTTTACAGTAATTGTCTCACCTATTTTTTTGTTTAGCAAAGCTTTACCCACTGGGGATTCGTCAGATATTTTATTTTTTTCAGGGTCAGATTCAATAGAGCTGACTATTTTAAATTTTTTATCTTTCTTCTCGTCCAAATCTTTAAGTACCACAACCGCTCCCAGGTCTATTGTCCCTTTATCCCCGTTTTCCACAATAATATAATTCTGCGTTATTTCGTTTATCTGCTCTATTCTTCCCTCAATAAAAGCCTGGTCGTTTTTGGCATGTTCATATTCAGGATTTTCGGTGAGGTCCCCTCCAAATTCCTTGGATTCCTTCAGCCTCTCAGCAACTTCCTTCCTTTTATTCTTTACAAGATCTTCCAGCTCTTTCTGGAGCATTTCAAGACCTTCCTGTGTAAGTCTGTATTCTTTCATAAGAGATTTTCACCCCGGATCTATTAGCTTATTAAAAATATGAAATATAAGTTAAAAAATTTAATTGAGGTATTATATTGTAAGAGTGTTAAGATGTCAAAACCGGCCAGGAGCACCATTGCCACTGCCGGATGTTTAAAAACAGGAAATTCAGGATGGTTCTCGCTAGATGTACTTTTTTATTAACCGAACCTGCCTGTTATATAGTTTTCTGTCCTTTTATCGGACGGGTTGGTAAATATCCTGTCTGTATTGTCGTATTCTATCAGAATTGCCGGCTCACCGGTTTTTTCCATAAGCAAAAATGCTGTTTTATCTGAAACCCTGGCAGCCTGCTGCATATTATGTGTGACTATTATTATTGTATAGTTGCTTTTAAGCTCATCCATAAGGTCTTCTATTTTAAGTGTGGAAATAGGGTCCAGTGCCGAGGCGGGCTCATCCATAAGTATTACTTCTGAATTAACTGCAAGTACCCTTGCTATACAGAGCCTTTGCTGCTGTCCTCCCGAGAGGTCAAGCGCGGGTTTATTAAGCTTATTTTTAACTTCTTCCCATAATGCCGCTTTTTTCAGGCTGTCTTCGACAATCTGGTCAAGCTCATTTTTTGTGTATCTTCCATGAAGTTTCGGGCCATAGACGATATTTTCATAAATGGTTTTCGGAAAGGGATTCGGTCGCTGGAAAACCATTCCGATCTTTCTCCTGAGATCGACTACATCTATGTTATCTTTATAAATATCTGTTCCGTCTATTCTTACTTCCCCTTCTATTGATGAAGCAGCCATCAGCTCATTCATCTTATTAAAAGCCCGCAGCAGCGTAGATTTTCCGCACCCGCTTGGCCCGATTATGGCCGTTATCGCATTTCTGGAAATATCCATGTTTATATCGGTGAGCACCTTTGAATTTCCATAAAAGAAACCGAAGTCCCTTACAGTGATTTTTATATCATTGTTCTTGTTATTTTCCATACTAAAAGATGTTAGCAGAAAACTGAAGCAATTTTAATAAAGACAGCAAAATTTAATATTTTTTTAATATTTTAAAATTTGCCCAAACCTGTTCTAAGATTGGAACCTGAAATGAAAAATTGGCGCCTGCCATTTGTGTTTAATTTTCTTCCAGGCTTTTTTTATAAGCAGCAAGTTTGCCGGCTATATCTTCATATTTTAATGCAAGTATCTGTGCAGCAAGGATAGCTGCATTCTTTGCGCCATTTATAGCTACTGTTGCAACAGGCACACCCGGAGGCATCTGTACGATAGAAAGCAGCGAATCAAGGCCCCCAAGGTCCTCAGTTTTTACAGGGACCCCGATTACGGGACATGCAGTATAAGATGCAATCACCCCGGGCAGATGCGCTGCTTTGCCTGCACCAGCTATAAATATTTCTATGCCATTTGATTCTGAATCAATTACAAACTGCTTTGTTTTGTTGGGCATCCTGTGCGCAGATGTAACCTTTATGTCATATCCGATTCCAAAAAACTCAAGCATGTCTGCAGCAGGTTTCATTACTGCTTCATCAGATTTGCTTCCCATGACTATTGCAACTTTTTTAGTTTTTTCTGTCATGTTGTATACTCCTCCACTCTTTTTGCTATGTCAGTGCGGTATTGCATGCCTTCAAATTTAATTTTTGATATTACATCATAAGCAATTTTCCTTGAACTGGCAAATGACCCGGCTTTTGCAACCACACCGAGTACCCTTCCGCCATTTGTGTATATTTTTGAATCCTGTGACTTTGTGCCTGCATGAAAAACCATGATACTGCCATTGTCAGTGCCGCCTGTATTATTATCGAAATTTTCAAGTCCTTCTATAATGTCATTTTTTGAGGATGATTCAGGATATCCTTTTGATGCCAGCACCACGCACACACATTTTGAATTGCTCCACTTAAGGACACTGCTTCCAAGTTTTCCCCGGCAACATCTCAGCATGAGCTCAAGAAGGTCGTTTTCCAGGTTTGGCAATATCGCCTGTGTCTCAGGGTCGCCAAACCTGCAGTTGTATTCAAGCAGATATGGCTGCCCTTTTGATACTATAATCCCTCCATATAATATTCCCCTGTAATCAATGCCTTCTTTTATTATTGCTTCATATGAGGGATATATTATTTCTTCAAGCATTTTATTGAATAATGGTCCGTCAACAAAAGGCACAGGGGAGTAACTGCCCATACCACCTGTGTTTTTACCCTTATCCCCATCAAATATTTTTTTATAATCCTGTGCCAGTACCATTGGCAATATGTTTTTCCCATCACAAAGGGAAAGCAGAGAGACTTCAAATCCGCTTATGAATTCTTCAATTATTATAGAATCCGCAGCGGTTCCAAAGATATCATCTATAAAACAGTGTGCAAGCTCGACCAGCGCATCCTCTCTAGAAGAAGATATTATGACTCCCTTGCCTGCCGCAAGTCCGTCTACTTTAAGAACCAGCGGAAAGTCTTCATCTTTTAATTTCTTTATATATGATACTGCCTTTTCATAATCTTTCCTGTTAAATTTAATACTATTTGCAGTGGGTATGCCGTATTTTACGCATAGTTCTTTGGTAAAGACTTTGCTGCCCTCAAGCCTTGCTGCAGACATATCCGGTCCGAATATCTCATGTCCAGTACTTTTGAAGTAATCAACAATCCCTTCTACAAGCGGTGCCTCAGGGCCTACAATTGTAAAATCTATACCTTCTTCTTCTACAAAACCTGATATCTCCTTGAAATCATTTTTTGATATTCCAATATTGATGCATTTCCCAATACTAGCAATACCGGGATTACCGGGTATTGCATAAATCTTGCTGGCACTGCTGCCATTTGCAAGTTTCCAGGCAAGGCAATGTTCCCTGCCGCCGCTTCCTATTACAAGTATTTTCATATTTGCCGTCTCCTTTTTTCTACAGGATAAGCAAAGGTTTTTTATTTTTTTCCAGGATATTTCTTTCCAGGCCCCTGTCCCTGATTATTATCTGGCTTCTTTCGGGGCCAACGCTTATCATCGAGAGCGGTACCTTTATAAGCTTTTCTATTTCAGATATATAATTCTTTGTGGCCTGGGGCAGACCTAAAAAATCCTTTACTGCAGTGATATCTTCTTTCCAGCCCTTCATGCTTATATAAACAGGCTTACAGTTATGCATTATGGTCTGGTGGGGTGGTATTTCCTGGTAAAGCTGCCCCTCGTATTCATAGCCGGTACATATCTTTATTTCATCCAGCCCCGAAAGAACATCAAGTTTTGTAAGCGCAATTTTGTCTATAGAGTTGAGCATTATTGAATATCTGAGTATTGGTACATCGAGCCATCCACATCTTCTGGGCCTGCCGGTTGTTGTGCCGTATTCATGGCCCTTTTCCCTCAGGAAATCTCCCATGCCCTCATTTACTTCTGTGGGGAAAGGTCCGGAGCCCACCCTGGTTGTATATGCTTTGGCAACACCAATAATTTCGCTTATTTTTTTTGGCCCCACTCCTGCACCTGTGCAGGCTCCTCCTGCAATTGTCGGTGAAGATGTCACAAAAGGATATGTGCCGTGGTCTATATCAAGCAGTGTTCCCTGTGCGCCTTCAAATAATACAAACTTTCCCAGGTCAAGATAGTTGTTTACCAGAAATGAAGTGTCAGTAATATATTTGCCGATTATGCTTACATATCCCTTATAATTTTCAAATATTTCTTCCATTTCCAGGGGCTCCAGGCCATATACATTTTTGATTATCAGGTTTTTTAATTTGAGCGATTCTTCAAGTTTGGTCCTGAAAATCTTAAGGTCCAGCAGGTCCTGCACCCTGATGCCTGAACGGTAAGCTTTATCAGCATAGACAGGCCCTATTCCTTTATGGGTGGTGCCTATCTTTGATTTTCCAAGGATTTGTTCCCCGGCTTTGTCAAGAACGATATGGTAAGGCATTACAAGGTGCGCATTTCCACTTATCCTTAAATTATCTGTTTTTATTTTCTTTTGTGAGAGCTTTTCAAGTTCCTCTATCAGCACCCCAGGGTTTACAACAACACCGTTGCCTATTACACAAAGAGTCTGTGGGTAAAGGATACCTGAAGGTATATGGTGAAGCCTGAACTCTTCATTTCCTGCAATTACAGTATGGCCGGCATTATTGCCTCCCTGGAACCTTATTACCATGTCCATGTTTGCTGCCAGAAGGTCGGTTATTCTTCCTTTTCCTTCATCCCCCCATTGTGTCCCCAGTAAAATTATACCTGGCATATATAAAACACCCCTATCTTATTGCTGTAATATTGTAGCAGTACCGGACTGCATATTTTCTTTTATTTTTATAAATAATTTTAATTGAAAATTGAAATAATAATTTTTAATAAATTTATATTATATTTTTTATATTCTTATGTAACTTTACTCTGGCTCCTCATCCTGGGATTTTGCAGCATTTGTAAATAATGTATATTCCTTGAAAAACTTAAGTTTTATTGTACCTGTAGGGCCGTTTCTGTGCTTGGCAATATTGATTTCTGCAGTACCGGCTTCTGAACTGGTTTCGTCATAATAGTCATCCCTGTATATAAACATTACAAGGTCAGCATCCTGTTCAATGGCCCCTGATTCCCTCAGGTCCGCAAGCATTGGCCTTTTCCTGTCCCTTTTTTCAACTTCCCTGGAAAGCTGCGATATCGCTATAACAGGGACCTTTAGCTCTTTTGCAATACTTTTTAGATTTCTTGATATTTCTGTTATTTCGAGTACCCTGTTTTCTCTGTAATCGGTGCCTGATTGCATCAATTGAAGATAATCAACGATTATAAGTTTGATTCCGTAAGTGCTCGCAAGCATCCTGGCCCTTGAACGCAGGTCCATAACTGTCAAAAAAGCTGCATCATCAATATATATCTTGCATTCAGCAAGATTTTCTATTGCCCTTGCCAGCTTCGGCCATTCATCATCCCTTAAGTTACCTGACCTTAACCTTTGAAGGTCTATCCTGGACTCTGAACACATAAGCCTCTGTGCAATCTGGTCCTTTGACATTTCAAGCGAAAATATTGCTACGGGAAGCTTCTCGACCATTGCAGCATTTCTTGCGATTGTCAGGCCGAAAGAAGTTTTGCCCATGCCAGGGCGCGATGCAATAATTATCAGGTCAGATTCCTGAAGGCCGGATGTCTTTTTATCCAGGTCGATAAACCCTGTGGATATGCCGGTGATCCTTGATTTTTTCTCATAAAGGTTTGCAACCTGTTCATATACTTCGGAAAGCACATCTTTGATAACAGAAAATTTGCCGCCCTTTATATCATTGTTCAGGTCCTGGTATATAGAAAAAATGAGTTGCTGCGCCTTGTCAACTGTAATATAGAGGTCCTCCGGAACCTCATAGCCCATAACTGCTATTTCAGTTGCAGCGTATATCAGTTTTCGCAAAACTGCATTGTGCTTTACTATCCTTGCATAATGTTCCGCATTTGCTGCAAGCGGCATATTACTGACGAGTGAATGCAGGTATGTGTTGTCGCCGGTTTCTTCCAGCAGGCCCTTCTTTTGAAGATAGTCGGCAAGCGTTATTGTATCAACCGGCTCACCTGCCGCAAAAAGCTCTTTTATGCTTCGGTATATCTCCTGGTTTGCTTTGCGGTAAAAGTCCTCTTCCGATAAAATTCCGGTTATCGTAACCACTGCTTCCCTGGATATAAGCATTGAGCCAAGGGCGGATTCTTCTGCTTCAAGATTATACGGCGGAACCCTGTCCAGCTTGCTTGTATCAAGCGGAGCGATACGTGAAGTCTTTTTTAACTGGTTCTGCATATTGAAAGAATAATATTGATTATCTATTAATTTTATAACTTCTGCAGAAATTATATAACATTATTTTTAAACTATACTTCCTCAGGCATTTCTTCAGTATCAGCTTCTTTTTGAACTTCCTGCACAACAACATCGTCGCTTGTTACTTCAAGCTTGATTGCTGCTTTTATTTCCTTGTAAAGGCGGGCAATGACTTCATAGCTGCCCACTTCCTTGATATGGTCCTCAAGGTCTATTTTCTTTTTGTCAAGCTCGACTTTTTTAAGTTCAAGAATTTTCTCAGCTATATCCTTGGTGGTGATAGAGCCATAGAGTTTGCCCTCAGGGCTGGAATTTACTTTTATATTAATTGTCATACCGTCTATTATTGCAGCTATATTTTTAGCTTCCTCTATGCTCTTAGCTTCTTTTTTTATAAGTGATTTCTTTACTATTTCCATCTGGTTCAGGTTTCCCTGGGTGGCAACCAGTGCAATATTATTTGGAATCAGGAAATTTTTCGCAAACCCATCCTTAACATTTATTACATCTCCGGCATTGCCTAATTTTTCATAATCTCTTGTAAGTATAACTTTCAAAATATCCTCCTTTTTATTGACTCCTGTTTAGTTTCCTGAAATTTGCCCATATATCTATAAGCCCCAAAACAGGTAAAATTATTAAAAAACCAAAAAACAAAAAAATAATTATAACTATAAAAATCCTGACAGGGTTCCTGACTTTAAAACGCTCCAGAAGCCCCCATAAAACTGAAATACCAAGTACCAGATATAACACACCGAATATAATAAGCAGATTGTATCCCGCAAGGTCTATTATACCGTCATAAAATTTGTCAAATCCTGGTATGACAATACAGGCTATGGCTGCAATTGCGCCCCAACAATAATACCATGGCAGATCCCACTCTATAAAAGCTGCCGGTTTTGCTACTGTAACTCCATACCTTTTAAAAAAAGGATAACTGAAATAATAATTCAATAATCCCGCCAGGCTAAAAAAAACAACCAGGACGCCCGGTAACAATTTTGGCAGAAACAGCAAAATGTCCCGGGTCTGTTGTGCAGCCGCTTCAAGCTGGGTCCTGTCCAGAAGCATAATTGAACTCATTTCATCAAAAAACTGCCCTGAAAAAATGCTATTAACTGATTCGCCATATGCCGCAACAATCTGTGTAAAAGCATTATTTTTAGTTATAGCAGATTCCAGCAGCAGGTAAAGAAAGACCGAGGCTGCAAAAATGGCTGCAAGCGTCAGGACCGAATATGCGGGCTTTTTATTTTTATCTCTTATGGACCTGTAATAAAGAGCAACCGCTACTATTACTGCAATGATAACCAGTGCAAGGACATAATTGAAAATAAAAAGTAATATTATTCCTGCTATTGCACACATTGCAGCATCCCTGTACCTGTTTAGACATAGAAGCAGGGCAGCAGGTACCGGAAGGAACGCAAGCCCAGCAAATCCGGCAAAAGGCAGAAAGGCAAGTGAAGCCATTGCTGCAACAGTAAAAAGAATCATAAAAGCAAGATTTGCTTTCCTCGGGCCGTTATTATTAATATTTTCAAAGGACTCAAAAGACATGACAGCCTTTATTTTTGAATATCTCTATCTTCGGAAATAGGGCATGAGCGCTACTTCCCTTGATCTTTTTATTGCATCTGCAATCATCTTCTGGTGCTGGACACAGTTACCAGTCGATCTTTTTGGCCTTATTTTGCCTTTATCAGAAATGAATTTTTTCAGCACTGCAACATTTTTGTAATCTATATAATTGACATTTTCCTTGCAAAAATAGCAATATCTTTTCCTCTGCCTTAAATTCATTGCAGATGAACTGGAAGGTGAACTCTTCCTTTCAGTTTCTTTTTCCCTATTTGTTCTTTTACCCAACTTAAAACTCCTTTTTACAGATGGATTGAATCTTTTTTAAAATTTAAAATGGTATGTCATCGCTTGTAAAATCAATATCTTCATCAACTGGCTCTTCCCTGCCAACAGGCCCCTGCCCCATCATTCCCATTTCGGACCTGGGGTTCCTGTCTATTTTACAGGTAGCGAATTCAAGGCTTGGCGCAATGACATTGGCAATTATCCTGTAAGTCGATCTTTTGGCGCCATCTTTATCATCCCAGCTTTCCTGGGAAAGCCTACCTGTCACCAGTATCCTGTCACCTTTGCCAAGGCTTTCTGCGCAGTTTTCAGCAAGCTTGAACCATGCGACAACATTAAAGAAATCTGCTTCATTTACCCATTCTCCAGAAGCTTTGTTCTGGGTCCTCTTGTTAACTGCTATACCAAAACTTGCAACCGGCGTACCGTTTGGGGTGAACCGAAGCTCAGGATCCCTTGTGAGGTTCCCTACTACAGTAATGTAATTGACTCCAATGGCCATAATACCACCGCTTTCGGCTAAATGTTGATAATCCCAAAAATTATTTTAGTTTCCCTCACTGGTCTTTACAATGAGGTGCCTGAGGATTTTGTCATTTATTTTATTCAGCCTGTCAAGTTCAGGAAGGACCGTTGTTTCTGAATTAAAATAAATAAGTACGTAGAAGCCATTATCCTGGTGTTTTATTGGATATGCAAGCCTTTTGACTCCCCAGAACTCGGTGTTCCGGACAGCGCCCTTTGCTTTCTCAATAACCGAAGTTATTTTTGAAACCTCTTCATTTACTGAACTTTCTTCCATTTCAGGACCAAAGATCAGCATCATCTCATAATTCTTCACCAAATTTCCCCCTTTGGACTAAAATTTTTTAAAAATTAGGCCCTGTAAACACAGGGCAGAAGGAAAACCAATAGTCACAATATTTAATTTTTTAACTATAAAGTATTCCGAAGGGATAATATAACAATTGGTACCAATATGCAATATAAATTTTACCTGCTAACTAGCCCTGTCCAGTATTCAACTATCCTTTTTTACCTTGCTGTAACTCTCAATAACTTTATCTTCGCTGTCGTCATATACAGGCTTTATGTGCCCGGTATAATTTATAGATGAAATATAGGGAAAACCCCTGTCTATAACAACTACATTTATGGCACCCTGCCTTTGTATTAATGAACGCCAGCAATTTGGCGGTATCTGCAGCCAATTGACTATAAGAGATAGTATTAATCCTCCATGTGTTATTACTGCAACGCTGCTGCCGTCCGCATTTTCTGCGACTATTTTTTTTATTTCACTATTGGCCCTGGATATAAGTTCAGTAAAGCCTTCCCCCTCAGTAGGCGGACTTTTAAAAGGGTCGCTTAGCCATGCCTGGTAATCGTAATGGTATTTCTCGTTAATCTCTTCAAATTTAAGGCCTTCCCACTTTCCAAAGTTAATTTCTCTTAATGCATCCCTGATTTGTATCTCATGGGACAAGCCATCAGAAATTATTTTAGCGGTTTCAATCGCCCTTTTCATGGGGCTGGAATATATGCTGGAAAACTTCACATTTGAAAGATATTTTTTTGCGCACTGTGCCTGGAACCTTCCTTCTTCAGTTAGATGTGTATCCATTGAACCCTGGTATCTTCCCTGGGCATTACCGTCTGTCTGTCCATGCCTGATTAAAAAAAGTTTTACTCCCATTAAATTACCCCAATAATGTCTATTTTGAAAAATAATAAGTTACAGAAATCGATGAGCTTACTTCGATTTCCTGCGGAAATACAACAGGCGACATTACCTGGTCGGCCCCCTTTGATTCAGTAGCAGTTGCCAGTACCGGACCAGGATATGATGTGGAACCTTCTGAGATAAAAAGAACTTTTTCAACTTTCAGTCCCATTGCGTCAGCAATTGCTTTTGCCTTGCTCTCTGCATCCCTTGCAGCTTTTGCAAGCGCATCATTTTTTGCATTTATTTTTGCAATCTCTGTGAGGTCAAATCCTATAGATGATATCGATGATGCACCTGTTTCTGTTGCAGTAGCTATAATTTCCCCCAGCTTTTCAAGATCTGTGGTCCTTGCCTGGATAATAGTGGTTGCCCTGTAAGCATATATCTTTGGCGGCTGGTTTTCCTGTGAATAATCATATAAAGGAGACAGGTCGTAGCTTATTGTCTGGAGCTTAAGATTGGATGCTTCAATTTTTTCTATTGCATCGGTTACCTGCTTTGTTATCCTGCTGTTTTCATTTACTGCATCCTGCGTGGTAGTCTTTTCAACTATCACTGCTACATCAATAAATCCTTCATCAGGAACTACTTTTACATTGCCCTGTCCGGTCACAGATATTGTATTCTGTATATTACTGGTGGCGGCTTCAGGTGTTTCTGTAAGCACGGGAAGTTCCGATGAAAGGCACCCGGTAAATGAGGCAATCATAAATACTGCCAGAATAAGTGCCGATGTTATCGTTGAAATTTTAAATAGCCTTTTCATATTCATAATATATCCTTTCCTTACTTTAACATTTAAGCATTTTTGATATTAAAAAGATATCTTTTTAGTTTAATTCGCATATTATACATATGGATCCTTCACGCCAAAATACTGCTCTGCTTCCTGATTAGACTTTTTTATAAAATCTCTTACTGCCCCATTCATCAAATAACTATTTTCTTCAATGGCCTTAATAAGATTTTTTACAAGAAACACCGTAAAAAATCCTGCAAATTTATTATTATTTACCATATTTTTATAACTTTCCAGTACCTCGGGCTTGAATTTGTTTGTATCATAATCAAATGAAGGCGTATTATTCGTGCCAATAATATATGCTGCAAGGTAATCATAATATTTGCCCGCCATTTCAAAATATTTTTCGCTTTCAGGATATCTTATAAGAAAATCCTCCGCATTTAAAAGCCTTGCTGAAATTTCATCCCATGTAATTTTAAGTGCGGCATCTTTCAAATATATTTTATCTGATTCAACAGCCTTAAAAGAGATGGATGCAGCATAATCTTCGCTCAGGTAGCTGTTGTAAGGTAACACCCTGCCGTAATCAATTACCGCAAACCATATTCCCTCAAAATTTACCAGTTTAAACCCGCTTTTAAAAATCTCATCCAGCAAATTGCTTAGCTCTTTATCCCATATGTGGGCGGCCTGCTCCATGGTTATTTCTCCGTTACTTATTGTCCCGTACCCAGCAACAAAATCATTTAGCTGTTTCTGGTAATCCTGGCCTTCGTCAGCTGATAACATTTCTGAATATTTTACCTGGTAAATTATAAGAAGCTTTTCTACTGAATCTATTGCCATGTCTGCATCTTTTCCTTCAAGCAAGCTTATGTTTCTATCCAGAAATAACAGTGCATTAAAAGGCGGCACCTGCTGCATTAGCATTTCATTAATATCTTTAATTACTTTTTCTCCTGAGAGTTTTCCACTTCCGTTTACATCACTTTCTGCCTGCACAGTTTCAGGGGCAGCACAATCGCTTTCGCTGCCATTTTCCAGGATTTTATTTTTCTTATTTTCTTCAAGTCCAATATTGCTGTTTGCGCCTTCTGGTTTGCTGCCGTTTACTGTTTCAAGCCCTGAAGTGCTCGCTGTTACTTCTTTGCTGTTTGCGCCTTTACAGGAAACCGCTATGATTGTAAAAAGAAGTACCAGGACAATTAAAAGTGTTATAACCGTGCCTGAGAAAATATATTTGTTCCTGCGCATTTTGTCCTCCTGTTATATATATTCTTTGGGCCCTTTAAGTATTTAAGGTAAGAATTAAAAAAAGGTAAAAAAATAAGTGACCCGCCCTGCATCTTTAAAAATAAAGTATGCCTGCAGATCACTTATTTTAGCAATCAATTATTTAAAGCCGGAAATGTATCTATAATCAATAAAAACACATTACCGTTTTAAAGCTGATTTAGTATCTCCTGAAGCCTCTGTTAGTTGGCCTTTCTTTTTTTGGCCTTGCTTCATCAACCTTCATATTACGGCCCTCAAATGTGTATCCATCAAGAGCTTCTTTAGCTTTTTCGGCTTCTTCAGTTGTAGCCATTTCCACAAAGCCAAAGCCTTTGCTTCCAATCAGGTTGACTTCCTTTACCTGGCCATACTGGGAAAACAACTTCTCAAGCTGTTCATCAGTAACAGAGTAGGTTAAATTGCCTACATATAGTTTGCTACCTTGCATTTACTTACCTCCTTTTATTATGATCTTCCCCTAACCTTCATAATATTTCGTTTCAAGAGGATGCAATAGCAACAAACTTACTCTTAATTAAAATATCATTACGCGAAAGAGACAACTCATTATATATTGATTATAAAAAATTTGTCAAATTTTTTATAAATTATTTATAAAGCCTTTATTATAGATTTTTTTTCTACCTTAATTGAGCGGCCAAATAAAATTTAACAACTTGCCTGCCAAATGATAGAATCTTTATTGAAAAAGGTAAAGCCTTAAATATAAATAAAAGAGGCATGCATTGCTGGAAATGTTGCATTTAAAAATATAAATCTTGCAAAGGAAAACAAATATGCAAAACAGTTATGAAAACAAATGGCCTCACAGACCGCAAAAAAATGTTTTTGAAAACGGGCCAAAATTTAAAAATAACACCATGAAAAAAGTTCTTGCAGGGCTATCAGTTATATTTTTTATATTTGCATTTGCGCTCTCTTCCCAGGGTTGCAGCAATAAGTTGCCAGTTAAACTTTATTTTGCTGTTTATGAGGACGACAGCGCATACCTGGAAACAGAAACAAGAAATATTGCAGATAGCGGAAGCCTTTATGCAGACATTATTGAAGAACTTATAAAGGGCCCCGAAAGTGGACAGCTTATGGCTACACTCCCGCCTGATGCAAAAGTAAATTCTGTGACTGTCAGCGATGGCATTGCAATTGTTGATTTCTCCAGGGAAATAATTACAAGTACGGACATAATACCTCACAGCTCCACTACGGAAATCCTTGCTATTTTTTCCATAGTGGATACACTAACAGAATTTAAGGAAATACAAAAAGTAAGGATTACAGTAGAGGGGAAACAAAAAGGTGAATTAAGCGGTCTACATATAGAAGATTTTTGGGGCCATGTAGGTATTTATGAAGATTTTGAGAGAAATGAACAGGTAATTGGAACAGGTAATTGAGGATAGACCCGCATCAGGGGCATCGGTAAAAGGAAAAATAGGCTGGTTATGTACATATACTCCGGAAGAAATCATAATTGCTACAGGATTTCAGCCCTCAAGGATAACAGGTAATCTTAAGGCATTTAAATCTGAAGGTTATTTTCCAATTAATTTCTGCCCTTTTATAAAATCATCAATGGAAGACCTGCTGGCTTCTTATTCAGATTTTAAAGGAGTCATTTTCACAAACTCGTGTGACGGTATGCGGAGGTTTTATGATAACTGCAGGGCTTACATTCCTGATCTGCCAGCCTTTATGCTTGATGTTCCGCGAAATAAAAACAGCATTGCAATAGACCATTTCATTTCAAGCATTAAAGAAATGATTGTTTTCCTTCAAGAAGCAGGCGGAAAAAAAATAGGGTGCAAAGAGCTTGAAGATGCGATAAACATTTGCAGCAAAAAAAGGATGCTTCTGAAAAAACTCTCCAACATCTTCATGGATAACCATGGTTTAATTAAAGTAAGAGATTATTATGATATCCTTGAAAAATCAATGACAGAGGACCCACATTCTTTTATTTGTTATCTTAAAGAATATCTTGATGGCATTGCCCGGGATTTAAAAAGTCCTGGCACCTCATCAATTCCAGGTATAATGGTAATTGGAAATTTCATCAATGAAGACAGGTTGTGGGGCATATTTGATGAACTTGAATGCAATATTGCAGCGGAAGACATGTGCAACTCAAGCCGTTATTTTGAAAATATAACTCATTCCCCCGAAAGTGCCGCAATTATAGAATCATCCGGCGCCGGGGATCCATTTTCTGTGCTTATTAAAGATATAGCAATCAGGCAATTATACAAACCCCAGTGTATGAGAATGGCTGACCTGGGAGAAAAAATTTCTGAAATTATAAAAAATATTGATAAATTCAATATAAAGGGATTGGTTTTTTTCAGCCAGAAGTTCTGTGATAATACACTGTTGTTTTATCCTTTGCTCCGTGAAAAGCTGGCTGAAATGAATGTTCCCAGTCTTTTTATTGAAATAGAACATAACAATATTTCTGCGGGACAGATTAAAACAAGGCTGCAGGCTTTCCTGGAAATAATCTGAAAGAAGCTTTAATTAAAAATTAACAATATTTCATAATAACTTACTATGGGCATTGCAGAAAAAATTAAAGAGGGTCTTAAGACAAATATCCAGAATAACCTGGATAAGAAAAATATAAAAAAAATACTTAATGTAATATCATCAGGACCAGTCCTTTCGGCTTATGGTGCCACATTTGCATCAAAGTCAGATAAATACCTGAATATGTACAGTATAAAATCCCTTC
>Ga0233425_10004162_pt1 | contig 24743 bp, 16 predicted proteins | sample Watercolumn_Towu_2_FD_181712 | JGI IMG/M metagenome (GOLD analysis project Ga0233425, IMG submission 181712) | Freshwater microbial communities from Lake Towuti, South Sulawesi, Indonesia - Watercolumn_Towuti2014_140_MG | ecosystem: Environmental > Aquatic > Freshwater > Lake | place... | reverse complement strand
CGGCATGTCTTCCTGCAGCCGGCGGTTTCCGACGACGCTTTCGTGCCCGATTTCGGTCTCGACGAGCCCTTCCGTGGAAACCGGAGGGCGGAGCGGCCGACAGGGAGCGGTTAGATTGCAACAATCGGCTGGGCAGATAGTTGCAAGAATATCGGCGGTTTTCGGATTTATTACTTGCCGACCACAATATGTGGCGTAGATTCAGACGCAAGAGCGACACCGTGCCCAATATGTAGGGCTCGCGTACGGCGAGCTTCGTCATCTGCCGCCATGCGAAGACTCACGGAAGGAGAACGTGCGATGTTGGACGCGCGCGATGCCGTTGATTCAGGCCGAGGTGCGGTTTCCAAGTCGTCGCGGGGGCGCCTGGCGCAGGGGCGCGGGCGGGAGACCCGTGGTCGGGTCCGTCCGGGGGAGGGCGCGGCGGGCGCGCTCGCGATCCGGCGGTTGTTCACGGCGGACGGCCGCAACCCGTTCGACGCGATGACGTGGGAGAAACGCAAGGCGTCGATCGCCGACGACAAGGGGCAGACCATCTTCGAGCAGGACGGTGTGGAAGTGCCGTCGTCCTGGTCGCAACTGGCGACGAACGTCGTGGCGTCGAAGTATTTCTACGGCGCGCACGGCTCGCCCGAGCGCGAGTTCTCGCTGCGGCAGCTCGTGGGCCGCGTCACGCGCACGATCGCCGACTGGGGGCTGGCGGACGGTCTCTTCGCGTCGCCGGCCGACGCGGAGGCGTTCCACGACGAACTGTCGTTCCTGTGCCTCAACCAGTACGGATCCTTCAACTCGCCCGTGTGGTTCAACTGCGGCCTCTACCAGCAGTACCGCGTGGGCCGGGCGAGCGCGGCGGGCAATTTCCACTGCGACAAGCGGACGGGCGAGGTGCGGCGGGCGGCGTCGCAGTACGAGTACCCGCAGTGTTCGGCCTGCTTCATACAATCCGTGAAGGACTCGATGGACAGCATCATGGAACTCGCGCGCAGCGAGGCGATGCTCTTCAAATTCGGGAGCGGGACGGGAACGGATCTCTCCACGCTGCGCAGCGCGCGCGAACGGCTGAGCGGCGGCGGCACCCCCAGCGGACCGCTCTCGTTCCTCAAGGTCTACGACGCGATCGCCAGCGTGGTGAAGTCCGGCGGCAAGACCCGGCGCGCCGCCAAGATGAACACGCTCAAGTGCTGGCACCCCGACATCAAGGAGTTCATCGAGGCCAAGACGCTCGAGGAACGCAAGGCCTGGGCGATGATCGAGCAGGGCTACTCCGGCAGCTTCAACGGCGAGGCCTACGGGTCGGTGTCGTTCCAGAACGAGAATCTCAGCGTGCGCGTGACGGACGCGTTCCTCCAGGCGGTCGAGAAGGACCAGGAGTGGCGCACGCACCTGGTGACGGACCCGTCGAAGCCCGGCCCCGCGTACCGCGCGCGCGACCTGATGCGGTGGATCGCCGAGGGGACCTGGACGTGCGGCGATCCGGGCGTGCAGTACGAGGACACGATCAACCGCTGGCACACGTGCAAGGCCGACGGCCCGATCAACTCCAGCAACCCGTGCAGCGAATACATGTTCCTCGACGACAGCGCCTGCAACCTGGCGTCGCTGAACCTCATGAAGTTCCTGAACGAGGACGGCATGATCGACCTCGACCGTTTCCGCCACGCCGTGGAGATCTTCGTCACGGCGCAGGAGATCCTCGTCGACAACGGCAGTTACCCGACCGAGCGGATCGCGTCCAACAGCCACCGCTACCGGCCGCTGGGCCTGGGGTTCGCCAACCTCGGCTCGCTGCTGATGGCGTCCGGCCTGGCGTACGACAGCGACGACGGGCGCGCGCTGGCGGCGGCGCTGACGGCCGTGATGCACGCCCGCGCCTACGCGCACTCCGCGCGCCTGGCGTCGTTCCTCGGGCCGTTCGAGCGGTTCACGGCGAACCGCGAGTGCATGATGGAGGTGCTCGAGCAACACCGCCTCGCCGCGCGCGCGATCGACGGCCGGTGTCCCGCCTACCTCCGCCAGGCGGCGGCCGCCGAGGCCGACCGGGCCGTCGACCTCGGGCGCCGCCATGGCTATCGCAACGCGCAGGTCACGGTGCTCGCGCCGACGGGGACCATCGGTTTCATGATGGACTGCGACACGACCGGCATCGAGCCGGACATCGCCCTGGTGAAGTACAAGACGCTCGCCGGCGGCGGGCTGTTGAAGATCGTGAACCGCACCGTGCCCGCCGCGCTGAAGCGCCTGGGCTACGCGGCCGCGACGGTCGACGCGATCGTGCGCCACGTCGACGAGCGCGACACGATCGAGGGCGCGCCCGGCCTCGACGATTCGCACCTGCCCGTGTTCGATTGCGCGTTCGCCCCGCGCAACGGCCGGCGGTTCATCCCGTACATGGCGCATCTCCGGATGATGAGCGCCGTGCAGCCCTTCCTCTCCGGCGCGATCAGCAAGACCGTGAACATGTCCGAGCCGTCCACGGTCGAGGAGATCATGGCTACGTACCTGGCCGGCTGGAAGCTGGGGCTGAAGGCCGTCGCCATCTACCGCGACGGCAGCAAGCGCAGCCAGCCGGTCAACACGGGCAAGGAGAAGGCCCCCGCGCCCGGCGAGGCAAAGGGCGAAGCGCCCGCGCCCGCCGGCGGCAACGGGTCGAAGGCGCGTCCGCTCCGCCGCCGCATGCCCGCCACGCGGCGCTCCATCACGCACAAGTTCGACATCGCCGGCCACGAGGGCTACCTGACCGTCGGCCTGTACGACGACAACTCGCCCGGCGAGCTGTTCATCACCATGGCGAAGGAGGGCAGTACCGTCGGCGGCCTCATGGATTGCTTCGGCACGGCGATCTCGCTGTGCCTGCAGTACGGCGTGCCGCTGAAGACCCTCGTCGAGAAATTCGCGCACAGCCGGTTCGAGCCCAGCGGCTTCACGAAGAACCCCGACATCCCGATCGCCAAGTCGCTCACCGACTACATCTTCCGGTGGCTGGGGCAGACGTTCCTGGATACCCGAGACGAAGGGACGCCCGCCGAAGCGCCCGCGCCCGCCGTCCCCCGGAAGATCGTCGACGTCGAACCCGCGCCGCCAGCGGCCGATGCGGCGCCCCGGCCACCGAAGGCCCGGCCCGGCGCGCTGTCCGCCCGGGTCGACGCGCAGTTCCGTCACTTCATGGAAGATGCCCCCGCCTGCGACCAGTGCGGCGCCATCACCGTCCGCAACGGCGCCTGCTACAAGTGCTTCAACTGCGGGAACTCGATGGGATGCTCGTGATGGAAGCGTGATGTTGGCCCGTATAATTACGGGCTCCTGGCTAGTCAGAAAAGAGACGAAGAAAGTGATTGCATCCATCGGCAGCATGTGGCATTGTGCGCGCGTGTTCTGTGATTGGGGCGTAGTGTCGAAATCGAGGGAGTGCCTTCGCGGAAGCGCAAGCGGGAGGTTCAGGATGAAGACGGCGCGATGGATGGCGGCGGCGGTGGCGTTGTTCTCGGCGGGCGCGATGGTTGCGCCGGCGGCGAGAGTCGTGGTCGACAACTTCGACGAGGGGGGTCTGGATGCGTTCGTCGACTCGACGCTGACGAGCACGAACTATATCCAGAGCGGACTCCAGGCGACCAATGTGCTGGGGGGCACGCGATACTTCGACCTCGTCTGGGAGGCGGGTGCGAGCACCGTGGTGAAGATCAATGTCACCGGAGGTTTCGCGGGCGTCGACTCGTCGTCCTCCGCCGATACGGCCGACGCGTACCACATTCTGAGTTACGGCCGCGGCAGCCCGATGAACGCGGACCTTTCGCAGAGCGGTGCGAACAAGCAGTTCGAGATCGCGTGGGAGAACTCCGACAGTTCGAGGTCGGACATCACCATCACGGTCTCCAACGGCGCTAACAATGCGGTCTCCTATAGCTTCAAGACCCCGTTCACGGAGTCGGGAGTGACGCAGATCGTGGCGTTCTCCAACTTCACGGGTTTTGACTTCTCCGACGTCGACCAGATCGACATCAAACTGGATGGCGTGGCCAACTGGGACGGACGCATCGATTTCGTCACCGCCAACATCCCCGAGCCGGGCACCGCGACCATGCTGGCGCTGGTCGGCCTCGGCGGCTTCTTGTTCCGCCGGCGCCTGCGCCGGAAGTAGACCGCGCCGCCAATAGCGGATGTGAGCGAGGCCGCCCCGAAACGGGTGGCCTCGCCGCATTCCGGGGCGGCGGACCCGCTTGGCGAAACGCCGGACAGGCAGGCCCGAGTGCGCCACCCGCAGGACGGCTGCCACTGGAGGCGACCACTCCCCTCAGCGCGCTGAAGGGACGCCGCGCGCTGAAGGGAGGCGCTTCATCCACGGGTGGATGCGGCGGGCGTGGCGGACCGGCGCGTGACTACGTTTTTGTATGAGGGCTCTGCATCCTCTTACGGTGTTGGCGCTGAATTCGCACATGCCAAATCGCATGGTTCCATAACTAATGGGAGTACAAGTTGTTACGATAGCAGATACAATTCTGGAACAGATCCTGCTTGATGCCTTTGTGGTCTTCTTGCGATGGAGCACTGATGATGCTTGAGAGTGTCGAGAACCGTGATTCGGCCGGTTCTGGCGACGAGCCCCGCGAGTCGTGCGGCGTCTTTGGCGTCGTCGGTGTGCCGAACGCGGCCGCCGTAATCTACCGCGGTTTGTTCGCGCTTCAGCACCGGGGGCAGGAGGGGGCGGGCATCGTCGTATCGGATGGGGAGAAGGTCCGGTCGACCAAGGGGATGGGCCTGTTGTCGGAGGTCTTCTCGAAGCAGTCGTTCGCGGAACTGCCCGGGAGCCTGGGCATTGGCCACGTGCGCTACTCGACGACGGGGTCGTCGAAGCCGCAGAACGTCCAGCCGCTCGTCGTGGAATGCGCGGACGGCATCTGGGCGGTGGCGCACAACGGCAATCTGACCAACGCGCGGAAGCTGCGGGAGGCGTACCAGGAGGCGGGCGCGATCTTCCAGACGAGCACCGACAGCGAGGTCCTCGTGCACCTGCTCGCGGACCCCATGTTCCGCAACCGCCCGCGCCGCGTGGAACGCGCCCTGTGCGAGCTGAAAGGCGCCTACTCGTTCCTGCTGATGACGGACAAGCTGGTCATGGCGGCGCGCGACCCGTACGGCTTCCGGCCGCTGTCGATCGGCAAGCTGGGCGACGGTTACGCCTTCGCGAGCGAGACCTGCGCGCTGGAGCAGGTCGGCGCGGAGTTCGTGCGCGACGTGCTGCCCGGCGAGATGGTCGTGGCCGACGGTCCGACCATCCGCAGCAGCACGTTCTGCGAGCCGGTCCGGACCCCTCTGGGCCAGTGCATCTTCGAGCAGGTCTACTTCGCCCGCCCCGACAGCGTCCTCTTCGGCCAGAGCGTCCACGCGATCCGCCTGAAGCTCGGCCGACGCCTGGCGGAGGAATCGCCCGTCGAGGCGGACGCGGTCATCCCCATCCCCGACAGCGGCAACTCCGCGGCGCTGGGCTTCTCCCTCGCCAGCGGGACTCCGCTCGACTACGGCTACATCCGCAACCACTACGTCGGCCGCACCTTCATCATGCCGGAGAGCGACCAGCGTTCGGGCAGCGTCGACCTCAAGCTGTCGCTCGTGCACAGCGTCGTCGCCGGGCGCCGCGTCGTGGTGGTCGACGACTCGATCGTGCGCGGGACGACCGCCCGCCGCCGGGTCGTCGCCCTGCGCGAGGCCGGCGCGCGCGAGGTCCACGTTCGCGTCTCCTGCCCGCCGGTCCGCCATCCGTGCTTCTTCGGCATCGATTTTCCCTCGCGGGCCGAACTGGCCGCCGCCACGCACACGATCGAGGAGATCCGCGCGTTCATCGGCGCCGACACGCTGGCCTACCTGTCGGTGGACGGACTGCTCTCGGCGGTGGACCAGCCCGCGGATTATTGCTGCGGGTGCTTCACGGGACGCTATCCTGTTGAGATCGGCGAAGAACACACGAAACTGGACCTCGAGAGGATCAGCCCGCTCCGCGTGTGACACGGAGCGCCGGCCCCCCTACACGCATGACGCCACCTTCCTCCACCGCGCCTCGACGCCCGCCGGGCCTCCCGGCGGAGACGGGGCTCTACGACCCGCGCTTCGAGCACGACGCCTGCGGCGTGGGCCTGATCTGCGATCTCAAGGGGCGGCCGTCGCGCGACATCGTCCGCCGCGCGCTGCAGATCCTGCTCAACCTCTCGCACCGCGGCGCGACGGGCGCCGACGCCTGCACGGGCGACGGCGCCGGCATCCTGATGCAGATGCCCGACGCGTTCCTGCGCGCGCGCGCCGGCGACGGGGGCCTCCGCCTGCCCGAGCCCGGCGCCTACGGCGCGGGGCTGGTTTTCCTGCCGCGCGACGCGGCCCAGCGGGCCTGGTGCGAGGAGCGGTTCGAGGCCACCGCCCGCCGCGAGGGCCAGGTGCCGATCGGCTGGCGCGACGTGCCGGTGGGCGAGGAGCACCTGGGCGACATCGCGCGCCGCGCCGCGCCCGTCGTGCGGCAGGTCTTCATCGGCCGCGGCAAGGGCTTGCGCGACGCGCGCCACTTCGAGCGCAAGCTCTTCGTCATCCGCAAAGCCCTCGAGCGCGACGTTCGGGAGAGCCACCTGCCCGAGCGCCGCTTCTTTCACGTCCCGAGCCTCTCCGCGCGGACGCTCGTCTACAAGGGCCTGCTGCTCGCCGACCAGATCGACCGCTACTTCCCCGACCTGCGCGACGAGTCCATGGCCAGCGGCCTCGCGCTCGTCCACCAGCGCTACAGCACCAATACGTTCCCCACCTGGGACCTCGCGCAGCCCTTCCGCTTCCTGTGCCACAACGGCGAGATCAACACCCTCCGCGGCAACATCAACTGGATGAACGCGCGCGAGGGCCTGTTCCGGTCGGACCTCTTCGGCGACGACCTGGCCAAGCTCCTGCCCGTGCTGACGCCCGGCGCCAGCGACTCCGCGATCCTCGACAACGCGCTCGAACTGCTGTGGCACTCCGGGCGGTCGCTCCCGCACGCGATGATGATGCTCATCCCCGAGGCGTGGGAGAACCACAACCTGATGAGCGACGAGAAGAAGGCGTTCTACGAGTATCACGCCTGCCTCATGGAACCGTGGGACGGCCCGGCCTCGATCCCGTTCACCGACGGCTCGTGCGTGGGCGCCGTCCTCGACCGCAACGGCCTCCGCCCCTCGCGCTACCTCGTCACGAACGACGGCTGCGTGATCCTCGCCTCCGAGACCGGGGTGCTGGACGTCGCGCCCGAGAACATCGTCCGCAAGGGCCGGCTCGAACCCGGCCGCATGTTCCTCGTCGACCTCGAACAGGGCCGCATCGTGGAGGACGAGGAGATCAAGGCCGAGATCGCCGGCCGCCGCCCCTACCGCGCGTGGCTGGACGGGAATCTCCGCCGCCTCAAGGACCTCCCGCCCGGCGCCCCGGCCATCCGCCTCGACGGCGACGAGCTGCTCCGCCAGCAGCGCGCGTTCGGCTATACGCTGGAGGATCTCAACCTGATCCTCGCGCCGATGGCCGGCAAGGGCGAGGAGCCCCTCGGCTCGATGGGCACCGACACGCCGCTCGCCGTGCTCTCCGAGCGCCCGCAGCTCCTCTACAACTACTTCAAGCAGCTCTTCGCGCAGGTCACCAACCCGCCGCTCGACGCGATCCGCGAGGAACTGGTGACCTCGCTCATCACGACCGTCGGGCCCGAAGGCGACCTGTTCCAGGAGACGCCCCGGCACGCGCGCCGGTTCCGGATCCTGAACCCGATCCTCACGAACGAGGACGTGGAGAAGATCCGCGCCGTCCGCGATCCGCACCTGCGCCCCGCCACGCTCTCCGCGCTGTTCCCGCCCGCCGAGGGCGGCGCGGGGCTCGACCGCGCGCTGGAGCGCCTCTGCGCGGAGGCCTCGGCCGCCATCGAGGGCGGCGCGGCGATGCTGATCCTCTCCGACCGCGGCGCGGACGCCGGCCTCGCGCCGATCCCGGCGCTGCTGGCGGTCTCGGCCGTGAACCATCACCTCATCCGTTCGCGCCAGCGGACGCGCGGCGGCCTGATCGTGGAGAGCGGCGAGCCGCGCGAGGTCCACCACTTCGCCCTCCTCTTCGGCTACGGGGCGGGGGCCGTCAACCCGTACCTCGCGTTCGATACGCTGCGCGACATGGTCCGCCGCGGCGTGGTGACGGAGGTCGACGAAGCGACGGCCGTCGACCACTTCGACAAGGCCGTCCGCAAGGGCGTGCTGAAGGTGATGTCGAAGATGGGCATCTCCACGCTGCAGAGCTACCGCGGCGCGCAGATCTTCGAGGCCCTGGGCCTGCGGCGCGAGCTCGTCGACCGGCATTTCACCGCGACGCCGACGCGGATCGAGGGCATCGGCATCGAGGAGATCGCGCGCGAGGCCGCCCTGCGCCACGCCCGCGCGTTCCCGCCGGCCGAGGTTCCGGCGACGCTGGACCTGGACGTCGGCGGGCAATACCAGTGGCGCCGGAACGGCGAAGATCACCTGCTCGACCCCCTCGCCATCGCCCGGCTGCAGCAGGCCGTGCGGCAGGACGACGCGGCCGCCTACGCGCAGTACGCGGATTTCGTGAACGACCAGTCCCGGCGCGTCTGCACGCTGCGGGGACTGATGGAGTTCCGCGACGGCGGCCCCGGCGCGCCGCTGGACGAGGTCGAGCCCTGGACCTCCATCGTCCGCCGTTTCAAGACCGGCGCCATGTCCTACGGCTCGATCAGCCGCGAGGCGCACGAGACGCTGGCCGTCGCGATGAACTCGATGGGCGGGCGCAGCAACAGCGGCGAGGGCGGCGAGGATCCCGAACGCTATGGCCCCGACCCGCGCGGCGACTGGCGCCGGAGCGCGATCAAGCAGGTCGCGTCGGGCCGGTTCGGCGTCACCAGCAACTATCTCGTCAATGCCCGCGAGCTGCAGATCAAGATGGCTCAGGGCGCGAAGCCGGGCGAGGGCGGCCAGCTTCCGGGCTTCAAGGTCTACCCCTGGATCGCCCACACGCGGCACTCCACGCCCTACGTCACGCTCATCTCGCCGCCGCCGCACCACGACATCTACTCGATCGAGGATCTCGCCCAGCTCATCCACGACCTCAAGAACGCCAATCCCGCGGCGCGCGTCGACGTCAAGCTCGTGTCCGAGGTCGGCGTGGGCACGGTGGCGGCGGGCGTGGCCAAGGGGAAGGCCGACCTGGTGCTGATCAGCGGCTACGACGGCGGCACCGGCGCCTCGCCGATCTCGTCGATCAAGCACGCCGGCCTGCCCTGGGAGCTGGGCGTGGCCGAGACGCACCAGACGCTCGTGCTGAACGACCTGCGCAGCCGCATCGCGCTGGAGTGCGACGGCAAGCTGCTGACGGGGCGCGACGTGGCGGTGGCGTGCCTGCTGGGGGCCGAGGAGTTCGGCTTCTCCGCCGGCCCGCTCGTCAGCCTCGGCTGCATCATGATGCGGGTCTGCCATCTGAACACCTGCCCCGTCGGCATCGCCACGCAGGATCCCGAGCTGCGGAAGAAGTTCGCCGGCAAGCCGGAGCACGTGATCCGTTACTTCCGGTTCGTCGCCGAGGAACTGCGCGGGATCATGGCGCGCCTCGGGTTCCGGACCGTCGACGAGATGGTCGGCCGCGCGGACCGGCTGGCGCCCCGCGCCGCGATCGATCACTGGAAGGCGCGGGGCCTCGACCTGTCCCGCCTCCTCGCCGTGCCCGAGGCGCCCGCGACGGTCGGCCGGCGCGCGTGCCGCCCGCAGGAACACGGCCTCGAACGCGCGCTCGACCACGAACTCATCCGCCGCGCCGAGCCGGCCCTGGAGCGCGGCGAACGGGTGGCGTTCGACGTGGACATCCGCAACACGCAGCGGACCGTGGGGACGATGCTCAGCAGCCGCGTCTCGAAGTACTACGGCGAGGAGGGCCTGCCCGACGATACGATCGTCATCCGCGCGCGCGGGTCCGCCGGACAGAGTTTCTGCGCGTTCGGCGCCCGGGGGCTTACGTTCGAGATCGAGGGCGACGCCAACGACTACTTCGGCAAGGGCCTCTCCGGCGCGCGCCTGGTCATCTACCCGCCGCGGAACTCGGCGTTCGTCGCCGAGGACAACATCCTCATCGGCAACGTGGCCCTCTACGGCGCGACCGACGGCGAGGCCTTCGTGCGCGGCCGCGCCGGCGAGCGCTTCGCCGTGCGCAACAGCGGCGCGCGGGCGGTCGTCGAGGGCGTCGGCGACCACGGCTGCGAATACATGACCGGCGGGCGCGTGGTCGTCCTCGGGCCCACCGGCCGCAATTTCGCCGCCGGCATGAGCGGCGGCATCGCCTACGTGTGGGACGCCGCGGGCGACTTCGTCGGGAAACGCCTCAACCGCGGCATGGTCGAGCCGGAGACCCTCGCCGACGCCCGCGAGATCCGGGAGGTGCGGGACCTGATCGAGCGGCACGCCCGTCTCACCGGCAGCGCGGTCGCCCGGCGCGTCCTCGACGGCTGGGACCGGGAGTCGAAGCGGTTCGTGAAGATCATGCCGACCGATTACAAGCGCGCGCTGGCGATCATGGCGGCGGAGTCCTCGGACCTGTGACCGCCGCGGCGGAAGGGCGCTGAACCATGGGCAAGCCGACGGGATTCATGGAGTTCGGGCGGGAGCTGCCCGCGGAGCGGCCGGTCGAGCAGCGGCTCGCCGACTACCGGGAGCTGTACGCGCCGTTCCCCGACGAGAAGGTCCGCCGCCAGGCCGCGCGCTGCATGAACTGCGGCGTGCCGTTCTGCCACGCCGGCTGCCCGCTGGGCAACCTCGTCCCCGACTGGAACGACCTCGTCTACCGCGACCGCTGGGCCGACGCGCTGCGGGAGCTGCTGGCGACGAACAATTTTCCCGAGTTCACCGGCCGCGTCTGTCCCGCGCCGTGCGAGGAGGCGTGCGTGCTGGGCATCAACGAGCCGCCCGTTGCGATCGAGCTGATCGAGAAGTCGATCGTCGAACGCGCTTTCGCGGAGGGACTCGTCCGCCCCGAGCCGCCCGCCGTCCGAACCGGCCGGCGCGTCGCCGTCGTCGGATCCGGTCCGGCCGGCCTCGCGTGCGCGCAACAGCTCAACCGCGCCGGCCACGCGGTCACCGTGTTCGAGCGGGCCGACCGCCCCGGCGGACTGTTGCGGTACGGCATTCCGGACTTCAAGCTGGAGAAGTCCGTCATCGACCGCCGCCTTTCGCTGATGGAGGCCGAGGGCATCGTCTTCCGCTGCGGCTGCGCGGCCGGCGCCGATCCGTCGGCGGAGGCGCTCAAGGCGTTCGACGCGGTCGCGCTCTGCGGCGGGGCGACGCGCTCGCGCGACCTGCCGCTTCCGGGCCGCGAACTGGACGGCGTCCACCTGGCGATGGACTACCTGCCGCAGCAGAACCGCGTCGTCGCCGGGACGCCCATCGAGGGGCAGATCCTCGCGGGCGGACGGCACGTGATCGTCATCGGCGGCGGCGACACGGGCAGCGACTGCGTCGGCACCGCGCTGCGGCAGGGGGCGAAGTCGATCACGAATTTCGAGCTCCTGCCGATGCCGCCGGAGAGCCGCCCCGCGACGCAGCCCTGGCCTTACTGGCCCATGCGCCTGCGCACGAGCAGCTCGCACAAGGAGGGCGGCCAGCGCTACTGGAGCATCGTCACCAAGGAGTTCCTCGGTTCGCAGGGTCGCGTGCGGCGGCTGCGGACCGTGAACGTCGAGTTCGTGCCCGGCCCCGACGGGCGCATGCGCATGAGCGAGATGCCCGGCACGGACTTCGAATGGCGCGCGGACCTCGTCATTCTCGCGCTGGGCTTCGTGGGGCCCGAGACCGAGGGCGTGGTCCGCGCGCTGGGCGTGGCGTTCGACGAGCGGGGCAACGTGCGCGCCGACGCGAGCTACCGCACGAACGTCCCCAACGTCTTCGCGGCGGGCGACATGCGCCGCGGGCAGTCGCTCGTCGTCTGGGCCATCTCCGAGGGACGCGAATGCGCCCGTTGCATCGACCTCGCCCTCATGGGCCGGACGCTCCTTCCGACCAAGGGCGGCCCCGACCTCCCACGGGCGTGACGTTCCGCGCACCCGGCCGCTTCGACGAGGCGGGATGATCCTCGAAGAAGCGATTCAACCTGGATCCGACAGTCCACGTGCCGCAAGAAGGCGCAACGAACACGAGGAGAACGGTTGGGATTCGGGATGGGAAGCCCCTGTCCCGGGAGCGGTGCTGTCCCCATGAGTCGTCCCCATGAGTCCTGCGTTCTCTCGCGGCTCAGATGCACTTCTCAGGCAAGATCATGTTCCGAAGGTCCGTGTTTGGCTCGGCGCCGTGTCACACTTTACAAAGTGTGACCAGACGGTTGTGCAATATCTTGCCGTAGAACGTATTAGGATTATGCTATCCACGATTGCCGAGCCGAGTCGCGAGTGGTGATCGCGTATCTGGAGCGGAATGAGGGCGGCGCAAAACCCTGTTCAATAACAATTCATCAAAGCCACGGACCAGCCGGAGCCGATGCGGAGAAGCGTGGCTTCCGAGCACGAGCGCATTGACGGGCGTCTGGTCGCGATCACGGCTTCCGCGTGTTCCGCAGCTGCGCATCCATTCCGGCTTCACCAATCGCGCGCGGTTCTTCCTCCTCCCGCACTTCGATCTCTCGCAGTTGCCCTCTTTTCGTCGTCGCGGGCGGGACCATCCGCGTCGGTATCGGCGTCGCCATCGATTCGACCGCGATACCGATGGCGACCCCGACCCCGAACGCAGACGCCCCATCCGTGTCGATCCGTGTTCGTCCGTGAGGAGACTTGATCCACCGAGGGGCCCGAAATGGGGACGAGGCCGACGCATACGCAGCGACGCCCCCGGCGCAACTGAATCCCCGCCGGGCCCGGGTCGGGACGCCGGGCTTGCGCGGCGGACGGTTCGCCGGTATGTTGCCGCCTCGTCGATCGTCCAAACGGAAGGAAGGCGAACCATGGCACAGGCGAAGAAGCTTTCGACGGGCCGCGATTTCGTCGTCCGCGACATCCGCGAGGCGGCATTCGGGCGGAAAGAGATGCAGTTGGCCGAGCACGAGATGCCCGGCCTGATGGCGATCCGCGCGAAGTACGGCCCGGCGAAGCCGCTCCGCGGGGCGCGCATCAGCGGCTCGCTCCACATGACCATCCAGACGGCGATGCTGATCGAGACGCTCCAGGCACTCGGCGCGCGGGTCCGATGGGCGAGCTGCAACATTTTCTCGACGCAGGATCATGCCGCCGCCGCCGTCGCCGCCGCCGGGACGCCGGTCTTCGCCTTCAAGGGCGAGTCGCTGGAGGAGTACTGGTCGTTCACCGACCGCATCCTCGACTGGGGCGGCGGCCAGGGCCCCAACATGATCCTCGACGACGGCGGCGACGCGACGCTGTTCGTCCACCTCGGCCATCGCGCGGAGGACGATCCGTCCATCCTGCGGCGCAAGCCGGGCAGCGAGGAGGAGACGGTCCTCTACGCGCAGCTCCGCGCGTCCCAGCGCCGCGACCCCGGCCGGTTCCACCGCATCGCGCCGGTCATCCGCGGCGTGAGCGAGGAGACGACCACCGGCGTCAAGCGGCTCTACCAGATGCACAAGCGGGGGGAGCTGCTCTTCCCCGCGTTCAACGTCAACGACTCCGTCACCAAGTCGAAGTTCGACAACATCTACGGTTGCCGTCACTCGCTGGTGGACGGCATCATGCGCGCGACGGACGTCATGCTCGCGGGCAAGGTGGCCGTCGTCGCCGGCTACGGCGACGTGGGGAAGGGGAGCTGCCAGTCGCTGCGGAGCCAATGCGCGCGCGTCATCGTGACGGAAGTCGACCCGATCTGCGCCCTGCAGGCCGCGATGGAGGGCTACGAGGTCATGCCGATGGACGAGGCCTGCCGCGTGGGGGACATCTTCGTGACGGCGACGGGCTGCTGCGACGTCATCGCCGAGCGCCACATGCGCCGCATGAAGCACCAGGCCATCGTCTGCAACATCGGCCACTTCGACAGCGAGATCCAGGTCGAGTCGCTGCGGAAGTACACGTGGGACGAGATCAAGCCGCAGGTCCACCGCATCACGTTCCCCAACGGCCGCTGCATTCTCCTGCTGGCCGAGGGGCGGCTGGTCAATCTCGGCTGCGCCACCGGCCACCCGAGCTTCGTGATGTCCAACAGCTTCACGAACCAGGTCCTCGCGCAGATGGAGCTCTACGGCCACCCGAAGAAGTACCCCGTGGGCGTCTACACGTTGCCGAAGGCCCTCGACGAAGAGGTCGCCCGGCTGCACCTGGACCGCATCGGGGCGCGGCTGGATACGCTGAGCCGCCGGCAGGCCCATTACCTCGGCGTCTCCCCGAAAGGGCCGTTCAAGCCCGATCACTACCGCTACTGAGACGGCGGCGGCGGCTCGTGGGCGGCGGGGCGGGGGATGACCCGACCGCTCGCGCCGGGAGACCGCCCCGGGAGAGTCCTCAGGCGGCGGTCCGGGCGAGCCGTCCCGGCGCGCCGGGCCGCCCGGGAATCAGGAGGTCCAGGCCATGAAGACATCGAGAACCCCTTCGCGCCGGAAGGAATGGTTCGACGACGACTCGTTCTGGCGCGAGCTCTATCCGTTCATGTTCCCCGAGAGCCGGTTCGCGAGCACCGCCCAGGAAACGGCGCGGATCCTCAAACTGGCGAAACCCCGCGGCCGCGACGTGCTCGATCTCTGCTGCGGACCGGGCCGGTTCTCCGCCGCCCTCGCGCGGAAAGGATTCCGCGTGACCGGCGTGGACCGCACACCGTTCCTGCTGGCGAAGGCGCGCGCCCGCGCCCGTGCCGCCCGCGCCCGCGTCGAGTGGGTGAAGATGGACATGCGCGACTTCGTCCGGACGGAGTCCTACGACCTGGCCCTGAGCCTGTTCACGTCATTCGGCTACTTCGACGACCGGGGCGAGGACCTGGCGGTCCTGCGCAACCTGTTCGCCAGCCTTCGGCCGGGCGGCGTGCTGGTGATGGACCTGATGGGCAAGGAACGGCTCGCGAAGATCCTGCTGCCCACGACGAGTTCGACGCTGGACGACGGGACCGTGCTCGTTGAGCGTCACGAAATCTTCGACGATTGGACCCGCATCCGGAACGAGTGGATCATCCTGCGGGGCGGTCGCGCGCGGCGCTTCCGGTTCCATCACACGGTCTACTCGGGCCAGGAACTGCGAGACCGCCTCGAGCGGGCCGGTTTCGCGCGCGTGAGACTCTACGGCAGTCTCGCCGGCGCCCCGTACGGCCCCGGCGCCCAGCGCCTCATCGCCGTGGCGCGGAAGCCGGGCCGGCGGCGCGCGGCGGGGGGCGGAGCACCGCGTCGTAGCAGGCGGCGAGCCGCCGCTTGAACTCGCCGAAGTTGTAGCGCCCGGCAATGAGCCGCTTTCCGCATTCGCCCATCCGGGCGCGCGCCGCGTCGTCGGCCAGCAGGCCGGCGACGGCGTCGGCGAAGGCGCCGGGCTCGGGCGCCGTCAGCCGGGCCGTGGTCGCGTCGAGGATCAACCGGTTGGCGGCGTTGTCGGTCGCGGCGATGGCGCGGCCGGCCTTGAGGTAGTCCAGCAGTTTGAGCGGCGTGTTGGCGCCGGCGATGCGGGGCGAGAGGAGGACGTCGGCCGCGGCGAGGTAGTGGGGCAGTTCGTCGGGCGGGACGGTGCCGATGAAGACCGTCCGGTCCGCGACGCCGCGCTCGGCGAGCCAGGCCTTGCGCCGCGCGATATCCTCGGCCGAGCCGCCGATGACGGCGAACCGCGCGCGGGGCTCGCGCGCCAGCACGGACGCCATGGCCTCGAAGAGGAGGTCGATGCCCTGGTACACGGCGAACGACCCCGCGTAGAGGGCGACGCGGGACGCCGGGTCCGGAGCGAGTTCCGCGCGGATGGCGCACGCCCGCGCCGGGTCGGCTTCGGCCAGCGAGGACGGGATGTCGAAGATGTGGTGCACGGGCGTGCGCGGCGAGGCGGCGCGGGCCTGGTCGCGGAGCGATTCGCCCGTCGCGATCACCGCATCGGCGCGCCGGATCGCGATCCGCTCCGCCCGGCGGTAGGCGGCGAGGACGGCGTTCTTGAGGCGCCCGGCGCGATGGGACGCGGGGTCGGAGTGCTTCTCGAAGACCGCGCGGGCGCCGGTCAGGCGGGCGACGATCCACGAGAAGGCGCCGGCCTCCTCGACGGCGTGGATGACCGCGTAGCGTCGCCGCGCGGCCAGCGCCAGCGCGCGGACGCCCAGCAGCAGGTCGAAGAACGCCTTGTGTCCCGACGGGCCGATCGGCACGGATCGCACGCGGAACGGGTTGGCGACGCGCAGCAGCCGGACGCCCGGGATGGCGCGGTCGGCGCCGAGCGGCAGGGTCAGCAAGTCGACCTCGTACCCCAGTTCCGCCAGCGCCTGCACGTCGAACCCGATGCGGATTGGCGTCCCGCGCCATGCGAAGAACGGCTGGGGGGCGATGAACAGGACTCGTTTCGACGGGGTCGTCATGCCGCGGCGTCATCATGGCCGAGTCCGTCCGGACTGGCAACGGCGATTGCAGCGCGAAGCCGGCCCCCGGCGGGATCGGCGCGGTCGGGCCGGAATGGCATTGCCGATCGGAGGGCCGGGGGGATAACGTGCCGCGCGGCACGGCACGGGTGGGCGTGGCGTGCGAGACGGAGGATGACGATGGAGACCGACGGGGTCGCGGGCGGGCATCGAACGGACCGGCGACGATTCATCCACGCGGCGCTGGGCGGCGCGGTCGGGTGGACGGCGGCGGGCCTGTTCCCGCGCGTCGGCCGGGGCGAGGAACCGGCCGCGGCGCCGCCGGCATCCGCCGGCGGCGCCGCCAGCACGGCCGGATCGCGTCCGAATATCGTCGTCGTGCTGGCCGACGACCAGGGCTGGCGCGATGCCAGCTACCAGGGCAGCCTGGAGCTGAGGACGCCGAACCTCGATGACCTGGCCGCGCATGGCGTGCGGTTCGACCACTTCTACGCCGCGCAGCAGATGTGCTCGCCGGGGCGGTTCGCCCTGCTGACCGGCCGCGCGCCGTTCCGCGTCGGGTTGCACCATCTGGGCAGGATGCGTCCGCAGGAAATCACCATCGCCAAGGCGCTCAAGACCGCCGGCTACAACACCGCCCACTTCGGAAAGTGGCACCTGGGCGACGGCGCGACGTATCCCCTGCGCATGGGCTTCGATGTCACCTACTACTCGCCGAACTACTTCGACACCGGCGACTCGCTGACCGTCAACGAGACCGACGAGAAGGTCGAGGTCAAGGGCGACAGCTCGGTCTTCACGATGGACCTGGCGCTGGACTGGATCCGGAAGCAGGCAAAGGACGGTTCGCCGTTCTTCGCGTACGTGTGCTTCGGCTCGCCGCACCTGCCGCACCGGGGCGCCGAGGAGTTCACGGTGCTCTATCCGAACGCGGGCTCTCGCGCGGACTTCCTGGCCGAGGTCGCCGGCGTCGATGCCGCGGTCGGCAAGCTGCGTGCCGCATTGCGGGAGTTGGGCATTGCCGACAACACGCTGCTCTGGTTCACCAGCGACAACGGCGGCATCACGCCGAACTCCAAGGATCCGGCCGGCCTCGGTAAGATGGATATCGGCGCGCGCACGATCTCGTGCCTGGAGTGGCCCGCGCGCGTGCCGCGGCCGGTGCGGACGTCCGTGCCCGGCGTCCACATGGACATCTACCCGACGATCCTCGATCTCGCCGCCGTGAAGATGCCCGGCCAGCCGCCGCTCGACGGTATCAGCCTGATGCCGCTGCTGGATGGCAGGATGAAGGAGCGCCCGAAGCCCATGGGCTTCATGCTCTGGAACGGGAAGAAGCCGGGCGGTTTCGACGCGGTCGACTTCGCGGCGGAGACGCAGGGCGTGTGGATCGATGGCCCGTACAAGCTGATCGTCACGCCGGATGGCGTCAGTAGCCGGCGCGGAGCGGAGGCCGTCCCGACGGCGCTCCATCACCTCTACGACGACCCGGAGGAGAAGATCAACCTCGCGGACCGCCTGCCCGACGTCGTCGCGCGGATGCGCGCAGACCTCGCCGCCTGGCAACGCTCCTGCCGCGAAAGCTACGAGGGGAAGGACTACGGCAGGCCCTAGGCCCGTCGCGACCACCATGCTCCTGGGCATCGACATCGGGACAAGCAAGTCGGCGGCGGCGGTGGTTGGGGAGGATGGCGCCGTGGCCGTCGTCGCGTCCGTACGGCACGGGGCCGACCGCCCCGCCGCGCCGGATCGCGCGGAGCAGGAGGCGACGGCCCTGATCGATTCGGCATGGGCGGCGGTCGCGCAACTGCCGCGGGAACTCCGCGCGCGGGTCCGGGCCGCGGGTTTCACCGGCCAGATGCACGGCGTCGTGCTGCTCGACGGCCGGGGCGTCCCGCTCACGCCTCTCATCAACTGGCAGGACCGCCGCGCGCTGGAGCCGGGCTTCCTGGAATCGCTCCACGAGCGCACGGGGTATCGCCTGCACAGCGGTTTCGGCGGCGCGACGCTCGCCTGGTTGCGACGGCACGGCGCGTGGCCCGGCGATGCCGCCTCGGCCGCGACGATCCACGACCTCGCCGCGGCGCGGCTCTGCGGCCTCGCGCGACCGCCGACCGATCCCACCGATGCCGCCTCGTGGGGGCTGTTCGATCTCGATGCGCTCGACTGGGACCGCGCCGCCGTCGCGGCCGCGGGCATCCCGACGGACGCCCTGCCCACCGTCGTCCCCTGCGGAACGCGGATCGGCGCGGCGACGGCCGCCATGGCGGGGCGTCTGGGCATCCCCGCGGGCGTTCCCGTCACCGCCGCTCTCGGCGACAACCAGGCCTCGCTCGTCGCCGTCCTGCGCGAGCCGGATCGCGAACTCGTCCTGACGCTCGGCACCGGGGGGCAGATCGCGGCCGTGCTGCCCGCCGGCGCGCGGACCGCCCCTGGGGAGCGCTCCGGACGCTGGGAGTGCCGGCCGTATCCCGGCGGCCGATGGGCCGCGGTCGGCGCGGTGATGTGCGGCGGCGCGGCCTGGCAGTGGCTGGCGGAATACGTCGAATCGTGGCTTCGCGAACTGGGGCTGGAGGCGCCACCGCGGGATGACCTCTACGCCCGGCTCAACGACCTCGGCCTCGCCGCGACCGACGCGCCGACCGTGCGCCCGCACTTCATGGGCGAGCGCCATGAGCCCGGATTGCGAGGCGCCATCGACGGCCTGACGATGTCCAACGCGTCACTGGGCGCCCTCGCGAAGGGCCTCGCGCGCGGCATCATGGAAAGCCTGCGGGAACTCGCGCCGCCGGAGATGCTCGCCGGCCGGACCCGCCTCGTCGGCACCGGCAACGCGCTGCGGCGGAATCCGCTCCTCCGCGAGACGGCGCAGGAGGTCTTCGGCCTGCCCTTCATGCTGCGCGACGTCTTCGAGGAGGCGGCCGTCGGCGCGGCGCTCCACGCGGGGCGTTCGACGGACTCCGAATGCACGCCCGGCGCCCCGTCGCTTCGCTAGGCCGCGGAGAGCGGCTCGGCGGCCCGACCGGACCGCCGACACGCGGCGATCCTCCGCCGTGGCATTCCGGCGCCGGACGCGGTAGGTTGTTGCCATGCCGGCGACCGGACAGATCGAGGCCCGATTGACGCGCGAGGACGCGCTGCGGTGGCTTGGCGCGAGGGGGGCCGGTCTCGACGCCCTCTACGCAGAGGCGGACGCCCTCCGCCGCATCCACATGGGCGACGAGGTTTTCATCCGCGGCATCGTCGAGTTCTCCAACGTCTGCGCGAACGACTGCCTCTACTGCGGCATCCGCGCCTCGAACCGCCGCGTGCGCCGCTATGTCATGTCGGCCGACGCGATCCTGGCCGCGGCCCGCGAGATGGCGCGCACGTCCGCCACGACGATCGTCCTTCAGTCCGGCGAGGCGCAGGCGTTCCGCGACGAGGCGTTCGGCGACCTCATCCGCCGGATCAAGCGGGAGACGCCGCTGGCCGTGACCGTATCCGTCGGCAATCGTCCGAAGGATGTCTACGCGCACTGGCGCGCGTGCGGGATGGACCGTTACCTCCTGCGCTTCGAGACCAGCGACCCGGCCCTTTTCGCGCGGCTGCACCCCGACTGCACGCTCGAGGAACGCGTCGGCTGTCTCCGCGCGCTGAAGGAACTCGGCGTCCAGACCGGCAGCGGTTTCATGATCGGGCTGCCCGGCGAGACGGTGGAGACCCTCGCCGACAACATCCTCCTGTGCCGCGAGCTGGCGCTGGACATGATCGGCATCGGGCCGTTCATCCCTCATCCCGACACGCCGCTCGGCGGCGAGCGCAACGCCTACGAGCACGATCCCGACATGTTCTTCCGGGCGGTGGCCGTGCTGCGGCTCTTCAATCCCGACGCGCACATCCCGGCCACGACGGCTTTCGACGCGGTGTTCCCGGGCACGGGGCGCAACCTCGCGCTCCAGCGCGGGGCGAACGTCTTTATGCCGAACAACTCGCCGGCGGAACACCGCGAGGATTACCTGCTCTATCCCGGCAAGCCGTGCGTCAACGAGACCGCCGGGCAGTGCGCGGCGTGCGTGGAACTGCGTGTCCGTTCGCTGGGGCGGACGATCGGCCGGGGACCGGGCCATTCGCGGCGCGGGCGGGGCGGGGGATGATCCACGGTCCCTTCGGTCCGCCTCGCCCGATGGCCGAAGGCGGCCTGGCTTTGCCGAAGCCGGCCGATATGCGGGATGCCCGGTGCGGCACCGCCATTCTCACACTCTATAAAGTGTGAGAATGCCGCGCGGCGGACTTCGGGCCTGCGCCGTCTCGATGGTGTCGTCCCGGCGCTTGCCAAGCCCTGTTTCTCTAGTAGACTCCTGCTCAAGCGTGCGTCGCGCGGTGCGCGCACCGACGGAGGAGAAGCCATGAACGCATCGGCAGCAGGAGCGGCAGGCGGAATCGGCGCGGTCGGCATGATCATCTACCTGGCCGTACTGGTCCTCGTGATCGCGGGCGGGTGGAAGGTCTTCAGCAAAGCCGGCCAGCCGGGTTGGGCGATCATTGTTCCTATCTACAACGTCATCGTGATGCTGAAGGTGGCGGGCAAGCCGCTGTGGTGGATTCTTCTCATGTTCATTCCGTTCGTGAACATGATCGTCGGCATCCTCGTGATGGCGGCCCTCGCCAAGAACTTCGGCAAAGGCGCCGGTTTCACGGTCGGACTGGTCCTCCTTCCGATGATCTTCATCCCGATCCTCGGCTTCGGCAGCGCGCAGTACCAGGCGGCCGCGGCGCCGCCGGCGGCAGCCTGAGCCCGACGAGAAATCGAATCGACGAAGGGGCTCCCGGAGGCGGGAGCCCCTTCCTGCTCCGCCCGCGAGCACGCACCCCGCCGGGCTCGGCGAGCCCGGCTACAGAAGTGGTGACTCACTCCAACTGCCGCCGGGGTCGCTGACCCCGGCGCCTGCCGAAGGCGTCATCCGGAGCGGCAACGCAACGTCGCTTCGCCGCGGGCTTCGAACCGCACGAAGTGCAGGCCGTCGGCCGCGGAGTGGGCGAGGGGCAGCTCGCGGCCGCTTCCATCCCGCGCCGCGGCCCCGCGCGGGACGATACCGCCTGACTATTCGCGGATCAGCGAGCCGGCATCGTCCAGCAGTCGTCCGAGGTCCTCATGGATGATGCCCCATACGATGCGATCATCGATCGCGTCGTAGCCGTGCACCATGATGTTCCTGAACGAGATAATGTCGCGCCAGTCGCGAATGTGCGCCAACGCATCCGGGTCGTCACGGCGAGTGCGAGTGAGCGCGTCCCCCATGATCTGGAACTTCCGCTCGACGGCGCTGCGAAGCTGATCGTCCGCCGCGTAGTCTTCGAAGGTGCGCCCGGCCACGAAGCGCCTGATGGCCTCGCCCGCCCGCATCACGTCGTGAAGATGCGCTTTGGTCTCATCCTTCATACAGCGGAATGCGTTCCTTGAGAACGCGCTTGCGAAAGTACGGATTGCGCAGGCTCGTGGTCGTCAGGAGGTCAACAGGGCAGCCGAGGGCATCCTCAAGGTGATGCAGCAGCCCGAAGAACCGCGCCGCCGGCCGGTCCGCCGGGTCGTTGAACTCGACCAGGAGGTCCACGTCGCTCGTCGCGGTCGAAGTGCCATTGGCGGCTGACCCGAACGCATCGAGCCTTCGGACATTGAACGTCCGGCACGCCGGCACGGCAACCACTCGTAGATCATCGACTCTCACACCCGTATGATGGGACACATCGGCCGTCCGCTCAAGTGCGGAGAGAGTACAGACATGCGGCGTCACGTGGCTACAGAAGAGGGGACGGGCTCCTGCTGCCGCCGGGGTCGCTGACCCTGGCGCCTGCCGAAGACGTCATCCGGCGCGGCAACGGAACGTCGCTTCGCCGCGGGCTTCGAACCGAACGAAGTGCAGGCCGTCGGCCGCGGAGTGGGCGAGGGGCAGCTCGCGGCCGCTTCCATCCCGCGCCGCCGCTCCGCGCGGCTCCTCGGCAAAGACGAGTTCCGCGGGGCCGAAGGCAGTCAGCGCGTAGGTGACGTCGCCGCCTTTCACAGCGACCGACTCCAGCCGCACCGTCGAGCGGAGCAGGCACGGATGCCGCCCGCCGCCCAAAAGCGTGACCTCGTTCGCGCCGTCCGCGAGAGCCGCCTCCGGGACCTGCAGCGTGTGGGGCACGGGCCGACCGTTGATGACCAGCACCGGCCGGCCGTCCACCTTCGGGAACGAGAAGGACACCGCCCGTCCGCGCCACTGGTAGTCGCGCAGTGACGCAAGGACCCGCGTCGGCCGCACGGCGAGGCCGAACGGGAGTCGCCGCACGCCGAGGTTGGCGCACGCCGCCAGCCAGGAGCTCTGCGCGAACGCCTGCGGGCGGATGTCGTGGTAGAGGTTGCCTTCGGGCGCGTCGAACTTCTCCGGGATCGTCCCCGCCATCGGCAGATAGCGCCCGCTCTTCATCGCCTGCGCGCCGATGCGGTCGATCGCGTCGATGAGAATGGTCTCCGGGCAGACCCATGTGTCGAGCGAGGCGATGACGGCGCAGAGGCCGTTGATCCAGTGGCCGGCGGGGTTGCGCATCAGGTCTTCCAGCAGGCGGCGGCGCAGGCCGTCGATGCCCGGGATCGGCGCGAAAGTGGGCAGGCAGAACGCCCACACGTAGACCGAGCGCGCCGGACCGAACGGGTCCACGCGCGCGCGGCGGCCGTCTTCCAGCAGCGCCTCGCCGTAGGGCGGCAGGCCGTTCGCGCACGCATCGAAGAACGGCGCCATCTGCGTCCACAGGCGCCGGGCCTTGTCGGCGTACGCCTCGGCGCCGGGTTCGTCCGGGAACGCGGCGAGCATCGTCCAGGCGGCATGCAGGAGGAGGTTGATGTAGAGATCGTAGAGCCGCGCGATCTGGCCACCGCCGGCTTCCAGGCCGCGGACGTCGCCGGTGGGCTGACCGATCGCGGCATCCCAGCCGGCGTCGCGGCTGCGGCGCACGGGCGATTCGTCGGCGAAGAACTCGCCGAACAGGCCGCGATCGGCGTCGAAGATGTACCGCTCGACCCAGTCCATCGCGTCGCGCAGCACCTGCCGGTTCGCGCCGGTGACGAACTCCTCCCGCCCCGTCTGCGTCCAGTGCGTGAAGGCCGACCACGCGGCGTAGTAGATGCCGTCCTCCTCGAATTTCCCGAAACGGCGGTTGACGAGTTGGGCGAACATCTTTCCCGGCGGCACGCCCGGCGCGTCGGCCTCGGTGGGGTTGGCGAGGAGCAGGCGGCACCAGTCGCCCAGCCGATGGGTCCAGCCCGCCGCGGCCTGATAGCCGAAGCAGAAACCGCCGTCGCGCACCCAGATGAGGTAGTAGATCGGCTTGAGCGCCGCGCGCAGGGCGCCGGAGTCGTCGATGGCGGAGTGGAGCGAGCGCACGGTGAGGCGGCGGAGCGCGGGGAGGGCCTCGCGGCCCGGCGCGGTCCACGCCCCCGCCGCCTCGTGCGGCGCGAGGGCGCGGTCGACGGCCTTGAGGGTCTCCGTGACGGGCGCGTCGGCCAGCGCCTGCGCGCGCGCGGCGACGTCGTCGCCCTCGAGTCCGACGCCGATCGCCAGCGCCTGCCCGGCCGCGAGCTCGGCCATCGCGTAGGTGCGGCACCAGGGCTCGACGAGAGGCGAGTGGCGGAACGCGCCCGCGCCGGGGCCGAGGACGGCGGCGAAGCGGAAGGCGTAGGACGGCTCGCGCCGGCGGATGACGAACTGACGCGGCTCGCGCGCGAGATTCTCGTCGTAGCGGCCGGTCTTGAAGTCGATCCGCTGGGGCGCTTCGCACCAGAGCAGGGCGACGGGCGCGTCGGGCGTCGTCGCGACGTGGAGGGTCTGTCCCTCGAACCGCAGGACCGCGTGGTAGGGGTCGTAGTCGCACGAGCGGAAACGGTCCAGCCCGAGGCCGCGCAGACCGATGCGGTCGAAGACCGGCAAGTGCTCGTCGCGGTTCGAGAAGTTCCGGTCGCGGGCGTCGTACGACTCGCCCGCCTTCGGCGACCACCAGAGGATCAACTCCTCGTCGTCGACGCGGACCTCGATGCGCAGGGCCTTGGGGTTGTGCAGGAAGACCTGGGTCGGGTGTTCTCTCACGGCATATCCTCTCCGATGTAGCGGCACTTGTCGCTCCAGTCGTCCCATAGCGCGGCGAGTTCCTTGAGGCGAGCGGGTTCGGCCGCGGCGAGATCGTGAAGTTCGGCGCGGTCCTCGGCGACGTTGAAAAGACGCCAGGGCTCGTCGCCGT
>Ga0233425_10004161_pt1 | contig 24745 bp, 20 predicted proteins | sample Watercolumn_Towu_2_FD_181712 | JGI IMG/M metagenome (GOLD analysis project Ga0233425, IMG submission 181712) | Freshwater microbial communities from Lake Towuti, South Sulawesi, Indonesia - Watercolumn_Towuti2014_140_MG | ecosystem: Environmental > Aquatic > Freshwater > Lake | place... | reverse complement strand
GAGCGATTCGATGCGCCGGAACAGTGGCACGAACAAGTCCGTTTCGTAGTTGCTCGACTTGCCATTCAAAACCGCCAACACGCGCTCGAAGCCCATGCCGGTGTCCACATGCTTCGCGGGCAGTTCCTCGAGCTTGCCGTCGGCGCGGCGATTAAACTGAATGAAGACGTTGTTCCAGATCTCCATGAAGCGCTCGTTACCGGCATTGACGCCGATGGCGCGCTGCGCACCGTCCTTCGGGTCTGTGCCCGGGCCACCGCGATCAATGTGGATTTCGGTGCAAGGGCCGCAAGGGCCGCTATCGCCCATCTCCCAGAAGTTGTCTTTGCGCCCAAAGCGCAGCACATGAGAAGGATCCACATTGGTGCATTCCTTCCAGATGCGCTCGGCTTCTAGGTCCGCCGGAAGCCCGTCTTTTTCGTCGCCGCCAAACACCGTGACCCAGAGGCGCTCGCGAGGAATGCCCCAGACTTCTGTGAGCAGTTCCCAACTCCAGATGATCGCGTCCTTCTTGAAGTAGTCGCCAAAGGACCAGTTGCCGAGCATTTCGAAGAAGGTGTGGTGATAGGTATCCCGGCCCACTTCCTCGAGATCGTTGTGCTTGCCACTGACGCGGATGCACTTCTGCGTATCCGCGGCGCGAGTGAACGGGCGCTTGCCAGTTCCAAGGAACACATCCTTGAACTGGTTCATGCCCGCATTGGTGAAGAGCAACGTCGGGTCGTCCTGCGGAAAGACGGCTGCCGAGGGCACGACGGTATGCCCGCGCGCGCGGAAAAACTCGAGAAACTCCTGACGAACCTCGCTTGCGCTCTTCATCACTCGCTCCTCAGCGATTGCTCACACCCAAGGTGAGTTCGATATCCATTTCGCGAATCTCGCGCTCGATGCGCAGAGTCACACGCTCGCCCGGCTTGTGTTTGGCGAGGATTTCCATGTAACCGCGCACGCCTTCGATGCGCTCCCCGTTGATGGCCAGGATGCGATCACCCGCCTTCAGCCCACCTTTTTCGGCGGCACCGTCGGGCACACAAGAACCGATCAACACACCCGGCTCTTCCGATTCTGCGTAGTCGGGCATGATGCCGAGCCCCGCCTTCTTTTCTTCAGCGGCGGCCTCGACGGGCGCGTCTTTTTTCTGCTCGGGGCAGACCCACACGAAGTGAGCCTTGCCTTGAAACTCCGCAGCAGTGGCCTTGTCTGGCGTCGCATGGGAGGGCAAGAGCAGAACCGCCGTGCGTGCGAGCGGCAAGCGCGCAAGAGTGCGTGCCACCGTTCCGAGTCCCTCCTCCACGTGGAAGCGTCCGGCGTAGTGAACAACGAGTGGCTTCCGTGCAGGGTGAGCCGCAAGAAAGTCTGCGATGCTCTCCGCCATGGCATCGTCCTTCAGGCATTGCGCCTGATAAAAACGTTGCAGCATGTCCGCGCCGGCCGCGCCCATATGCTCTTTCATCGTGGCTTCGAAGCGCTGGGCATAGAGATCGGCGTCCGCCGACGTGCGGCGCGGTGTGTGTGCCAAGCCCGCCACGGCTGCTACGCCCTTCTCAGCGCACACCTTCGCCAACGGCCGCGGCACATTGGCCGCGATGACATCGAGACCGTTGTCCTTCGCGTAACGCAACAAAGGTGCATAGTCCTTGGCGTGATTCGGCCACAGACGCGCATGAGCAGCCAGCGCGGCATCATCAATGCGCCCCTTCAGCCAGTCATTCACAGTGCCCTGCACGTCGCGTTCCAGCATCTCTAGCGACAGCACCACATCCCCGCGGGCTTTGTGCAGCTCACGCAAGACGATGAGTTCAGCCTCATGTCCCACGCGGTTGTCGTGTTCTTCGCCTACGAACACGATGTCCGCGCGCGCGAGTTCGCGCACCAATTCGGCGACCTCGATGCGCGCGCCGGTAGCGAGGCAGAAAATGAATGCGACGAGTGGGTTCATGGGCGTTTGCTTCCGTCTGCGGGATCAAGAGCGCGGGGCCCTGATCACGCTCGTGTGGAGCGCGTGATTCTACGGAAGCAAGGGCACCTCACGAGGCCGCCGGCCAGCATCAATCGGCTTGAACGACAACAGCCTCCCGCGCAGGAAGTAGCCAAATCGTCCCTGCGGCCAGCAGGCCGAACAAGCACCCTAGGCCCACGCCAGCCCCCAGATCTCCGCCGAACAGCGGTGGAAGCAGCGGCGCCAGCAAACAGATGGCCCGCGTGCCGTTCATGAGCACGCCGCCCGCGGAGTTGCGCAGATGCGTCGGAAAGAGGTCCGTGTAGAGCGGCCCGAAGCAACTCCACAGGCCAGTTCCGATCCCGGCTGTGGTGGCAAAGACCAACACGAAGCCCTCTTGGTCGCGCACGAGGTCCTGACCAAAGAGCAGAGCCCCTGCACCCGCAGCCATGAGCAGTGAGAACAAGGAGAAGGCGCCTCGACGCCCGATGCGTGCGGTCGTCCAAGAGAAGAGCAAGTAGCCAAGCAGTGAACCGCATCCAAAGCACAGGAACCAGCCGATGGACCCGGGCACTGAAAGCTGCCAAGTCTTTTTCATGTACTCCGGCAACCACGTGACTGTGCACCAGTAATTGGCCATGGCGCAGAGCGTGACGACGAATGCCGCCGCGAACGTAGGCAACACATCGGCTCTCAAGAGATTCAGTAGCGGATCGCGCCGCTGACGATGTTGGCGTGTCTTGCGCCAAGCTTCGGATTCAGGGACCAAGAGCAACAGTGGCAACAGTGCTAACCCGAGCAGCAGCAGGCGTTCGGTCCCGCGCCAGCCAAGGGCCTCCGGCCCTGAGAATCGCAGGGTCAAGATGGCGGAGAGAATCAAACCCACCGGCGCTCCGGACTGCGCAATCGTTCCCAGCCACGCACGGCGCTTGGCCGGCACGAGTTCTCCGAGCAGGGTTTGGCCAGCGGCCCACTGGCCGCCCACTCCGAAGCCCGCAACGATGACCGCCAACCACAACGCGTGCTGGCTATCGGCCTGTGAGACGAGCCACGCGCCCAACGCAGCGATGACTGACGTGACCGCCAACGCCACGCGCCTGCCGGTGCGGTCGCCGATCCACCCGAGCACAAGCCCGCCCGCACCACTCATGCCGAGCAACCACGCCTTGATGGACGCGGTGGCGGATTGATCGAGTTGCAGCTCCACGCTCCAGTATTGGGAGTTCAGCAACGTGATCATCAGAGTGCAGAACGCACTCATCCAACCAAACTGAGCCACGAAGGCCACGCGCCAGTGGCCGCTGCTGCTGCAAAGAGCCGGGCTAGGCGCGCCCTGCTCAGCCATGCTGGCTCGTGCCCTCCGTGGGCACGTTGTGCAACTGCACCGGTTGCGCCTTGCGGCGAAGGCGAATGTTCAGCATCTCCACAAGCAAGGAGAAGACCATGGCGGAGTAGATGTAGCCCTTGTTGACAGGTTGGCCGAAGCCATCGGCAGCCAGCACCACGCCAATCAAGATCAGGAAGGACAACGCGAGCATCTTCGTGGTCGGGTGGCGCTCAATGAACTGTGAGACAGCACCACTAAAGGCCATCATCACCAGCACCGAGGCCACCACGGCGGCAACCATGACGCCGATGTGGTGAGCCATACCCACTGCCGTAATGACCGCGTCCAACGAGAACACGAGGTCGATGATGGCGATCTTCACCAAGACCGCGCCGAAACGCACACCCTTCTTGGCGGTGGATTCGAGCGCATCGGCACCTTCAAGCTTCTCGTGAATTTCCCATGTGGCCTTGGCCACTAAGAACCCGCCGCCAACGATCAGCACGAGGTCCTTGAGGGAAAAATCGTGGCCCGCGATGGAGAAGAGCGTGAGGGTCAAACTCATCACCCAGGACAAAGAGAACAGCAGCAGGATGCGGCAGCCCATGGCTAGGGCCAAGCCGAGCGTTCGCGCGCGGGCGCGCTCGGCCTGTGGAAGCCTCCCGGTGAGAATCGAGATGAACACGATGTTGTCAATGCCGAGAACAATCTCGAGCAATGCCAAGGTTAAGAAGGCTGTGAGGTTCTCGCCGCTGAAGATGCCGTCCATGGTGCGCCATGCTAGCGCAGAGCCAGAAACCCGGCTGCGCGAGTAGGTACGTGAACATCCATGCTCGGTACCGACCGAGCAATGGATCGCTCAGGGCAAGGTCACGAGCAGGACCTGCGAGAGATAGAACAGACTGTTGGGAGCGAGTGCGCCGGGCACGACGCCTTGCACCGCGATCATCGATCCAGTCAGTCCTGCTGGAATGGTTGCCGGCAGCACAGCTTGCCCACTGCTTGGCAGCACGCCAAATGGGCTCGGTGCACCAAACAATCCCAATCCATCAATGGCGGGCGCGTACATCGGGTCCCATGGATGGAGCTCCACGAGCCCGTAGCCCGGCGCATAGAAGCCCGGTGGCAGCCCTCCGAACCAGCCCATGAAACCGAGTAGGAACGGTGCACCGACAGGGCCATCCAAAGTGAACGTCACGACTTGCCCGAGGGTGGAGCTTTGCAGAGAGGCCGGCGCGCCCACTGCGCTCGATTCTTCGGCGGTCCACAAGGTGCGGACGAAGTTGGGAGACGTGCCGGTGTCGGCCAAGACCCAAATCCCACGATCGGTGTCTGCGGCCACGCCAGCGAAGCGCTCCCCTGGAGTGAGGTAGGCCGCCGTCGTCGCAACGCCATTGGGATCAAGATGCACCAGCTGCGAGAAGAACATCAACCAATTGGGAATCCACTCGTTCAGCGCCACGGCAATGCCCAAGCCCGTTTGATTCCAAGGTGCGCGAGTGAGGCCGAGGATCGAACTGAGACCGCCGGGCTGCGTGGGTTGCGGCGTCCAAAACGGCACCATGCCACCGGCGACGAAACGCGACAGGCTGAGACCATTCGAGGCCAACACCATGCCATTGGCACACGCCACCAGACTGCTCACATTGGCTTGATGGGCATAGCCAACGGGCGGCGCCGCGAGGTTCGTGTACTTGTAGACGCCCGGCCCTTGCGGGCCATTGAAGCCAGCGACATAGAACGCGCCGTTGCGATCGATGGCCAACGCTTCAACGCGCATGGGCAACGTGGCGAAGGGCAGAGCTCCACCACCCGGTACCAGTCGCGCCAACGTGCTCGACGTTGCGCCTTGCTGCCAGTACGCGGCGTAGACGAAGCCATCACCAGGGTGCGTCGCGGGTTGGCCAAACACAGTGCCCGCGTTCACGAAGTTCATGAACTGCGTGCCATCCGGCAGGATCATGTGCACGCTGCTCCCGCCGCTCATGGCGAGAGCCTCCGTCACCAAGAACGCAATGCCGTCGCGATCCACGGCAAGACGGACGCCATAAACGGGCGTGAAGGGAACGGATGCCACCAGGTTGGTGACATTGAGCGTGACACCTGCACTCTGCGGCTGTGCTTGCAAGCCGCTGCGCAGGACGAGTGCGTGAATGAAGATCCAGCTGAAGATGCGGCGCACGGAAACTCCTTGAACATGCCCGGCTCTCGTCATGATAAGGGAGGCAGTTCCCGCGTCACACAAAACTCCAATCGCGGCGCCCCTTCCAACTCAGCCACGATTTGGTCCCCATCCACGAGCGGGCCGACCCCTGCGGGAGTTCCCGTAAAAAGGAGGTCCCCCGCCTCGAGGGTCATGCGTGCGGAAAGCCATGCCAGCAAGTCGGCTGCGCTGCGCAGCATGGTGCTGATTTGCGCTTGCTGGCGAACCTGACCGTTGACCCGCAAGCTCAATCCACGATCGCCTAGGGCCACAGCACCAGGAATCGCCACAAACTCCCCCACGGGCGCGGCCCCATCGAAGCCCTTCGCAATCGTCCACGGCAAGCCTGCAGCCTTCGCCTTGGCCTGCACGTCCCTCGCCGTGAGATCGATGCCCACAGCCACAGCATCGATCGCAGCCCCCGCTTGCTCGACTGTGCCTCTGCGCAGAGCGCTCCCCACGCGCACCACCAGCTCCACTTCGTGATGCACTTCTGCACTGAACGGCGGCAGTGCAACCACCCTCGGCGAGGGCAAGAAGCTCGTACTAGGCTTCAGAAAGAAGAACGGCTCTTCGGGCGGAGCCACACCCATCTCACGGGCGTGAGCGCTGTAGTTGCGCCCCACGCAAACGAGCTTGCCAAGAGGCAAAGTCCGACCACCACGAGGCGTCGTGAAGCGACCATCAGGATTCATCCGCAGGAGCTTAGCTTGACAGCTTCTCCGACTCCCTTGCTATGCTCGTGCCATGCGGTTCCGTGACCACTTCAATTCACGCTGCCAGCCCCCGAGCTGAAGCGAACCCGTCGCCCTATTCGGCGGACGGGTCCGGTCCGGATCCGCATGCAACCTCGACCATCTGTGATTGAGGTTCGCCCGTGCGCCGAATGGGGTTTCCCGAGAATCCCCATGACTCAAATCTGGCCCATCCTCGTAGCTGCAATCGTGATCGCCTGCGGCTCACCCTCGGTGCACAGCGATGCTGTCGCGCCAAAGTCCCGCAAACTCACACTGACCAACGTCACCACAGTGCCGGAGATCCCCGCGGGCACGAAGGAGCTCGTGGTTTGGGTTCCGAAAGCTCTGGCAGAAACCGACCAAGATGTCCTCAGCGACTCCTTGGACGTCTCCGCTGGCAGCGCAGTTGTGGAGAAGACCGAGCACGCGCTTGCACCGAATAGCTGGTACGCCGTGCGTATTACGGCACCCAAGGCGCCCATCGTTCTCACGCAGACCATTCAGGTCCACCGCCGCGAGACCTTGCTCAAGCCCAAGGGGCCCGCGGGACGCGACTTCTCGAAAGAGGAGCGCACCGCCGCAGCCGCGCATTTGGGAGCTCACAAGTTGGTGCCCGTGTCGAGCCCAACTCTCGACCCCGTGATTGCGCTTGTGGGCCCAGGGCTCACGGACCCCGTGGAGATCGCCAAGGCCACCTACGACTTCGTGCTGGAACGCATGCGGTACAGCAAAGACGGTCAAGGCTGGGGCCGCGGCGATTCAACTTGGGCCTGCGACAGTCGCTACGGCAACTGCACCGATTTCCACAGCTTGTTCATGTCCATCGCGCGAGCCAAGGGCGTGCCGGCACGCTTCGTGATGGGCTACCCCATTCCCTCGGCGCGCGGTGAAGGCACCGTCGGGGGCTACCACTGCTGGGCGGAGTTCATGCTGCCCGGAGGCACCTGGGTGCCTGTGGACATTTCGGAAGCGGACAAGAATCCGACGCTAGCCGACTACTACTTCGGCAATCTCACAGAGGATCGCATCGCTTGCATGCGCGGGCGCGACATCGCGCTCACGCCGACTCCCGCTTCCGGAGTGCAGAACTTCATCATCTATGCCTTGGCCGAGGCCGATGGCGTGGTGCTGAAGACCGAGAGGAAGCTCAGCTACAAGGACAACTGATCAAGGTTGCACGCGCCAACCAGCACCTGAGCGCGCCAGCGCCACAGTCATGTTGCCGGCTGAACCGAGGGAGACATCGGCACTCGCCTTGTCTCCCTCGCGGCGCACGCCCGCGAGAGCGAGCACAGATCCGGGCTGCGACTGCTGGCGCGACAGCGTTGCGAAGCGCGCGCGAGCCGCAGGTTCGTCGGAGCCTTCGGGCAGCACCTTGAGGGCCATGGACCAGTCCGAGTTCAACACGGCCGTGCGCCAAATGCCAAAGACGGTGCTGATCTGCGCATCATCATTGCCAGCCGGCTTTTCGACCGCGGGGTCTGATGCCACGGCAAAACTCTGAGCACACGAGGCCAGCTTCTCGCCAAGTTCCTTGAGACGCTCAGCACGCACAGCCCAACTCACAACCCACACACGTTCGTCGCGCAGCATCACTAACACTTCGCCTTCGTGCGACGTGCCGTCTGCCGTAGCGCTAGCGACGCGATAGAGCAGTGCGGAACGCCCACTCAAACGCGTGGGCGTGGGAGCGCCCGAAGAAAACGAGATCTTGCGACCAGCGAAGCTCGCCTGCAGGCGGTTGAGGAAGTTGGTCGCGATGGGCTCAAGGTTCGTTTCCGTCAGGCGCTCGGGGTTCGTGGCACGCGACGAAAACACTTGCAGCTCTGCATCCGCGAGCCCATTCGTGGCAGGCTCTTCCCGTTCGGAGAACGAAACCAAGTGGTTGGCACCCGCTCGTTCACGATGCAGGAACCATCCGCGCGGGACATTCAAACTGCATCCGCCTTCTGCTTCGCGGTGCAGAATCAAATCACTCAGTGTCGCGGCCGCATCGGGCGCGGGAGCGGCGTTGCTTGCGGTCGCCGCGGCCTCCGGCGATGAGCCAGTCGGTTGAGTGTTTGTCGCAGCACCCGTTGCCGCCGCCGGCGTGGCGATCTTTCGCGACCAGACCTCCTTCACCACCGCTTCGGGGACCTTGCGGCGCGAAAGTCGCAGGAGGTCGTCCACGCTCACTTCGAAGCGCGTGTCGGCAGCGCGGATACGGCGCAGCATTTCTTCTCCGCTGATGCCGCCGTCAGCCATGGTGATGAGATCTTCAAGACTCACTGGCTTCGCGGCCGCTGCAACCACAGCAGAAGTGGCACCACGCTCGCGCATGGCCTTGATGACCGCTGGGGAGAGCCCCTCGCGGATGAGGCCAAGGGTGTCGTCCAAGGTGAGATCGAATCGCGCGGAGGAAGCGCGAAGCACTTCGAGGATCTCCTGCTCGCTGAGGCCGGCCTTGTGCATGCGCAACACCTCCGCTGCGGTGAGCGCGACTTTGGGTGTCGGCAGTTTTGCGCTCAGCCAGCGCACGACCTCTGCCGGAACGCCTTGCGCTTCGAGGGCCTTCACGGCGGCGGCCTCTGTGATGCCGGAACCGTTCTTCTCCAGAATGGCAATGATGTCCGCAGCCGGGACACCCACGCCGTGCAGCGCCAGAATCTCTGTGGCCTGCATCGGGCTCTGTGCGAGCAAGGGGCCGGCCAGCACCGCAACGAGAACAAGACCAAAACTTAGGGCGCGAATGAACAGGGACATGGTGCTCTCCAGGGGGCGGAATCTCCGCCTCTCGGAGCACCTATCGGACCGAAAGCTGCCTGCACCTGAGGCTTTCCGGGAAAAGGCGCGCGGGAGAACAGAAAAACCCCCCAAGACTTGGTCTTGAGGGGCTTTCGAGGGGCAACGACTCAGTCGTCGTCGCCGACCGGCTCTAGGTCGTCGTCATCGCCTAGGCCGTCGTCATCGTCGTCGTCATCATCATCATCGTCGTCGATGTCGTCATCGTCGTCATCATCATCGTCGTCGTCGATGTCGTCATCATCATCGTCGTCGTCGTCATCATCGTCATCATCGTCGTCGTCATCATCATCGTCGTCGTCATCATCGTCATCGTCATCGTCGTCATCATCGTCGGCGCCAAAATCGTCACCACCGCCGGAAGCATCATCTTCATCCTCAGTATGACGACGCGGCTTTGCTTCAAACTCAAGATCAGCGGACCACGACCCAAACACCATGACTGTGTCTCCAACGACTATTACAGCGCCCACTGCGGGCGTGCGGCAGGCGTTTTACCCTGCCACAAGAGTTCACAAGCCCCCCCACGCGCAGCGCCCACACGCTGCGCCCCAAGTTCGTGCTAGCGGATCAGTTCTTGGAGCCGGACCCGGCTCCCTTGACCCGCTTTAGTCCTCATCCTTCGGGCCGAGTGGAGGTGATATCTGGGGACTTCCCCTCGAGCACCGCCTTCACGGCATCCTCAAGATAATCGACAGCCACCTTCCGGTTGCGCATGTCATCGGTCAGCGCACCGGTGTAGCGAATGACCCCCGCGGCGTCCACCACATAGCAGGTGGGAGTCACGACGGCCCCAAACTGATCGGCCAAAACATTGCCTTGATCCACCAGAACTGGCAGTTGCAACTTCTCGCCACTGGCGCGCTCCTTGAGCTTGGCCAACAGGGCTTCGTCGCCCACCTCCCCGCGATTGCTGGCCACGTGCCGAATGCGAACGCCCTTGTCCTTGAAGTTCTTTTCTAGAGCCTCGAAGCGGCTTTCGTTCACCCGGCATGTGGGGCAGTTGATGCTCCAGAAGTCGATGACCAAGACCTTGGCGCCCTTGAGGATGTCCTCCGACTTTTCTTTGGCGCCATCATTGAGCAACGCCAGCTCAAAGCTCGGCATCGTGTCGCCCACCTTGAGTGACTTCACCTTGGCCGCGGATTTCCCGCGGGGTGCCTCAGGCGCCTGCTTCTGCTCCGGTTTCGCGGGCTCAGGAGGCTTGGGTGTCGGCGCAGGCTCTTGAGCTAGGGACACAGCCGCCAACAGCAAACCCACTAGGATGCTCTTCACACGGACCTCCTTGGCCTACTCCCCGGCCGCGGGAGCCCATAAGGTAGCCGACGCGGGGACAGTCCTGCGCAGGAGTTTTTCATGTCCGCAACGCGCCAAAAGATTGATGAAGCCTTGAAGGCCGCCATGAAGGCCCGCGATTCCGTGACCGTGGAAACCCTGCGCTTCTTGAACGCCGGACTCCGCCGCATCGAAGTCGATGAGAGAAAGACCCTTGAAGAACCAGAAGTGATTCAAGTGATCCAGAAGACGCTCAAGGTCATCAATGAGGCCATCGACGCTGCCGTTGCCGGTGGTCGTGAGGACGCCACGGGCGCAGACAAGGCCCAACGCGACGTGCTCATGCGCTTCCTACCCCAGCAGCTCACTGAGGAGCAGTTGGTGGCACTCATCGATGCAGTGTTGGCCGAAACGGGTGCGACTCTGAAGAAGGATCAGGGGCGCGTGATGTCGGCTCTCATGCCTCGCATCGCCGGAGTCGCCAACGGCAAGGTGGCCGCGCAACTCGTGTCCGCCCGTTTGCAGTAGCTCTAGCCCGTCCCGGGCAAGCGGTAGACGTCGTAAGGCCCACGCGCCACTGCGGGCACACCGAGTTCCGCGATGCGCCGGCGCAATGCCAACGCCTCCGGGTCGCTTCGCCCACGCTCAAGCACGATCACGATGCTCGGCCGTTGTTTGGCTTGCGCATAGAGCGTGGCGTAGGTGTGTTCCATCAGTTGCAGCGCCGAGGCTGTATTCAGTTGAGGCCAGACGTGGGCACGGGAATACCAGACCTCTTGAATCCAGAACGGTTCCACCAGCGCGAGACAGTGTTCCTCCGCAAGCTCGGGGATTGAGGCCACGCGTTCTCGGTGCAGCGTCGTGGCCCGCTCGTTCCCAAGCCTCCAAGTGCGCGCGCCAAGAAATCCCGCGCATCCGAGAACGAGCAACACCAAGGAGAGACGCATGGCGCGCCCGTCTGCGACATCCACCAGCGCTGCAGCAGCACACGCGAACAGCCCCATGCAGGACATGAGCCAAAAATCGTGCACCGCCGCGTGGCGCGCGAAGACTAGGGTGTGCAGCACTCCGACCACGACGAAGAAAAGCATGGGACCGCGCAAATTCGTTAGGCCGCGACGCCAGATCAGGGGGACAACAGACAGCAGCACCAGAACCGCCACCCCCACCTGGCCATGAACCGACAACACATGCTCGCCCATGGCCTTGAAGACACCGCTCGCGTCCTCTGTTCGCACCCCGGCGTCCACCACAGCCCCCCATTGCGCGCGCAGCGTCTCGAAATCACCTAGCGCCCATGCCATGTGCAACATCGTGAGAGCCACACATGCGCAACCCACGCCAAACAACGCCAGCAGGACCCGCCAGTGCTTCCGCCACGTGCCTTGCACAAGAGTCACCATGCCGAGAGCAGGCACAGCCCAATAGAAAGCCCAATCCAGCAGAGCCCCCACCACGAACAGCAGCACAAGCCCGCGCGCACTTGCGCCCCGCATCCAGCGCTCTGCGCTCATCCAGAACAGGAAGAGCCATGGCAGGAGAAACGCCTCGCCACTAGGAATGCTGCCGAAGTACGCCGTGAGAGGCAATGCAGCAAACACGGCAACGCCAACAGCTGCGGCCAGTGGAGTCGCGTGGCGACGCAGCATCCACCAGCACAGCGGCAAACTGAGCAAGGCCGCGAGGAGCGGGAACAAACGGATGCCCCGTTCTCCCTCCATGAGCTTCGTACCGAGCCAGAAAACCCAACTCATCGGAGCGGGGTGCGTCACATAAGGAATGCCACCTTCCAATGTGTTCGGAAAGCTAGCGATCCACGGAACTCCCCGCGTCACGGCAAACCCAAACTCCTCGAAGTGGCGCGCTCCTTGACCGGCGTACCACGAACCATTGATGCCGCGCGCTCCGTCTTCGAAGGCATCGCCGAAACCTCGACACCGCAGCGCCGCGCCGAGAAGCAGCGCAAGCAAGAGCAGCAGCGCCGCGAGCTTGTTCACGTTTCGAGCAGTCCCTTCAGGCGCGCAAGCTCCTGCAGGGCGGCCAGTGGCGTCATGCGTTCAGGGTCTAACGCGGCCAGAGCTTTGCGCACTTCATCCGCAGGTGGTTCAAAAAGTGTGAGTTGGGCTGGCGCGGTGGAACAAGTGGCGGGCGCAGCGTCTTCGATTTCCAGTTCAGCGAGCAGAGCTTTCGCGCGCGTGATGACTTCCACAGGAACTCCCGCCAACCCCGCCACATGAATGCCCCAAGAGCGATCCGATCCGCCTTCCACGATGCGATGTAGGAACACAATCTCATCGCCCCATTCGCGCACGGCCACATTCAGATTGCAGGCGTTGGGGAGTTTGTCCGCTACGTCGATGAGCTGGTGGTAGTGCGTCGCAAACAGCGTGCGCGCGTGCAGATGCGTAGCCAAGTGCTCGGTGATGGCCCACGCAATGGCCAGCCCATCGAAGGTGCTAGTGCCGCGTCCGACCTCATCCAAGATCACCAGACTGCGCTCCGTGGCACTGTTGAGAATGGCCGCGGTTTCGAGCATCTCCACCATGAACGTGGAATTGCCTCGCGAGAGTTCGTCACTTGCGCCGATGCGCGTGAAGACGCGATCCACCAAGCCGATGCGTGCTGATTCGGCGGGGACGAACGAGCCCATCTGAGCCAACACCACCAGCAGCGCGTTCTGCCGAATAAAGGTGGACTTACCAGCCATGTTCGGCCCGGTGATGAGCGCCAGTTCCCGCCGTCCTCCGCTGAGCACGAGGTCGTTAGGAACAAAGGCCGTTGCCCCGAGCGCTTCCACCATGGGGTGGCGTGCCTCGCGCAGTTCCAAATCGCGCGACTCATCCACCAGCGGCCGCTTCCAACGCCGTCGCACAGCGCATTCCGCGAGCCCTTGCAAGGCGTCCACCTCGGCCACGATGCTGGCCGCGCGCTGAATCTCTGGCAACGCTTCAACACACGCAGTGCAAAGTCGCCGGAAATGTTCCTCCTCGCGCTCAAGGCACCGTTCTTCGGCGCCACGCACCCGATCTTCTTCGCGCTTCAACTCGTCGGTGATGTAGCGCTCTGCGTTGCGCACCGTTTGGCGACGCATGTAGTGCGCTGGCACACGCGCAGACTGCGAGTTGGTCACTTCAATGTAAAAGCCGGTCACCTGATTGAACGCGACCTTGAGTGACGAGATACCGGTGGCTTCTTGTTCTCGCTGCTGAAAAGCGAGCATCCACGCGCGGCTGTCACCGCCCGCGCGCCGCAGGGCATCCAACTCGGGGTCGAATCCCTCGCGGATGAAGCCTCCGTCCTTCATCACCGGTGGCGGTGCATCCACCAGCGCGCGCTGCAAATGCGACGCGAGTTCTGCGAGCAGGGGAAGTTCTGCGGCGGCCTTGCGCAGGGGCGCAGAGAAGGCCTCAGCGAGTTCCGTGCGCAATTCCGGCAAGAGCGCGAGACTAGAACCGAGGGCTGCCAATTCACGCGGCCCGCCGCGGCCCAATGCGATCCTGCCGATCAGCCGGTCCATGTCCTGTATGCGCTGCAAGGTGGCCCGCAAGCTGCGGCGCGCCACACCTTCTGCGAAGAGCTCTGCCACACCCGCCTGACGTTCTTCAATGCGCGCACGATCCGCGAGCGGCTCGACGAGCCATGCTTTCAACAAGCGTGATCCGGAGGCGGTGACGCTCTCGTCGATGATCTGCAACAACGAACCCTCGCGCTGGCCGTCGCTTTGACGCGCAACGAGTTCCAAGGAATGCACCGCTTCACGGTCCAGCACCAGGTGCGCCTTCGAATCCACGAGTCGCGGACGCTTCAAGTGCTGCAACGCCGTCCGCTGGGTTTCGCGCAAGTAGTGCAAGGCAGCGCCGGCTGCACCTAGAGCCAGCGTCAAGCCTGCGAGGCCGAGGCCTTCAAGTCGCGTGATGTGGAACTGTTCGAACAGCGCGCGCGTGCCGGCCTCAGCATCGAAGCGCCACTCGGGCAACAAAGAGCGCGCCACTTCAACTCCAGCGAGCGCTTGGCCGGTGAGGTCGTTCCTCTCTGCGGCTGATTCCGGCACCAGCACCTCACGTGGATCGATGCGCCGCAACACGTCTTTCAGCGTCGCAGCACTGCACTCTTCCAAGCGAAACGAGCCCGTGGAAATGTCCACCGCCGCAAGACCAGCGCGTTCGCCGCGCACAATCACGGCCATGAGATGGTTGGCGTCGCGCGGCTCTAGGCTGTCTTCTTCCACCACCGTTCCCGGCGTGACGACTCGCGTCACAGCGCGCTCCACGATGCCCTTCGCCTGCGCCGGGTCTTCCATCTGCTCGCACACGACCACCTTTTCGCCCTGACGCACGAGGCGATTGATGTAGCCGTCCACAGAGCGCACCGGCACGCCGGCCATCGGGATCGCGCCCTCGCCTTTCGCGCGCGACGTGAGCGTCAGATGCAGGAGGCGCGATGCGCGCTCTGCATCTTCAAAGAACAACTCGTAGAAATCCCCCATCCGGAAGAAGAGCAGACCTTCCGGGTGCGCCGCTTTGGCGGCGAGATACTGCTGCATCATGGGGGTGGTTGACATTGCGCTGCCGGCGCCACGCTAAGAGCGGAAGGCTTGGGGTCAAGAGCGCGCGTCAGAACGAGCAGGACCGTGGTAGGTCACGAAGCAGGTAGGGGTTTCCCAAACCATGACTTCGTGCAGGGGTAGATCCGCGAGCTGCTCCCAAATCCACACCGCCATGAACTCGGCGCTGGGGTTGGCGATGGTCTCATTGATGTAGGTGTGGTCGAGCACCTTGACGACCCGCGCCTCAACGGGGCCCTTGAGCTGATGGAAATCGAAGGCCATGCCGCTGAAGGTGTCGAGTGGCGCTTTGACCGTCACGCGCACGCGAAAAGTGTGGCCATGAAGCTTCTCGCACTTGCCGTGGTAACGCGGCAGATTGTGCGCAGCATCGAAGGTGAACTCGCGTGAGACAAGCAGGGTGGTGCCCACAGGCACCTTCTGCTCAGTCGCCACGGTGGTTCGCTTGTGCGTTTCTTCGCGCCCCCTACTCACGGGATCAAAGTGGGCTAGCTCAGCAAGGCGTGCCTCGACGGCTTCGCGCACCGAACGCAATCCGGGTTCGGTCAGAAGTGTTCCACGGAGGGCGGCTAGGGCGTCCGGACTGCCGGCGAGAACCACGCTTTCGTGCCCTAGTGCCGCCCGGTGAGGCAGGCAGCCCGCCTCTTTGCAAAGGCCCACGAGACGCTCCCATGACACAGCGTCAACATGATTCAGCGCAACGAGTTGCGTGTCTTTGAAGGAGCACGGCTCACCGCAATTCAGTGCTGCAGGGACGAATGTCGTTGGGGTCAGTGACTCGCTGGCCATGAGGACAACCTCGGGCCGCCATTCTAGCCGGGATGCTCTTCCAAGAAAGCGGCGCAGGCCCACCCCCTCGCACTTCCACGCAACCCGTGCCTCCGCAGTTGACCCAATGGGATGCCGGCCTAGAATGCCCACCCCGCCCAAATGCGTTCTCGAATGCGGCGGATCGGAGTCTGGTGCATCCGTGCGACCTTGCGCGAGTTGACATCGTGCGTTGTTGCACACCTGCGGGTGCATTCCGAAGGTTCGATCTGACAAGGGGATCCGCACGACAGCATGGTTGGGTCGTTGGGCATCACGCTTGCGTGAGGCACTGGCGATGGGTTCGTTATTCGCGTCTGGCTACGAGTTCAAATGAATTCGTGCCGCTGGAAAGATGGAGTTGTGGAAGAGATGAAGAGCACTATTGAGCGCATCGCGCGCGTTGGTTCTGTCGCTACATGCCTCGTCTTGGTGTCAGCGCTAGTCCTTGAAGGCTGTGGAGGTGGTGGTGGCGGCGGCGCAGCCCCGTCTAGCAACCAACTCATGCGCATTGAGGCCGCAGGTATTTCCTCGCCTCTTTGGCAGAACGTGGCCGGCACTCCGGTGCTGCCGCCAGGGTGCATCAGCCCTGTGTTCTTGAACTCCACGGTGGTGTTCACGTTCGGCAATGCCGTGAACCCCGCCAGTCTGCCGCAAGCAGGTGTGGCCATCGGCTCCATCAACATCATGACGGTTCCTGCCGGCGGTGTGCCCACACCAGCGCTAGGCACGTTCTCGGTGCAGGACGATCCGTCGCTCCCAGCGGGCAACAACCGCCGCGTGCTCTTCCTGCCCAGCGCGCCGACCGATCCGAACAATCCCACCGCATCGGGCTTCATGACCAACAGTCAGTACAGCATCACGGTGCCTTCCGGTTCGTCTGGCGGACAGTGTGTGACGCTTGGTGGAATGGCGCTTGCGAACAGCGCCAGCACCTGCTTCCTCACCTGCAATCCGCCTCCTGCCAACCCCACGGCTTGCTTCACCGATCCGGTGCTCGGTGCGCCTTATGTGGTGAGCACAGTCCCCGCCATGTCGGATCCAGCGCCCGCGCCGATCCAGCCAAACAGCATCGCGAATAACACGATCAGCGTCTACTTCTCCGAACCGCTCGCGCCAGCCAACGTGGACCTCGCCAACATCAAGCTCATTCGCCTGCCGTCGGGCGCGCAGGTGCCTGGCACGTTGATTTTCTATCAAGCTGGCTCACCCCAAGCGAACCAAGGTGGCGCCAACGGTGCGCGCGTGGACTACATCGCGTCCTCGCCGTTGCTCGCCAACACGCAGTACGAAATCGTGATCACCAACGCGGTGCGCGACTTCGGCAATAACACGGTGGCCATGTGGGCGCCGGGCACTCCCCCGACGCAGACCCGCCGCCTGTTCAGCACAGTGTCGGTGCCGTTCTGCCCAGCCGCAAACATCGTGGAAGACTTCAGCACCACGGTGAACCGCTTCTCCACCAGCGGCGTTGTGGAATGGAATGGCGGCCCCGGAGCGATGCTCACCACCACCCTGCCGACGCAGTTCGTGGGCACGGGCAATTTCGGAGCCATGACGTTCAATGCCGGCACGCACACGCTGGATACCGGAATGCCCAATAGCGCCGGGTTCTCTCAGGGCGTCTGGGACACCACGACAGTCACAGTCAATGCTGGCGCCATCGTGCGCATCATCGGAACAGGCACGAACAACGCCAACTCCTCGCCTGTGGGTTGGAGTCAGGGCGGACTGCCCATGACCCTCACCCGCGGCAATCTGGCGAACAAGTATCCAGTGCACATTCGTTGCCGCGGCGCGGTGCTCATCAACGGACAGCTGAATGGCTCCGCAGGCACCAACGCCACCGCCTCATTTGCTTACGGTGCGGCCGAACAGGGCCCACGCATCGGTCAGTTCAATAACGGTGGCGGCAGCACGCCGAACATCGTGGCTGGTGGCGTCGGCGGCGTCGGCGGTGGTGAAGGCGGCCGCGCATCCCAAGGCGGTGCGACGCGCACCGCAGTCGGCGAAGCTGGCTACGGTGCCCCGCTCGCTGGCGCGCAGAACGTTGGCCCGACGGGCGCAAACTCCCTCTACGGCGGCGGTGGTGGCGGCGTCGGCAACTTCAGGAATCCTGGCGCTGGCGTGCCAGGTGACTTGGGTGGTCTCGGCGGCGCTGGCGGGTCTGCGTTCCAAGCCGGAACCGTGGGTGGCCCCTACGGCACCATTGCGACAGGCTGCCAACCCTTCCAACCCACGTCTCCCACGCCGGGTTATTCGCCTGCTCAACCCGCTGGTCAGCCCACGGCCTTCGCAGTGCCCATTAGCGTGCAAGGTGCGGGCAGCGGTGGTGGTGGTGGCGGCGATCGCTTCGAGCTCGCAACGCCTCCTGCCAACGACGACCAAGGCGGCGGTGGCGGAGGCGGTGGTGGCGGCATCCGCATCAGCGCGGTGCAAGACATCACCGTGGGCGCGACCGGCATCATCGCCATGAACGGTGCTGTCGGCGCCGCTGGCAGCAGCTTCTTCGGCGGCGCAGGTGGTGGCGGATCGGGCGGCCAGATCTGGCTGCAGTCCTTCAGCAACGTGGTGATCGCCACGTCTGCCAACATGACCGTGAACAACGGTGCTGGCGCCTCCACCTGTGGCGATCAAGCTTCGGGCCGTGGTGGCCTTGGCCTCTATCAGTTCGAAGACGCTGACGGCCTCATCTCCACCACGTTCACTGGCGGTTCGTTGGTCAACGGCAACATCATCGCCACACAGTTCCCGTACAGCTCCGTGATCACCGGCAGTGCGATGTCCAACTTCTTCGACCTTGGCTACGGCGATCCGGATATCACGAACATCAGCACCAACTTCAACGTTGGTAATGCACCGGGCGCTGTGGTGAGCATCACCTTCCAAGGCGCATTCGAAGCGCTGTCCGGCGGCGGTGCGGATCCGGCAACGCTGTCCGCACCGGTGAGCGCGGCGAACTTCAACCAACTGGATGGCTATCGCTACATTCGCTTCAACGTCAACATCAGCTACAGCACCGCGGCCTTGTTGCAGCCGGTGCCGCCGACACTGCCGTCGGTCTCCAACATCACCATCAGCTTCAACACCCCCTGCCCATGAGTTAGCGGCAGTCTGCTGCGGCCCTTGTCGGCTATGCCGACGAGGGCCGTTTGCGTTTTGGCCGGAACGCCCTCAAGAACCGACCACGCGATCGAAAAGCGAGCGCGCCGCGACGGGGTCGTTCACTCCGCTGAGCAGTGCGCGGCCGTCTTCAAAAATCGTGAAGTGCACCCTTTCGGCTTCGAAGTGCAAAATCCAATCATTGCGTTGCACCTGGTGAATGCGACCAAGGCGCTCCGCCAAGGAGCCCAGATCGACTTGCCCTTGAGCCAGAAACCGGATTTGCACCGCATTGCGGCCACAGAGCACCGCTGCGCGTGGGTTTGCTGTTGCTAACGCAAATGAGAATTCGCGCTGAGCGCAACAAGGGCAATCCGGACGCGGCTTGCTGCCCGCGCCCAATTCGAGCGTACGCCAGGGCCAAAGCTCGAAGCGCAACAGCGAACGACGCATGGCTCCATGGGCACCGCTGAGCCATTTCAACGCTTCTGCAACCTGCACGCTGGCCACCAGCATGGCCGCAGGCGCGATGATGCCCGCGGTCTCGCAGGTCTCTAGAGTTCCGGGAGGCGGTGGGTCGGGGAATAGACAGCGCAGGCAAGGAGTTTCGCCAGGAATCACCGTGGCCGTCATGCCACTAGCGCCTACGCACGCGCCGTAGATCCACGGCACACCCGCCCGCACACACAGATCGTTGATGAGGTAGCGCGTTTCTAGGTTGTCTGTGCCATCGAGCACGAGTTGGGCGCCGTCGAGCAAGCGCTCCGCGTTGCCGACGGTGAACTCTGCGACCTCGGGAATCACCGAAACCAGTGGATTGAATGACGCAAGGTGCGCGGCCAGCGCGGCAGCCTTCGGCAGGCGTTGGCGCACGTCCGCTTCGGTGTAGGTGGATTGCCGTCCGAGATTCGTTTCATCCACCACGTCGCGGTCCACGAGCACTAGCGTGCCGACGCCCGAGCGCACGAGCATCTCGGCAATGCCCGCACCCAAGGCACCGCAGCCCACCAAGACCACCCGCCCTTGGCCAATGCCTGCCTGCCCGGCCTCGCCGATGGCGGGGAAACGCATTTGCCGGAGATATCGCGCCGCTGGGCTCGGAGAGTTCATAGTGGAGGAATCTGGGGTCGCACCGTACCATGCGCCTGTCGCGCGATCGTCGCGCACTGTGAGACGAGGCCGTGATCGCAGATTCATCGAGCCACTTCAAGACTTTCCGCGTGCTCTGGTTCCCGATCTCCGTGAACGCCATCCTGCTCGGAGCGGCGAGCATCACGCTGTTCCACCTAGGGACCACGCTCATCGCATCGTTGGCGGGTGACGCGGCCAGTGCAGGGCGCTACTCCGCCAATTTCATGCAGCACCTGCTCGGCCTGATCCAACTCGACGGACTGCCGCCAGATGCCGACCGGTTCGTATTCAGCGCCCAGTGTGTGCTAGCGCTGGCGCTGTGGTCGCTCATCGGCGTAGCCATCTGCCGCGTGCTCGCCTTGCGCATCTGCCGCGATGAATACTGCTCCATGGGCGACGCTCTAGGCTACTCCTGGCGCGTGCGGCGCACAGGCATCCTCTTCCCCTTGGCCATCGCCTTGCCCATGCTGGTGTTGGCTGGGTTCAACGCCCTCGCTGGACTGGTGTTCCAGATTCCGTTGGCGGGCTGGCTGCTCAGCGCGCTCATGCTGCCGCTGACGCTCCTCGCGTCGTTCCTGCTGGTCATCATTGCCATCGGCGCGTTCTTCTCCCTCGGGCTCGTGCCTGCGGCCATCGCCGTTGAACGCCGCGGCACCTACGACTCCATCGGTAAGGCCTTCAACTATCTGCTCGCGCGTCCACTGGTCGTGATTGCCAATGCCCTGCTCGTAGGCGTCCTGCTGTGGGGGCTATTCGACATCTTCGTGACCCGCGGCGTGGTGGCCCAAGTGCTGCAACTCAGCACCACGCCCTTTTTCCCAAACGACACCTACGAAGCGATTCTCAAGGGGCAGGTCGATCGCCTTGCGGGCTTCGAATGGTTCTGTGCGCAACTGCACCACTTGGTGCTGGTGATCTTCGATGTCGTGCTGCGCGGCCTGTTCGTGAGCCTCGCGCTAGGCGCATCGACCTCGCTGTTCCTCGTCCTGCGCCGCGACATCGACGGCTTGGATGAGGCGGAACTGGCCCGCGAGCCCGAGTGATCCGTACACTCAAACCGCGCGCGAACAGTGCACGAGGTTTCCGAGTCGCGCGCGCACAAACCCCGTGAGCTCGGTCAAATGCTCCGCCGTGTCTTGGGCGAGCACGAGTTGCTCCACGGCATCGCCATGCAAAGCCAGCGCGGCCAAGACTTCTTCGGCCACCGTGCCCCGCGGCAACCCAGCCCCCACCGGCCCAAGTTGTTGGCCAATGAGCACCGCCCCCTGTGATTCATGGGCCAATGCCTGACAGGCCGCGCCAACGAGCGCGAGTTCCACATCTTTGAAGGTGATGCCACCCTCGAGCTTGCGCGGATGCTCGCACTCGATGCTGGTGAACACTCGCCCCGGACCGGCTCCGAAGCACTCGCAGCGCAAGACGAGTTCCTTGCTGCCGTGCACTCGGGCGAGGCCGTGGGCGCGACGCACCTCGCCTCGTGGCACCGCTGCTAGCCAAGAACCCAGTGCTAGCTCCGCCAGATCCGCTCCTTCGCCGCCATCGGCCTGAAGGCGCGTGATGCGCAACGCTCCACTGCCACCTTGCAGTGCGCCGAACAAGGCCTGCGGCCCTGCGGAGAAATGACCAGCAAGGATGTGAGCCTGCATCAGTTCTGCCGCGCCTTCGCGATGAACGCGGCATCGCGACCGCCGGGCAACACGGCGCGCAACGACATCTCCGCCCACAAGTCGTGGTCGCTGCCGAAGGCGGCTTCCGGCCCGCATGGCACGACCACCCACGCATGATCTTTGATCTCGGCCTGCAACTGCCCGGAGCCCCATCCTGCGTAGCCAGCAAAGCAACGGTAATGACGCCCTTGTGGGTCTGCGCCCACGGACACGAGCAAGCGCGCTACGAATTCAGTTCCCTGACCAATCCAAACACCCTCCGCAACGGCGGTGGATAACGCGGCTAGGGCTTCCATGCGGTGCAGGACTTGCAACTCTTCCGGCTGCACTGGCCCGCCGAGCCAAAGCTTCTCTTGGCGCTCCTCGGGCAGCCCGTGCAACACATCGGACAGCTTCACCTTGAGCGGGCGATTGAGCACAATGCCGAGACTCCCCACGTCCGCTTGGTGTTGCACAAGCAACACCACCGTGCGGCTGAAGTTTGGATCACCTAGCGCAGGAGTTGCGACCAAGAGTCGCCCCGCGGACGGCAGGAGTCTTCTCTGTTGCACGCGCATCAGGGCGTCAGGCTTGGTCTGGGTGAATCATGTTCCGCGGATCCAAGACCTGCGCTAGTTGACTCGCCGGCAAGACGCCGCGGGCCAGCGCCACTTCACGCACCGTGCGCTTGGTCTTGAAAGCTTCCTTCGCGATGTCCGCTGCATTCTCGTAGCCGATGAGCGGAGCCAAGCTGGTGCACATGGCCAAGGAGCCCTCAATCAGGCTCTCGCAGCGCTCGCGATCCACCGTGATGCCGCGCACGCACTTCTCATCGAGTGCCGTCACGGCTCCAGACATGAGTTCGACGCTCTCCAAGAGATTGAGTGCCATCACGGGAATCATGACGTTGAGCTCGAACACGCCACTTTGCCCAGCGATGCCGATGGTCACGTCATTACCCATGACTTGCGCAGCCACCATGGTCATGGCCTCCGCAATCACCGGGTTCACCTTGCCGGGCATGATGGACGATCCCGGCTGCGTCGCAGGCAACGCCAGCTCGCCGATGCCGCAGCGCGGCCCCGACGACAACCAACGAATGTCGTTGCTGATCTTCATGAGGGAAACGGCCACCACCCGCAGTGCGCCGCTCATTTCCACCATGGCGTCGCGCGAACCTTGGGCTTCGAAGTGATTGGCGGCTTCGCTCAGGGGCAGGCCCGTGGTTGCAGCCATGCGCGCGATGGTCAGGCGCGCGAAATCCTTGTGCGTGTTGATGCCCGTGCCCACAGCCGTGCCGCCCAAGGCCAGTTCGCACAGGCGCGGCATGGCCGCGTTGATGCGCTCGCGTCCACGGCGGATCTGCATGGCCCAACCTGCGAACTCTTGGCCCACCGTCACGGGCGTGGCGTCCTGCAAGTGCGTGCGGCCGATCTTCATGACCTCCGCAAACTCGGCGGCCTTGGCCTCGAACGAACTCTGAATGCGTTCAAGAGCCGGAAGCAGTGCTTCTGCGATGCGCATGGCCGCCGCAAGATGGCTGGCCGTGGGGATCACGTCGTTGCTCGACTGCCCCATGTTCACGTGATCGTTCTGGTGCACCGGGCGCTCTTTAGCCGGTGCCGTGCGCAACCCCGCCAGCTCATTCGCCCGCGTGGCGATGACCTCGTTGACGTTCATGTTCGTGCTGGTGCCCGAACCGGTTTGAAACACATCGAGAATGAACTGCGCGTCGAGTTGACCCGCTTCCACATCCGCGGCGGCGGCGGTGATCAACTTCAGGCGCTCCGCGGAGAGTCGCCCAAGACCGTGGTTCGTTTCCGCGGCTGAGCGCTTGATCAGCCCCAAGGCGCGAATGAACGAACGCGGGAAGCGCTTGCCGCTAATCCCCTGAAAGTTGAGGTGCGCACGCTGGGTGGAAGCCGCCCAGTACGCGTCCGCTGGCACCTGCATTTCGCCCATGCTGTCTTTTTCGATGCGCATTCCGCTCATGGCTTTGTCCTCTGACCGCAGGGGCTAGTTGCCCACTGCTGACACTTGATCCTCGTTCATCCACCGCTGGCTGATCTCAGCGCGCACTCGCTCGAGAACACTCGCTGCATCCTGTTCGTGGCCGAGCAGAAACGCGGGAGCAAACTCCACGATCACGCGGCGCCGAAACCAGCGCGGCCGAGCATACGCAATCGAGACGGGCTGCACGTGCACAGGCGTCCCGCCCGCCTGCACCTGCAAGGCACTGTCCACTTCCAGCGTGCCCTTGAACGGACGCACGCACGATCCATCCCGCGTGCCTTCGGGATAGACCACCAGCGCACCCCCCGCCAAGAGGACCGTGCGCCGCGTCTGCTCAGCCTGTTCGTTGACGCTGCGCATGCGAGAGAGAGCATCCTCTCGCCGTCCAGTTTTCGCCGCAATGCGGCGCACGTCCTTCGGACGCATCACGGGGAATCCGCCGAGCTTGGCCAGCAAGGGCGAAAGCGGGCCCAAGATGCGGTAGCCCTCAAACGAGCCCATCTGAAAGCAGGGGATGCGGCCCGTGCGTCGGCGCACGAGATGTCCGAGCAGGAGGATGTCGAAGCTGCTCGCGTGCTTGGCCGCCAGCAGCAACGCGCCCGAAGCCAACGGCTCGCCTCGCACTTCCAACGCCAAACGTAGGCGCCAGAACATGCGGCAGGGCCATTCGCAAAGGGTCCAGAGCGCCGGGCTAGTTCGCATCGCTTGCTTGATAGCACCGACGGCCGCAGCACGAGACGCTAATCTCCCGCCACCTCCATGCCACGCCTGTGCCTCTTGGCCGCTGCACTCCTCTTCTCGACAGCCGGAATGGCCGTGAAGGGCAGCACCTTCACCACCGCGCAAATCGGTTGCTTTCGCGCCATCGTGGCTGTGCTCACGCTCTTGATTCTTGTCCCTGACACGCGCCGCCGCCCGGACTTGAAGGCCTTGGCCTTGGCCGTGGTGTACGGCGGTTGCATGGGCACTTTCGTCATCGCAACGCGCCTCACCCACGCGGCCAATGCGATTTTCTTGCAGGACACAGCCCCCTTATTCCTCTTGTTGCTCGGGCCCCTCGTGCTCAAGGAGCCCATGCGACGCCGCGATCCTTGGCTGCTGTTGACCATTCTCGGTGGCTTGCTGCTGCTGTTCTCCGCAGATGTGCCCGAGTCGCAAAACGCACCAGACCCCGACCTCGGCAATCTCGTGGCCCTGCTCTCCGGGTTGTGCTGGGCGGT
>Ga0233425_10004160_pt1 | contig 24746 bp, 12 predicted proteins | sample Watercolumn_Towu_2_FD_181712 | JGI IMG/M metagenome (GOLD analysis project Ga0233425, IMG submission 181712) | Freshwater microbial communities from Lake Towuti, South Sulawesi, Indonesia - Watercolumn_Towuti2014_140_MG | ecosystem: Environmental > Aquatic > Freshwater > Lake | place... | reverse complement strand
TCCGCCTCGCCTGCACAGATGCTGTCCCAGTTGTTGGTGCAGCAGTACGGGTCCATGGCGCACACGCACTTGGTCACCGCCGGGTCCTTGCATCCCTTCTGGTCGTGCGCCAGGCAGCAGCCGTTGGTCGAGCACGCGCCGCAGTCCTGGGCGCAGTTGTCGCAATGCTCACCCGTCTCGCACTGCCCGTTGCCGCATGCCGCGGGGCAGGCACCGCAGTCCTGCGGGCAGGTCTTGCAATCCTCTCCCGCCTCACACTTCTGGTTGCCGCACTGGGTCGTCTGGCAGGTGCCGCACTGCAGGCTCGTCACCTCGCCCACGCAGATGCCGTCCCATGCCGTCTCGCAGCAGTACGGATCCTGAGCGCACACGCAGGCCTCGACCGTCTCGTCATCGCAGCCCGGATTCGTGTGCTCCTTGCAGCAGTCGCCATTGCAGGAGCCGCACTGGTCCGCCTCGCCTGCACAGATGCTGTCCCAGTTGTTGGTGCAGCAGTACGGGTCCATGGCGCACACGCACTTGGTCACCGCCGGGTCCTTGCATCCCTTCTGGTCGTGCGCCAGGCAGCAGCCGTTGGCCGAGCACGCGCCGCAGTCCAGGGCACAGTTGTCGCAGTGCTCGCCCGGGTCGCAGACTCCGTTGCCGCACGCGGCCGGGCAGGCGCCGCAATCCTGCGGGCAGCTCTTGCAATCCTCACCCGCCTCGCACTTCTGGTTGCCGCACTGGGTGGTCTGGCACGTCCCGCACTGGAACGTGGTCACTTCCTCGGCGCAGAGGGCATCCCAGCGCACTTCGCAGCAGTAGGCATCCTGGGCGCACACGCACGCCTCGATGGTCTCGTCGTCGCAACCGGGGGTGTCGTGATCGAGGCAGCAATCACCGCTACAGGAGCCGCACTGGTCCGCCTCGCCGGCGCAAATCGAATCCCACTGGACGGTGCAGCAGTATGCATCCATGGCGCACACGCAGTCCGCCACGGGCATGTCCGAGCACCCCTTCTCATCGTGGGCCACGCAGCAGTTGTTGGCCGAGCACTCGCCGCAATCCTGGGCGCAGTTGTTGCACATCTCGTTGGGATCACACTTGCCGTCACCGCAGGCGGCCGGGCATTCCCCGCAATCCTGCGGGCAGTTCGTGCAATCCTCTCCGGCCTCGCACTTCTGGTTGCCGCAGAGCACCACCACGCCGCAATCACCGCACTGGAGCGATGTCACTTCATCGACGCACAGGGAATCCCACTGGGTCTGGCAGCAGTACGGGTCCTGGGCGCAGACGCAGGCCGTGACGGCCGCATCGTCGCATCCCGTCCCGGCGTGAGGCTCGCAGCAGGGGCCGGTGACGCACGGACCGCAATCGACTTCGCAGTTCACACAGGTCTCGGTCGGGTCGCACACGGCATCACCGCAGGTAGCGGGTGCTCCGCACAGGCCGCATCCGAAGTCCTCGACCTCGCTCACACACAGCCCGTCCCACGCGGTCTGGCAGCAGAATCCGTCCTTGGCGCAAACGCAGGCCTCGACGGCCTTGTCATCGCAACCCGGTGCCTCGTGCGCCTCACAGCAGTTTCCCAGCGGGCACGGGCCGCAGTCCTTTTCACACGTCTCGCATGTCTCGGTCGGGTCGCATACCGTGTCACCGCAAACGGGCACGACGCACGGGCCGCAATCGGCCTCGCACGTCTCGCAGGTCTCGGTCGGGTCGCACACCGTGTCGCCGCAGACCGGCTCGGCACAGATCAGGCCGCACTGCTCGATGGCCTCGGCCACACAGATGTCATCCCATGCCGTGGTGCAGCAGTACTCATCAAAGGCGCAGACGCACTCGGCCACCTGGACGTCCGAGCAGCCAGTGGAATTGACCGGCGTGCAGCAGTCGCCAACGGGACAGGTTCCGCAGTCCTCCGGACAGCTCTCGCACGTCTCTTCCGCATCGCACACCTGATCGCCGCAGACCGGCTTGACCCCGCCGCACGACCCGCACCCGAACTGCTCCACCTCGCCCACGCAGACATCGTCCCACGCGGTCTCACAGCAGTAGGCATCCTGGGCGCAGACGCAGGCCTCGACCACCTTGTCATCGCACCCCGGCAGTTCCATGGGGGTGCAGCACTCGGACACCGGGCAATCGCCGCAGTCGGCCGGGCAGCTCTCGCACGTCTCCTGGCCGTCGCAGACCTGGTCGCCGCAGTTGCCGCACACGAACTCGCCGCCGGTGCAGACGCCTTCCACGCAAACGTCCCCGGTGGTGCACTCGTCGCCGTCGCTGCATTCCGTTCCATCCGCCGGAGCATTCAGGCAGCCGCTCTCCGGGGTGCACTGGTCGGTCGTGCACGGATTGCCGTCATCGCACTTCTTTGCCGTACCTGCGCACAGGCCGTTCTGGCACTTGTCCATCTCGGTGCAGACGTCCCCGTCGCTGCACGACGTGCCGTTCCCCTTCGGGGTCTTCTGGCACACGCCCGACTGGGGATTGCACTTGCTGACCTCGCACGGGCCCAACCCGAACTGCGGGCAGGCGACGACCGTTCCCGGATCCACGGAGCACAGGCCCGACATGCACTTGAGGGTCCCGTTGCACAGGTTCCCGTCTTCGAAATCATCGCAGTCGTCGTCGGCCTGGCAGCCGCACATGTTGTCGCCGCCCTTGCAGACGCCGTCCAGGCACTGGTCACCCACGGTGCAGGTGTTGCCGTCAGAGCAGCTCCCGGTGACCGGGGACATGGCACACTCGCCGGTGCCCGGGTCGCAGCTGTTCTTCAGGCACGGCACGTCAAGGCTGGTGTCGCACACGACCTCGTCCACCAGAGTGACTTGGCACAGCTTGTTCACGCAGGCCATGGTCTCGAGCTTGCACAAGTCATTCGAGGTCGAGAGGGGACAGTCGGCATCGGTCTCGCAGGGGCAGCCCCCCGGAGTGCCGGTGCACAGCCCGTTCCCGCACACGTCGTCCTGCGTGCAGGCGTTGCCGTCATCACACGACGCCTGGTTTGCGGCAAAGAGGCAGCCCCCCGCCGGATCGCAGCTGTCGTCCGTGCAGACGTTGCCGTCGTCGCAGACCTGCTGAACCCCGCCGCCGCACTCACCGGCCAGACAGAACGTGTCCGCGGTGCAGGCATTGGCATCATCGCACGGCGTGTAGTCCTTGACCGTCCCGACGACGCAGACGAACTGGACGGAATCGCACAGGGCAATCTGGCAGACCCCGAGTCCTTCCAACTGCCCGATGCAGTCCTGGTTGGTCTGGCAGGTCTGTCCGATCACTTCGGTCTCTCCGGTGGGCACGTCGACCTCGGAGAAGAGCAGATCCCCTTCGTTGACTTCCGGTGCTCCGGCCTCTCCCCCTCCCACAGGATTCGTCCCTCCCGTGCACGCGCTACACAGGATGAATCCCAACGCCACCGCCAATCCGCCCAGTCTGGATCTGCTCATCTCGCCCCTCCCTCTCAGAAAGTCCGGAAAAATCCGTTGTCAGTTCTGCAAACGCGAAAGCTGATTACCGATTCTTGGGGCGGAAGTCAAGCTTGGAAGGGTCCGACCGGCCCGCTTACTCGACCTTGCGGGCCGCGTGGCGGAGGACGACGATGCGGTCACCCGCCGGAGATTCGAGCACCACCTCGTAACGCCCAAGAAATGCGACCTTCCCGCGCAGCGAATCTCCCTCCACGCTCTCCCACCGGAGGGCCTTGCCGGCTTCCAGCGCCGCGAAGTAGACCGCTGCCTTGATGTCGGTCCGGTTCTTCTGCTTCCAGAGGTGGTCGGGGGGCAACGGCTCGCCGCCCTGGCCCCAGGCAACCTGCTTGAGCACCTGCTTCTTTCGAGACGCATCGAAGTAAAACTTCACGTCGTGCTTGTGGAGCGTCACCTCCTCCCCCTCGGCCGGCTTCAGGCGCACCTCGAACTTCTGGTCTTCGACCACCGTGCAGTAGAGGATCTTCCGGCCGACGGTGGCCACCCCCACCGCGGTCCCCGAACGGGCGAAATCCCCGAAATGGCACTTCATGTAGTCGGGGCCCCGCTTCAGCTCCCCCAGCCGCGTCAGGGCCAGTGCCTGCTCGAGCGTGAGCTCGCCCTTCAGCACCTTGCCGGGAAGCCCCTTGAACAGCTTGCCCTCACGTGCCAATGCCTCGACCTTGTCCCGCAATTGGAGCGCCTGGACCGTCTGCGCCATCGTGGCCTGGCCCAGGACCACCCGAATGGCCGCGGCAAGCGGAATCCCGGACTTCCCGGCCAGATCCCGGGCCTCCTGGAACTTCCTGGGCGGCACCTTCGGCCCTGCGGGCTTCCTGCCTCCGGGCTTCTTTCCCGCGGCCGGTCCCTTGCCACCACCCGAGTCTGGTTGGTCCATCACGTCAAACCCTCCCACGATAGAACCCTATATTCATGAGCAGACCGATGCCCACCATCACCGATAAGAGCGACGAACCGCCGTACGACATGAGCGGGAGCGTGACCCCGACGACCGGGAGCAACCCGGTCACCATGCCGATATTCATCGCCATCTGCCAGAAGAGATAGGAGGTGACGCCCACCGCGACCAGCACTCCGAACCGGTCGCGGGCATTTCGGGCGACATAGGCCCCCCAGACGAGCACCCCCCCATACAGCAAGAGCAGCACCAGGCATCCAAGGAAGCCGTGCTCCTCGGCATAGGTGGCCAAAATGAAGTCGGTCTGCATCTCCGGCAGGTACTTGAGCCGGGTCTTGGATGCCTGGAAGCTCCCCTTGCCGAGAAAACCACCCGCGCCGATGGCCCACAGCGCCTGCTCCGGCTGCAGCGTCTTGTCGAGCAGCTTCTTGGCCTCAGGATCCCACTTGAACTGGTCCGGGTCCAGCCAGAGGCGCACCCGATCCTTCTGGTACTCCTGGATGATCCCGAACTTCCAGCTCAGGGGGAAGACCAGCAGGACGATTCCCACCAGGAGTGCCACGGTCCGAATCTTGACCCCTTCGTACAGGATCACCGTCGCCGCGGTGAACAGGACGCACAGCGTCGTTCCCAGGTCCGGCTCCGCCAGCACCAGGGCCGACGGTGCCAGCACCACCAGGAGCACCTTCCACAGGCTCTTGAGCGTGTGGTACTCCGGCTTGTGGAGCTCCCGCAGGAGTCGCCCCAGGATCAGCACCATGGAGATCTTCAACAGCTCTGACGGCTGGATGTTGATCCCGGCAATCTCCACCCACCGCTTGGAGTAGTTCACTTCCTTTCCCGCAACCAGGCAGACCACCAGCAGGATCGATACGACGATGTACGCAGGCCAGGCGAGACGCTCGAAGATCTTGAGGTCCAGGGCCGCGACGACCACCGCCACGATGATCGACAGGAGATACCAGATCACCTGGCGCTGGTGGTAGATGTCCCCGGAGTAGTAGTCCGCGTTCCGGAGGTTGATCAGGGAGATGACGCACAACAGCAGGATGACCGGGATCACGGCCAGGTTCCAGTTGAAGCGTCGCTCGGTCAGCCGGGTTCCCATCGCCTACTCCGGTATCAGGTTGCGTGAGAACAGCTTGTAGATCACCTTCGACACGATGGGAGCAGCCACCGCACCGCCGAACCCGCCGTGCTCCACCACGCAGGCCACCACGATCCTCGGGTGGCGGGCCGGGGCATAGGCCACGAACCAGGCATGGTCCTCCGCCAGCCACCGGGCCACGTAGGGGTCGACCCCTTTCTTCACCTGCTTGGCCTCCGCAGTCCCGGTCTTGCCCCCGACCCGGATGCTCTCCAGCCGGACCCCGTGCGCAGTTCCGTCTTCCGACTCGACCGCCTCGAGCATCGCAGCCTTGAGAAAGTCGAGATACTCGATCGGTATTCCCAGCGATTCACTGGTCTTTCGCCGCAGCGAGCGCACGACGTTGCCGTTCCCGTCCTCGATGCGGTCCACGAGGAACGGGTGCACGGCCAGGCCGCCGTTGACCAACTCGGCCAGGAGCATGGCCATCTGGAGCGGCGTGGCGCGGATGTCCTTCTGGCCGACCGCGGTGGAGAGGGTGAACCCGGGCTGGAAACCGCCCTTCGAGTGCCGTTCGTGCCATTCCCGGGAGGGAACCAGCCCCGTATCCTCTCCTACTTCGATTCCGGTTTTGCGCCCCAGGCCGAACAGCGTGGCGTACTGCTCGATCCGGTCCATTCCGAGCCACTCGCCCAGGCGGTAGAAGTACACGTCGCAGGAGACCACGAGGGCGCGCCTCAGCTCCATGTCTCCGTGCCCGTACTTGTTGTAGCAGCCGAACCGGTGACCCGAGTAGTCATAGTACCCCGGGCAGTTTATCTTGGTGTCGGGCGTGATCACCCCTTCGTTGAGCCCTGCCAGCGCGGTCAACACCTTGAACGTGGAGGCCGGCGGGAACGCTGTCGTGGCTTTGTTGATCATCGGATAGAACGGGTTGTCGTCGTACTCCTTCTTGCGCTCCGGGGTGAGCCGCCCCGCCCAGTCGTTGGGATCGAAAGTGGGGGTGGAGTACATCCCGATGACCTCGCCGGTGTTGACCTCCAGAACGACGAGCCCTGCCGAGTGCTCCCGGGACAGCGCATCCACGAGGATCTTCTGCACCTCGAGGTCGAGCGTGAGAACGACGTTGTTTCCCGGGACGGCCGGCTCATACTTGAGGTTGGCCAGGGTCGGAACCTCCCCCTCGAGATTCATTTCGCGCCCCTTGCGGTCACGGAAGGACACGACCTCGCCGGCTCTCCCCCGGAGCACCTCCTCCATGGTCCGCTCGACCCCTCGGCGCCCGACGTAGTCGCCCGGCACATAGACCCCCGGATGACGCTTGAGCTCGTCAGCATTGACCTCGTTGACGTAGCCGACCACGTGGGCGAACAGCTCGGCAAAGGGATACGCCCGGATAATCTTCTCGCCGATGAACAGCCCCGGCAGCTCGTGGCTGCGGGCCAGGAGAACCGCGGCGACGTCGCTGTAGTCCTTCAGGCATCTGGGGCACCGCAGGTGGTGGTGGACCTCGGCAAGCGCGGCCCCGTCGTCGGGACACAGGGCGGAGTAGGCGAACTGGCGACGGCAGACCGGGCACGTCGCGAGCTTGCCGTCCAGCCGCGCGTCCAGGAGCGAGCGGTCAAAAGGACAGGTGGTCTGTGACCGCGGGATCTCCACAAACTGCTGGCCGCACTCCAGGCAGGCCAGGTAGCGAGTCGGAGTCACCTCCTCGAGCGGCGTCCCGTCCTCGGGACAGTAGCGGCCGTTCACGTAGGGCTTGACCACGATCTCCCGGAACCGGCGGACCTTGTCGGGAAGCGCCTCCTCGTACTTCGTCCGCACCCTTTCGACATCGGCCTCGGTGAGCTGCATCAGGCTGCGCAACGAACCGAGGAGTGAGTCGATGTCCTCCACGTAGTGCGGGATCACCGAGACCTGGTAAAGGTCCACATTCTGCGCCAGGACCCGGCCGCCCCGGTCCAGGACCAGCCCTCTGCGCGGCGGGATGCGGGTGCGCTTGACCTGGTTGATCTCGGCCAGCTTCTCGTACTTCTTTCCCCCGAGCACCTGGAGCTGGAAAAACCGTGCCCCAAGCCCGATCAGGCCGAGGATCATCAGGACCACGAGCCAGCGGTTCTGTGCCCGGTATTCGAGAAGGCCTCCCCGGACTAGCGAGCCTTCCCCGATCATCGGAACACCCCGTCCTTCTCGCCCCCGGCCAGCTTCCGGTCGAGGAAGCCGAGCAGGCCGGCAACGATGGGACCCATGGGCGACGTGATGAGGGCCTGGGGCAGCGCCAGGCGGAACACGAGGTCGAACTCCTCGAAGTCGCGGTCGAAGATCGCTGACAGCACGAAGAACAGGAACGATGACACCAGGCTGGCACCGAACGTCACCAGAGTCAGCAGCACCACGTTGCGGTAGTCGAGCCGCCGGGTCAGGGCCTGGCAGCACAGGAAGACCAGGACGTAGATCTCCACGTGCATCCCCACCGGCACTCCGGCGGAGAACCCGTCCTTGAGCAGGCCCAGCAGCGCACAGAGGATGACTCCGGGGAGGAACTCCACCGAGCAGGCCGCGTGCACCACGATCGCCAACGCCGGATCCGGGGCATACATGCGGACATGAAACGACGTGAGCAGCGGGGATTCCAGGCTCAGGAGCACGTACGCCACGACGACGTACAGGAGGATCTGGACGGCCTTCATGGGGTCCCCTCCTGCTCCGGAGTCGGGAGCTGCATATCGGCCGAAATCGCGATGAACACCTCCTGAAGGGAGGCAAACGAAACGGCCGGTTCGACCGCAGCCTCGAGCTGCTTGCCCGACTGCCGCGCTCCGTCCTCCAGGACGAACCCGACCACGAGCCCCTTGGGGAACAGCCGATCATGGCCGGTGGTCAGCAGGGCATCCCCCTTGGCCGGCCTGGCCTTCTGGAACGGGAAGCGGAACACCGGCAACCCATCCCCCGTTCCGGCCAGCGTCCCGGTCAGCCCCTTGCCCGGGATCTGCACGTCGATCCGGGAACGGGAATCGGTGATCAGCATGATGTCGCAGTAGTCACCCGCAACCTTCTCGATGCGCCCGACCACACCGGCTGCCGTGAGCACCGGCATGTTCTCCCCCACCTGGTCCGCACTTCCCCGATCCAGGCGGATTCTCGAAACGCTGAAGTACGGAGACGTCTCGCGGGCGATGATCTGCGCAGTCGCCAGCGTCAACTCCTTGTGCTCGTTCCGGAAGGCCAGCATGTCACGCAGGCGCCGGTTCTCCTCGTCCAGCCCCCGGGCCCTGGCAGCCATCAGCTTCAGCTCGCCGATGCTCTGCCGAAGGTCCTCGTTCTGCTTCGCAACGTCCACCAGGTACACGTACTGCTTCCACCACCCCACCACCGTGCCGAACACGCCGTTCATCAGGCTCTGCCCGGGGCCGGTCAGGCGGATGAGCCCGGACTCGAACACGGATTGCGGTCGGTCGATTCGGCCATGGAAATACATCGAGAAGAGTGGTGCCACGAGGAGCAGGAGGCTCAACAGCGCGACCTTGAATCTCTCCTGCTTCTGCCTCATGGCCGTCCGATTCCTCGGGTGAATTCCCGGTTCAAGCGGGGATGCTGACTTCCCGCAGGAGGTCGAGCTCGTCCAGTGCCTTGCCCGCACCGAGCACGACTGCGGAGATGGGATCGTCGCTCAGCGATACCGGCAACCCCGTCTCCTCCCGGATCAGCTTGTCCAGGTTCTTCAGCAGCGACCCGCCGCCGGTCATGACGATCCCCTTGTCCACGATGTCTGCGGACAACTCGGGCGGAGTCCCTTCCAGCGCGCTGCGGATGGCCTCCACGATGGCCCCGACCGGGTCGGCCAGCGCGTCGCGGATCTCGTCCGAGTTGACCACGACGGGCTTTGGAACCCCCTGGATCAGGTCCCGCCCCTTCACCTCCATGGTCAGCACCTGCTCGGCCGGGAACGCGGTCCCGACCTCGCACTTGATCCGCTCCGCTGTCCGCTCGCCGACCAGCAGATTGTACTTGCGCTTCATGTGCTGGATGATCGCGTCATCCATCTTGTCCCCGCCCACCTTGACCGAGCGGGAAAACACGATCCCGGACAGGGAGATCACAGCGACCTCGGTGGTCCCGCCACCGATGTCCACCACCATGTTGCCTGAGGGCTCGGTGATGGGCAGGCCCGCGCCGATGGCCGCGGCCATGGGCTCTTCGATGAGATAGACCTCCCGGGCACCGGCCGATTCCGCGGATTCCTTGACGGCCCGCTTCTCGACCTCGGTGACTCCGAACGGGACGCAGATGATGATCCGCGGGCGCACCAGGGTCCGGCGATTGTGCGCCCGGTTGATGAAGTAGCGCAGCATCGCCTCGGTGACTGCAAAATCGGCAATCACGCCGTCCTTCATCGGCCGGATCGCAACAATGCCTCCCGGCGTCTTCCCGAGCATCTCCTTGGCATCACGCCCGACCGCAAGGACGCGCATGCCCCGGGCATCCTTCTGTACAGCGACCACCGACGGCTCGCAGGACACGATGCCCCGCCCCTTCACGTAGACCTTGGTATTCGCGGTCCCCAGGTCGATCGCCAGGTCGTTCGAGAAGAGGCTGTAGAACCAGTTCAGCACAGTGCGTCAGCTCCTTGCCACCTCTGCAGCTCTCGATGGCCCAGAAGGCAGTTCCGCCGATCTATAACAGAATCCCCCCGCCCACGCAAGCATGATGCGTTGAAGCGAAAAAAGGCCCCTTACCACACACCGGCTTTGCTCTCTTCGAGGATGAAGCGGCTCGACTCGGGCTCCCAGCGGCACGAGGCGGTCACGGCCTCCACCGGCCCCTCGACCACCCCCCGGATCTCGGTCAGATCCAGCCCCCGTTCCGGACGGACCGCCCCCAGGGTCCGCTCGACCGGGACACCGGCGGCGGACGGCATCGCCCCGCTGACCGAGCCCGCTCCCGGCGTCCCCGCCCCGACCGTACCCGGAGCTGGCGCGACGAGACGGGCCTTGACCTGGCAATCCGCGCTCCCCGGGAAGTCCCCCCCAAGCCGTACGACTACCTCGGTACCTGCAGCGGTGGCGTGGCTGCCAAAGGACAGCACCAGGTTGCGGCACGAGTAGTCGTCGTCCACGTGCTCGATGGTCGGTCGGTCGAGCGGACAGGCGCCCTCGTCCCTCAGCGCGGCAGCACGGCAGGATCCCCGCTCGCCGGAATCGGTCATGACGCCGCACTCGGAAGCGTCCCGAGCCTTGAGGGCCCTCACCCACGCCACGGCCGCAACCGCATCCGGGCTCAACGGACCGTCTCCCGCCAAATGCTGGTGCGTCTCCAGCGCCCGGCACACCTGCCGAGCGGGAGACCTCTCCGGCACCCCCTCACACGCCGGTGCCGCACCGGCCGCAAACTCGCACAGTCGTCTTTCCGGAGCATCTCCCAACGCGGCGCACGCCTCGGTGCTCCGGGCTTGCGCCGCCGCCGCCACACGCGCCAGCAGCAGGCACGGCTCCCGCATCTCCGGGGCGGCCAGGAACCTGCAGTGTTTCTCGTCCCCCCGCACCACGGCCTGGCACAGCACCGACGGCCGCCGGGTACCTGCCAGACAGGTCAGCCATTCGCCCTTTCTCTGCGCGACCAACTCCTTTCCGCGGGCCAGGTTGGCTGCCACCAGCTTCTCCCCCACGGAGTCGACGAACCGCTCCACTTCGGTGCGGGCAGCCTCCTGCTCCCGCCGCACCTTGTCCTGATTCTTCAGCTTGTAATACAGCGGCCCATGACAGTCCGGCTGACCGCTGGCGGTGCCGGGGGCTGCGGCCGTGCCGGTGCCGGGGGCTGCGGCCGTCCCGGTGCCGGGTAGCCCGTCGCTTACGCTCCGGGTGGAGGGGGTGCCTGCGACAGTGGCCGGCTTGGGTTCCTCGCCCGCCACGCTCGTCGCAACGACGAGGCACAGGGAGAACGCCACGGCCCACCACACCCGGAAAGCTGCTGTCTTCCCTCTCACTTCCTGCCCCTCTCTCCCCTCAGAACCTGTATTCCGCGACGGCCTTCCAGAAGTATTCGACCGGCTTGTCGGTCATCTCGCCCTGGGAGTTCTTCTTCTCGAGGTAATCCCGTATCGCCCCACGGACCGACACGAACGCGGTCCGGGCGATCTCCGTCCCGAGCTGCACGTACCCTTCCACGTATCGCTCGCGCTCTACCGATTCCATGTCCTCGCCCAACATGCCGCCTTCGAAGTACTTGGCCCGGGCGTCGAGCTGGAGCCAGCGCTGGAGCTTGGGATCGACGAACCCGAGCGGACGGGTGCTGAGCTTGAACACGCCGTAGTGCTCCCGCTTGAACTCGTCCTGCCCCTCGTCTGCCCCGCTTTTCACATCGTAGAACGAGGTCTTGTAGTATGCCCAGATGCCGAAATTCGGGATCAGCCGCGTCGACAACTGCGCCCCCGCCTGGTATTTCCCCCCCTGCGGCAGCTCGCCCGATGTTCCGTAGTAGTCGTCCTCCATGCTCCCTTGCTGCTCGATGTCCTTGTCGGCCCAGACGCCGAAGACCCCGACCCGCAGCTTGTCGACCGGCACGAAATCCAGCTTGGCATACGTCTCGGCCCGCCACGGGAAGACCTTCTCTTCCTGCGTATCCTTGTCCTTCCAGGCCGGAGAGCGCCAGATGTCCTGGTCCAGGCGGGCAGCGAACCACTTGAACGGGCGGTAGCGGACCGAGAGCATTCCGCCCATCTCCCCCTTCAGCCGGCTCCCGTCATACAGGTCGGACATGTTGTAGGACTTGGCATGGGGGTTGTCATAGTCCTCCGAGTAGTACCGGACGTTCGCCTCCAGGACGAAATCCCCGACTTCGGATACCGCGCGGACCAGCCCGGCCGGGGCACCGAGATCGTTGATTGCCCCTTCCCCGTAAACCGAGACCGGGTCGAACACCAGGGCCGTGTCCAGGCCGCCGGCAAAGAACATGTCCCGCTCCGGGAATGGCGTGTTGCCCTTGAACACGGTCAGGTCGTCGCCCAGCGCAAAGTCCACCTTGTCCACGTAGCCGGTGACGCCCACGTGCGAACGCCCGAGGAAGAGCAGCCGCACGTTGGCACCGCCGATCAGCTCGGAGTAGGAGTGGGGAAGCGATTCCCCGTACCGGTAGGTGTACGTCCCCGGCGTGTTGCCGTAGGGTTCCAGGATCGCATAGGGCTCGTAGCAGGTCGGATCCGCCGGGTCCCCCGCCTCGAGGTTGTCCTTGTGGCATCCGCCCAGCAGGCTCGAGCGGGCATGCTTGATGTAATACTGGTTCACGTCGTACCGCCACCAGGAGAAGAACGGCGTCGCCTCCAGCCCCAGGTCCGGCGTGAGCCCGAACGGAATGGTCGCTGCCGCACCGAACTGTCCCTTGTAGAACGAGAACCCGTAGTACCCCTCGTTCACCGTGAGATCCGGAACGAACCCGGCGGGATTGGACCGGCCCGTGGAATCGAACACCAGGCGCTGCCCAAAGCCGATGCGGTAGCTGCCCGCCAGCATCTCGACTCCGCCCAGCTCGGTCATTCCATAGAGCTTGGGCCACGCAGGAAGATAGGTGTCCCCCGCCGTGCGGATGTAGTAGTACTTGTCCAGCGCAAAGCTGTCCTTCGGGAGCCCTTCGTCATCCACCACGATCGGAGCGTTGTGCAGGTTGTCGCCGATCGATTCCACCTCACCCAGCGTGGTGCGGGTCATCACCGCAGCACCGGCCTCGAAAGTGCCCGGATCCTCCACCTTGACCTGGAGGTACCCCTCCGGAAGATCCTCGTCGGCCTTGGATGTGGTGCTGGTCCCGGCTTCCTTGATCCGGTCGACCACCTTGACCCGTACCTTCCCCTTGAAGCCCCTCTTCTTGGGCTTTCCGACCTTGACCTTCTTGGGCTTGACCACCTTGACGAACTTCTTGAGCTGCACGTACACGTCGTCCGTGATGCCCTCGATCTTCTTGAGCTCGGTCGGCCGCTTGAACGGATTGTCCTTCCGGTACTCGATGATCCGGTCCGCCATTTCGTAGGTCAGCCCGGGCAGATCGTACAGCTCGTCCCGGTCGGCCTTGTTGAGGTCGAGCGGGTTGCGCAGCAGGTCCCTGAGCGTGTCCCACTGGTCTTCCGTGATGTCCTCGCTGGCCAGCAGCTCGTTGAGGTCGTCGTCATCGTCGACCAGGATGGGTACCCGGTAGTCGTAGGCCCGGGCATCCCCGGCCCAGGAGCAAACCGACACTGCCACGAGCACCACACCGGCAAACAGGATCCCGCATTTTTCCAGATTCACGCTAACCCCCTCCGACGACGAGCATGATGGACAGTTCATCCCCGGCTTCGACACGATCCTCCGGTGCCAGGCGTTCGTCCCCGCGTACCACCGAGAGGAACCACACCTGCTCCGGCCCGAAGCCGAGCGCGGCCAGAAGATCCCGCACGGTCCCGCCCGAGAACTCCCGCTCCGCCGTGGCGACGACCTCCGGTGGCGGCACCTGCACGGGCCCGAAGAAGCTCACCTTCATACAGCCCCCCTCAGCCGGCCGCCAGTCTGCCACGTTGTCCGCCTGGGATCAAGGAGGAAGGGCCTTACAGCACCCCCTGCACCCCCACCAGCATCGCAGGCTTCGTGGAGCCGGCCGGCGGCGGGGCAACGAAAGTGGCCGGCATCGGAACGGGAATGTCGATTCCGCCCAGGCGCAGCCTCGGCCCAGATGTCTGGTCGGCCACCAGCGGCTCCGTCGAATCGGCAACGCCCCCACCGGCACCGGACCAGGGCCGCCACCACTGCGTGACCAGCGCTCCGGCGATCAGCCCGGCCGTCGAGCCGACCTGCATCCCCAGCACCACGGTCCGGCCATCCTCGCTGAAGATTCCCGTGCCCGACACGCCGAGGGCCATGCCCATCAGCCCGGCAAGCTGCACCCACCCCATCCGGGCGGTATCGATGTCCACCGCCGGGGACAACAGGAGCCCCGACACCACCAGCCCGATGTCACCGCCCACGAGGCTGGCCAACAGGACGTCCTCGTCATCAGCGCCCAAGCCGTAGCTCCAGAACCCCCCAAGCCAGGTCCCCCAGACGGTACCGCCGGCGATTACCAGGTCCTCGGTGAACGAATAATCCAGGAGCTGGTTCCAGGCCAGGGGGAGGAAGTACCCCATGGACATGCCGAGGAGCGCGGCCCCTCCCATCTGGGCCTCGGTGCAATCCGCCACCGACGCGTATCCAAGCCCCTGCCACAAGCCGAACCCCTGCCCCAGCAGGTACTCCCAGGTATCGTTGCCCCGGAACTTCAACCGATCTGCCACAAACCCGGTCAGGATCTTCGCCCCCCAGCCGGCAATGGAGGTCGCGGCGGTGACCGTCTCCGAGTCCTCCTCGAGCAGGAGCGCTGTTCCGGCCCCGAGTCCCGAGCCGGAATAGGCGGACAGCTCCGTGAAGAACACCGAGGAGAAGCGCAGATCCCCCGCCCGGCCAAATGCCTCGCCCGCCAGGAGCCCCGTCCCCATTCCGAGCAGCATCGCCCCCTGCAGCCGATCCCCGTCCAGCCCGGCCGAATGGCCGATGAGCGCCCCCTGCCCCAGCCCCCAGGCAGCCCCGGCAATCACGGCCGCATAGTCCCCGCCCGTGAAGTCCGCGGGCGGAACGAAGAACCCCTTGGTCACCAGGCCGGCCCACCCGCCGGCCATCGCCAGCGTCCAGATTCCGCCATCCTCCAACTCGGGGATCAGCATCCCGAGCCCATGCCCGATGATGGTCCCTTCGACCGCCCCCGTGGCAGCCCGGCCCACTGCGGATGGGTCCGCATCGAGGAACTGCCCCGCGGCCATCGCCACCGTGGCCCCGGCCGACACCCCCAGCAGGAGCGCTCCGTTCAGACTCCGGTCCGTGGTCCCCCCGGACGCCTGGCGGATCGACAGTCCCTGCCAGGTCCCCCAGGCCGCGCCGAAGCCGATGAGCGCCATGTCGCCGCCGCTGTAGCTCGTGTGATTCTCGATCGCAGCCATGGTGCCCAGTCCGGCCCAGCCGCCTCCCAGCATCATGGCTTCGATCCAGTAGGTTTCGAGGTCCGGGATCGACAGTCCCACCCCGGCCCCCAGCAGCGTTCCCGTCCCGAAGCCGAGCAGCGACCGTCCCAGCGTCGACGGATTGGGTTCCGCGTTCGCTGCCACGATGGAGCCCGCTGCAAATCCCGCCGCACCGCCGATCAGGGCACCGCCGAAGGCCGCCTGCTCGTCGTTGCCGTCCCCGTGCAGCGCGTCCGCTGCCAGGTACCCGCTCCAGAGGCCCAGGCCGGTCGACACCGATGTCTCGAACACGTCCTTCCGGGAGAACCGGAAGTCACGGGCCGCAAGCCCCGACAGCGCCAACCCGGCCACCCCCCCGCCGGCCATCCAGGCCGCATTCGCCCGCGGGGAGCCGCCATCCTGCTGGAGCGAAATGCCGAGTCCCAGCGCATTGCCCGCCGCAAACGAGAGGTTGAGGTACCCCATCATCCCCGGATCCGCTTCCGTGTAGGCGCTCAGGACGGACGCAGCTACAAACCCCGTTGCGGCGCCAAGCAGCCCGCCTCCCGCCCACTTGCGAGCCCGCTCGTCCGAGCCCTCGCCTTCCCACTCGGGCATCGCCGCAAGCGCCAGGCAGCCCCCGGTCCAGCCGGTCATCCAGACCGTGCTGAACGACTGCACCACGTCGGCCCTCGTGAAACGCAGGTCAGGTGCCAGAATCCCGGACAGCAGCAGGCCGGCCGCAGACCCACCGAGGGCAAGCCCGGCAGCCACGCGGTCGTCCGGATCCTCGGCCAGGATTGCCGCCCCGGCCCCCGCATACCCTCCGACTGCCCCCGAGAGGTTCACGTAGCCGATCTGCCCCGGATCCCGCCCGGCCGATTTCCGGCTGAGCCACCCGGCAACCACCCCCGCAGTCTGCCCCGCCAGGACCAGCCCCTGCCCCCAGCGGATGTCGTCTCCCCCCTCCCGGTTGAGCGCCGCGGCCAGCAACGCCCCCTCCGTCATTCCCCACAGCCCCATGGTCCCGACCCAGACCGACTCGACCGGCTTCACCTCGTCTCCCAGCGTCAGGAGCAGCGGCGTGCCCGCCCCCAGGATCGCCCCGCCCAGAGCGGGAAGTGCCATGATCTTGTCATCGCCCGGAGCCGAGACCTCGGACAACAGCCAGATGTTGACCGCCCCATGGGCCGCTCCCACCAGCATCATCGGGATCACCCCGCGTCGGTCCAGCTCGACCCGATCCAGCCCCTTTTCATGGGCCAGGTCGGGGTACCGCTGGTTCAACAGCCGGGCAACGGCCAGCTTGAGCTCCTCGTCATCCATGCGGGCATACATCTCCAGCAGCAGCGGCGACACGTCCACGTCCGCCCTGGCCCCGACCAGCCCGATGGCCCGCTCCCGGATCTCCCGCCCCGCCGTCGGCCTCACCGACAGGACCGCCAGCGCCTTGAGTCCCCTCTTTCCCGAGTACCGGCCCAGCGCCTCCACCACGTCCGGTGCCACCGACGGATCCGACAGGAGCGGCTCCAGCGCGGGCACCACGTTGGCCTGCAACTCGCCCGCCCGACCAATCGCGGAGCGCACGCGGCCGGTCAACCCGCGCACCCGCAAATCCAGCAGAAGCTCCACCTCGGCAGCGGCATTCGATTCCTGCGATGCCCTCGCCGCCATCCGCTCCGCCAGCCGACGGTGCAGCAGCGCCTCCACGTCCCCCTGCATTCCCGAGGCGCGGATCTCGTCCCCGGCCAGGAACGACAGCTCCAGTGCCAGCGCTGCCGCCAGCTCGTTGTCGTGCGCCACGAGCGCCTTGAGCGCCTCCCCCTGTTCCGCCAGGGAATGCTTGCTGCCCGGCCCGATCATGCGGGCCAGCGCATAGGTCGATTCCGGAGTCCGGAATTGCCCCAGCGCAGCGATCGATGCGGACCGCACCCGCCCCGACTCGGATTCCGATTCCGCCACGAGAGGGCGGATCGCCCGCTCGTCTCCCAGCCGTGCCAATGCCGCAATGGCCTCGACCCGCCCCGCCGGGACTCGGGATTCGCTCAGTCGCACCAGCAGCTCCGCCAGCTCCCCGTCTCCCGGGTTTTCGGCCAGTGCCGCCTTGTCTCCCGATTCCAGGGCCCGACGCCACGCCACCCGGGCGGGAAACCGGTCCTCGGCAAGCGTCATGGCCAGCTCCCGATAGCCATCCGGAAGCTCCCGGCCCAGGTCAAACAGCAGGTCGGCCGCTCGGTCGGTCCCGTGGCCGGCCAACGCGAACAGGACGGCCTTCCGCTCCTCCGGCAGGCTTCCTTTCCAGTAGAGCACGTTCCAGAGCAGGTCCTCCGATTCCGGTCCGGGTATCTTCCCGAGCCCATCAATGGCCGCTCTCCGCAATACGGGCTCCCGATCCCGCAAGAACTCCCCGAGGATTGCCACCACCCGGAAATCCCCCGTCGCGGCCAGCGCATCGAGTGCGCTCTTCCGGGCGGTCACATCCGGCGACCACAACTCCAGAAGGTGGAGGCGAAGGCCCGCTGGATCTGGTGACGCGGTCCCCTTGTCCCCCTCCTCCGCTGATGCTGTGGCAGCTCCCGTCCCTTCCCCTTCCGGTGTCACGGGCTCGGCCGGTCCGGATTGGGCCTCCGCTGCTGCCGGCTCCCCCGTTGCGGGGTCCTGCCCGGGAGGCGTCACACCGGGTGCGCCGGGGTCCTGTCCGGGGGATGTCGGTTCGGCACTCTCCGCCGGGAGCGCCGCCTGCTCTGCTCCTGCATCGTGCACCGCAGCGGGAAGCTCCTGAGCGAACGGCTGCGGGCCGATTCCGACTGCTGCCGACCACAGGATCCCGACCGCGGTAAGAAGTCCAGAAGCTGAGCGCATGTTCGCCCCCTCGTTCGAAACTGGCTTGCGTCGGATTGTCCCCGATTCCGCGTCCCGGCGCAAGCGCGACAGGTCGCGGTTCCAGATTGCTCACGGCAGGCCAGAGCACTCGCCCGATGATCCTTGTTGACTCGATTTCGGGGTGCAGCGACGCAACAGCTCGGGATGGGCGTTTTGCCGCAGCGGGAGGCTATTCGCAACAGGCTCCTAGGCTTCCTCGTCCAGGCCGAAGCGGACGTCCAGGGCGGAGCGGTCCTTCGCCACGATCATCTTCTCCAGGCCGTAGACTTCCGGGAGGAGGTTGTTCATGAAGAACCGGGCGGAAAGGACCTTGCCCTTGTAGAAGTTGGCGTCCGCGTTGCTCTCGACCAGCTTGCGGCGGTCCTCGGGGGTCGTCGCACCCTTGGCCGCGTAGACGGCCTGGAGCTTCTCGTGTGCGACAACGGCCTGGCATGCCAGCTCGTATCCGCAGGCAACCAGCCCGAAAATCTTGAGATACGGGCTCGCCTGGAGAAGACCGAGCGGGAGATCCTCACGGGCCAGTCCGCCCGCGACGAGCGTGGTCTTCTGGAGCACTTTCTGGCCTTCGGCAAGCCGTGCCAGGATGTCCTCGATGCACTCCGACTTGCCCTGGTTGTCCTTGAGGAACCTGGTGATCTCCTGCATGTAGTTCATGAAGAGCTGGCCACTCTTCATCGGGATCTTCCGCGCGAACAGGTCCATGGCCTGGATCCCGTTGGTCCCCTCGTAAATCGGGGCAATGCGGGCATCCCGGTAGAGCTGCTCCTGCGGGTATTCCTTGCAGTAGCCGTAGCCGCCCAGCACCTGGACGCCGATGGAGGTGATGGCCACGCCGGAATCGGACCCGAAGGCCTTGCACACCGGCGTGAGGAGGTCGACGATGCCCTGGGCGAGCTCCTTGCGGGCCGGATCATCTCCGACCCGGACGATGTCCTCGAGCCAGGCCACCTTCACGAACAGGGCCCGCATCGCCTCGGTCCAGCACTTCATGGTCATGAGCATCCGCCGGACGTCCGGGTGGCGGATGATGGGGACCTTCGGGGCATCGGGGTTCTTGAACTCCCGGACGTCGGAGCCCTGGAAGCGCTCCCGGGAGTACTGGAGCGCGTTCTGGTAGGAAGCGGCAGCGAGAGACAACCCCTGCATGCCGACCCAGATCCGGGCTTCGTTCATCAGCGTGAACATGATCTTCATGCCGCTGTGTTCTTCGCCGATGAGATAGCCGAGGCAGTTCTCGTTGTCTCCGTAGTTCATCGTGCAGGTCGGCGTCCCGTGGATGCCCATCTTGTGCTCGATGCCTGCGGCAGCCACGTCGTTGAACTCGCCCAGGGAGCCATCCGGGTTGATGCGGTACTTGGGGATGGCAAACAGGGAGAGGCCGCGGGTTCCGGCCGGTGCCCCTTCGATTCGGGCCAGCAGGATGTGGACGGTGTTCTCGGCCCCATCGTGGTCGCCGCCGGTGATGAAGTTCTTCTGACCCACGATCTTGTACACGCCGTCAGAAACCTTGATCGCCTTGGTCTTGCTGGCACCTACGTCGCTTCCGGCCTGCGGCTCGGTCAGGCACATGGTGCCCATCCACTGCATGCTGAACATCTTCTCGAGGCACAGCTTGTTGAGCCATGCGGGGGCGTAGCGCTCCATGAGGTGTGCAGCGCCGGTGGTCAGCATCGGCACGAGGGACAGTGCGCAGTTGGCACCGGTGAAGAACTCGTTGAGAATCGATGCCATGACCAGGGGCAGTCCCTGGCCGCCCCACTCGGCCTCCTCGACGAGCCCGCTCCAGCCCTGCTCGCCCCACTTGTGGAGGGCATCCTTGATTTCCTTGCACAGGTAGACCTGGCCCCCTTCGTAGCGGCAGCCGAGACGGTCCCCCACCTCGTTGACCGGTGCCAGCACCTCGCGGGCGAACTTGTAGCCCTCGTCGATGATCATGTCGAGGGTCTCCTGCGTTGCCTCGGCATACCGCTTGTGCCGGGCAAGATCCTGGATCTTGAGCATCTCGAATGCCACGAACTTGATATCCCGAATATCACCTTTGAAATCCATCCTGTCCTCCTCCCCTCCGGGGTCTGGCCGTCAAGTCCGGAGGAGTCTATGGTATTCCGCAGGCCCGCGCAAGGGTGTTTTTGGGTGGTCTCCGCGGTTGACACCGAGTCGAAAACCGGTCTATCATGGCGCCTGTCGCGGCAGGTGGATTGCCCGATCCGTACAGCCTGTGGAGGATGCGGCTCATGTTTCGCCTGAAACTGACTCTCCTGTACCTGTTCACGCTCATCCTGGTGGTCTCCGTGGTCTGGGTCTGCATCGACCAGCAGAAGGAGAGCTACGTCAAGGAAGAGGTGTTCTCCCTCGTCAAGTCTGCTTCCAAGTCCTTCGCATTCCTGACCGAGCACAGTATCGGGCGGCTTCGCCACTACTCGTCGAGCCTGCAGGCATCGGACCTGCCGACGTACGTGTCGCTGCTCAGCGAGTACCGGGAGGACATCCGGGCCGTCAGCGGCAAGACCCGCCAGCAGTTCCCCAACCGCAATGCCGTGGATCCGGGCCGCATCCTGTCCTTTGTCGAGAATGAGGCCAAGCCGGTGCTCGACCGCTTCGAGAAGGACGTCGAGGCGCGCCTGCACCAGAAGCTCAAGATGAAGGGCGGTTTTGCGGCCTACCTTCGGGCCGTCATGGGAAGCTGCATGGCGGAAGGGGATCCGTGGAGTGTGTGCTACTTCAAGCTCACGTACCTGCCCCTGTCCTCCATGATCTTCCCCGAGCAGCAGAAGGAGCTGGGCCAGGCGTTCCCGGAGCTCTTCATCCTCGTGGACGAGAACAACACCGCCCGCCTCCTGTTTGACAAGCTCGATACGTCGATCAACCAGATGCGCAATGAGGACCCGGACCAGGCCGCGGTCAGGTACAAGGACCACATCGTCGAGAACTTCGACCAGCTCGCCGAGGTGCTCAAGCCGCTCAAGACCTCCACCGAGCCGTCCATCAGCAGCCACCTCGCCCTGTCTGGAAACCGGGTGTTCATCGTGGTGGCGACCCGCCTGACCGGCGCGGATGGCAAGTACCTCGGTGCCTCCATCGTCGGCTACGAGATGGACAAGGGGCGTGCCTGGCAGGACTCGGCCGCGGTGCTCGGCATCCGGCCCATCCTCGAACAGTGCATCGAGGCAGCGGCCCAGGATTCCCCCACCCAGACGACCAGCGAAACCCTGTGCGAGTACGAGTCGTCCAGGCAGCCCACCGGCCTGTCCTACGTGTTCCGCAACAGGCACGGGCAGACCGTGATGGCCGGCACCTCGCTCAGCGAGAGCCCCGCATCCACGGTCACCGGGTTCGCCCGCAGCCTCCTGGGCAGCCATCCGACCTTCAGCTCCGAGAACTTCTTCGCCATGGTGGTCCCCGTCGCCACCGACTTCCACTCGGAATCGGAAGGGCTTTACGCTGTACTGTCCGTCGATATCGATCTCGCGGGCGCGTTGTTCTCCTCGATGAAGCTCATGCTGGTCGTACTGGCGGTCGTGGTGTTCCTGGTGGGAGTGATCCTGCTCCAGGTCCTGCTCCGCTCGTTCACCCGTCCGTTCGAGGAGATCGATGCCGGCATCCACGAGATCATCGGCGGGAACTTCGAGTACAGCTTCCCGTTCGCGTTCCAGGAGGAGCTGCCGCGGTCCATGGCCCAATCGCTGACGATCATGAAGGCCGTGCTGCTCGGACAACCCCTGCCCGAGGATCTCGAGCAGGACGGAAGCTGGGCTGAGAACCTCCGGATCGAATCCGACTTCGCAGCCGTACCCTCCTCCCCCGGTGCGGCCTCCGACGAGACCGCGATGGAGCAGATCTCCGCAGACCAGGTCAAGGAGAGTGCCACCGAGTACTACCGCCGCATCTACAAGGAGTACCTCGATGCCCGCAAGTCCGCCGGGGAGGATGTCGCGGGGATCACCTACATCAAGTTCGTCGAGAAGATCGCCAGGACTGAGAAGAGCCTGCGCGACAAGCATGGCTGCAAGCAGGTGCTGTTCCGCGTCGAGGCGAAGGACAAGCAGGTCGTCCTCGTTCCGGTCCGTGTCGTCGAGAAGAAGCTGTCCTGAGGAATCCTCGGTCTCCGAACTCTATGCCAGCTCCACGACGGTGACTCCGTCCCCCCCTTCCTCCCGGCGTCCGGGGCGGTAGGTGACCGGGTACTTCGTCGAGGCCAGGTACTCCCGAACCGCCTGCCTCATCCGCCCGGTGCCGTGACCGTGGACCACCAGCAGCTCGACTCCCGGCGCAAACATCGCCTGATCCAGCGCCCGCTCGAGCAGCACCAGCCCCTCGTCCGCGGTCATGCCTCTCAGGTCCAGCCGGTTCTGTGGGCTCCCGGCAGAATCCGAGCGCACCGAGGCCCCGCCGGCCCCCCCGTTCCGTTGAGCCGATTCCAGCGGAACCAGCTCGTCGACGGGAAGCCGCAGTCTCATCGGTCCCATCTGCAGCGAGGCCGTCCCCTCCTCCGGGTGGAGCGCAACCACCTGGGCCTTGCGGGAATAGCGGCGCACCCAGGCCTCCCCCCCTACGGCAAAGGTCTGGGCCACCGCCCCCTTCCACGGGGTCTCCTCCTGCTCGGCCAGCCGCTCCGCCTGCTCCTGGAGCCGCTCCCGGGTCTGGCGGAGCCGGTTCCTGGCCTCGCGGATCTGGTCAGGGTCAGGCTTCTCCCCCTGGAGACGGGTCACGAGCGCACCGACCGCTGCCAGGGCCTCGTCGACCTGCTTCACCCCCTCGGCCACGCGACGGGCCACCCACCGGTCCGCGTGGCGGGCCAGCTCCTTGAGCGCCCTTGCCCGGCGCTGCTGAGCAGCCTCCGCCGCGTCGGTGGCCTCACGACTCCGGCGGATCTGGTCGGTCAGCTCCGCCTCACGCTTCGCCAGCCGGGCCAGCGCCTCCTCGAGAAGCCCGCCGCCACGCCCCTCCAGGATGTCGGCTGCCCGCCGAAGCACCGACTCGGGGACCTTGAAGCGCCGCGCAATCTCCAGCGTCCGCGAGGACCCCGGAACCCCCATCACCAGCCGGTACGTGGGGGTCAGCGACTCCCAGTCCATCGACATCGACGCGTTGTGGAACCTCGTGTCGGCCATGGCCAGCGCCTTGAGCCGCTCGTAGTGCGTGGCCACCATCCCCAGCGCCCCGGTTTCCGCAAGCTCGAGCAGGAATGCAGCCCCCAGCGCGGACCCCTGGTCCGGCTCCGTGCCCACCGTGATCTCGTCGATGAGCACCAGGTGCCGGGGCCCGACCTCCGACAACACCCGGTTGAGCTCCTGCAAATGCCCGGAAAACGTGGAAAGCTGCTCCTCCACGTCCTCGAGGTCGCCGGGCAACGCATGCAGCCCCTCCAGCACCGGGATGTAGCTGTCCCCCGCTGCCGGCACCAGCAGGCCATGGTGGGCCATCAGCACGCACAGCCCGCACGTCTTGAGTGCCACCGACTTGCCGCCCGCGTTGGGCCCCGACAACACCAGGATGTGCCGGCGGCCAGGACCATCCCACATGCCGGTCTCGATGTCGTTGGGCACGACCTGGCGCCCCTGGAAGAGGAGCAACGGAAAACGGGCCGCCAGGAGCCGCAGCCTCGGCTCCGCACCCACGCCGGGCACTGCTGCCTTCATCTCCACGGCCAGGCGGGCACGGGCGCAGGAGCAGTCGAACTGCTCGGCCATCGCCAGCGTCTCCCGGATCTCGCCGGCCCGCTCGCCGACCTCCAGGGACAATTCCCGCAGCACGGCCAGCTCTTCCCGGTGGATCTCCTCCTCGACCAGCTTGAGACGGTTGTTGTGCGAGATGAGGAACCGAGGCTCGACGAAGTGCGTTGCCCCGCTCTGGCTCACTCCGTGGACGATCCCCTCCATCGCCCCCTTCTTGCCCGCCTTCACCGGCAGGACGTACCGGTCCTCCCGCTGGGTGTAGAAGCGCTCCTGGAGCACATCGTCGGCCTCCGAGCTGCGCAGGTACTCCTCGAGCCGTGATTTCACCGCATGGTGCACTTCCGAGGATAGCCTCCTCAGCTCCCGGAGCTGGGCGCTGGCCTCGTCCCGGATCCGCCCGTCCCGATCGATGGCACCGTTGATGCGGGCCGCCGGCGCCCGCAGATCCTGCATCCGAAGCAGAAGCCAGGCACTCCCGGACAGCCGCTCCCGGTGCTTGTGCAGGAACTGCCGGATGCTGGTCAGCCCCGACAGGCAGTCGGCCACGACGTTCAGCTCCGCCGGCAGGAGCACCCCCTCCTTTTCCGCCCGCTCGAGCAGGGTCTCCAGGTCTCCTATGCCTGCGAACTCGGGTGCTTCGCCTTCGTCCAGCAGGCTCCGCACCTCCTGCACTCGACCAAGCTCGCCGGTCACGACCTCCACCGAGGAGAGCAACGGCAGAGCTTCGCACAAACGCCGACCG